>Ga0316209_1000679_pt1 | contig 50909 bp, 45 predicted proteins | sample 6monopyrite_MG_FD_204945 | JGI IMG/M metagenome (GOLD analysis project Ga0316209, IMG submission 204945) | Microbial mat bacterial communities from mineral coupon in-situ incubated in ocean water Damariscotta River, Maine, United States -... | ecosystem: Environmental > Aquatic > Marine >... | reverse complement strand
GCGTGTATATATAAGCAACATCAGCAAATACCGATAGTGCTATCGTCACCACAAATAGAAATAGTAGCGAATAAATTATATTTTTAGATTTCTCAATATTCATTTAGCGTATAACGACATATTATATGCATAAAATCTATATATGCACGGTTTTAAAGCCTAATTAAAACCCATTTATGATTAGAAATCAAAGACTTAGTTTAGGTTTTCTCTTTTTTAAGCGGACAAAATCGACATTTAAGCTATATATACCCGCTCGATTATTTTTTATTTTGTTAATTATCAATAAGTTATATGGATGGTAAGCGGCCTATCAAATTTTCAGCTTGCTAAGCAGTAGTTATACAAGTAGTATAATTCCAAAGGAGAAAGGTTGTGACTAAAAAGCCGAAATTGTTGGACCAGGTCCGTTTGTCTCTACGAGCTAAACATTATTCTTATCAAACCGAGAAAGTTTACGTTCATTGGGTTAGACGATATATTTATTTTCACAAGCTTGAACACCCTAAAAATATGACAGCGAAAGATATTGGAGACTTCTTGTCAAACTTAGCAGTACAACACAAGGTATCTCCAAGCACTCAAAATCAGGCACTTTGTGCACTTATATATTTGTACAAACATGTTCTTCAAATCGAATTGGGCGAGATAACCAATTTAATGTGGGCGAAAAAGAATATTTATTTGCCTGTTGTATTGTCTCAAAATGAAATATTGAAAATATTTGAACAAATGAGCGGTTTGCCTTTGTTAATGGTCCAGCTCATGTACGGCGCCGGTCTTAGAAAAATGGAGTGCCACCGCCTTAGAGTTAAAGATATTGATTTCGAGCGACAACAAATAATTGTTCGGCAGGGGAAAGGATTCAAAGACAGATATGTGCCATTACCTCAAGTAGCCTCTGGACCGTTAAATGCTCAATTAGAGATAGTTAAAAATCTGCACGCTCAAGATAGCAATTTAAACGTCAATGGGGTCGAGCTTCCTTATGCGATTTCAAAAAAAGCTCCAAAAGCTGGCACTAGCTTATCTTGGCAATGGATTTTTCCAAGCTTGAAATTAAGCAACGATCCTCGAACCGGAATTATTAGACGTCATCATGTACATCCAACCGTAGTCAGTAAACATTTAAAGGCTGCTGTTTGTAGGGCTGGCATTCATAAAAAAGTTTCTTGCCATACTTTTAGGCATAGTTTTGCAACGCATTTACTAGAAGCTAATTCCGATCTTAGGACGGTTCAGGAATTACTTGGCCACAACGACGTTAGAACCACACAAATTTATACTCACGTTTTGAAACGAAATAACAATGGTTCTTTAAGTCCACTAGATCAATTAGTGCAGCCCAACAAGATAGTACAGGAACCAAGCATCGATTATTTAAAACTCACCAGCAACCACTCTCATAGCCTCAGTCAACCGAGTCAATTCATTTTTCTCAATCACATACGGCGGCATAATATAAAGCAACTTCCCAAAAGGCCGGATCCAAACGCCCAACTCCACTAATCTCGGTTGCACTACAAACATATCAACCGGCTTTTGCAATTCCACCACACCAATCGCACCTTTAACACGTACATCAAAAACACTCGCTTTATCTTTTAAAGGTAGCAACTCTTTTATTAACTGATTTTCGATTTTCTTAACTTGATTTTCCCAATCATTAGATTGCAACAATTCTAAACTGGCATTCGCTACCGCGCATGCCATTGGATTACCCATAAAGGTTGGACCATGCATTAAATTTCCACCTTCAAAATCACTAATGCTACTAGCAATTTCACCGGTACATAATGTAGCCGCTAACGATAGATAACCACCCGTAAGTGCTTTACCCAAACACAAAACATCCGGCACAATATCGGCATGTTGGTAAGCAAACATGGTTCCCGTTCTACCAAAACCTGTCGCAATTTCATCGAGAATTAAAAGTACCTCATATTGATTGCAAAGCGCCCTAATTTGTCGTAAATATTCAGGACAATAAAACCGCATACCGCCCGCCCCTTGAACGATTGGCTCTAAAATCACTGCCGCAATTTCCTGATGATTCTGCTCAATGCATTGCTTAAACTCTGCAATGTCTGAATCTTTCCATGCGTCATCATTGGTACAGGTGGGTGCCGATACAAAAAAGTGCTGCGGTAAAACACTGGTAAACATTGAATGCATACCGTTTTCTGGATCGCACACTGACATAGCGCCGAATGTATCGCCATGATAGCCATTTTTAATGGTTAAAAATTTTCCTTTCTTAGACCGACCTAAAGAATGCCAATACTGCAACGCCATTTTCAAAGCAACTTCGACTGCCACAGAGCCGGAATCGGCTAGAAAAACACAATCTAAAACCTCGGCTGTCATCGCCACGAGTTTCTTACTAAGATCGATGGCCGGCTGATGAGTTAACCCGCCAAACATCACGTGCGACATTGACTTTAACTGCAACGCCATTGCTTGATTAAGTTTAGGATGATTGTAACCGTGTATGGCTGACCACCAAGAAGACATGCCGTCTACCACTTGCTGACCGTTTGAAAGATTAAGATAAACACCATCCGCAGATTCGACGCCAAACACTGGTGTAGGCTGTTTCAAATTAGTATAAGGGTGCCAAAGGTGGGCATTGTCAAAATCGAGATCTTGTTGGCTGATTGGCATAGTTGGGTGCTTTTATTAACATTTGTTTATACCCGTTATCAATGAAGATGCAGGTTTCAGTGTTCAGCTAGGAATCTTGAACAAAGCGTCACTCACTGAAAGAAGCATATCAGTCTGCTAGATAATTAACTAGATCCTTGTGAGGGAATTTTCTTCGTAGGACAGATTTTCGGATCGAGAGTTTCTTGCAGCTAGAGCTTGTTGGAAAAACCAATTCTTTAGCTGGCTAAAAATAACTGATTTCGTGATTTAGCAATCTTGAGTGCGTCATCCAGATAAAAAAGCTGTAAATTTGGTTTATCGGACGTCCATTGGTTACCGCATTCTAAATCGCAAAAAAAGTGTACTTTGCAGCAAAAGGACTGCTGTAATTCCTGCTGGTATTGCTGTGGGTTAGCAATGACAAAACTCATCACTATTGACTGATTTTGTTGTTGGACTGAAGAAGGGTTAATCATCAAACTCAAATCTGTATTACAACAAGGGCAAAGCGTTTTTATTTGAGTCTGCTTATTGACTAAGTCCGCCACAAATAGCGCGTCAAACGCACACCAAGTGAAAAAATTAGCTTGAGCGATATCCACTTGATGCTGGGTTGTTTTAAGGGTTAGCCCTCGAAAAGCAATGATGTTCTCTTGCGCGTCATATTCCACATAGGATTGATTGGCTAATTCCTGCTTCAGTTGCGGAATATCGATATTTAGATAAGCCGCTAACTCGTTAATACTCACAGGCTTAGCATTTGCCAATAACAGATAAAGCGCTTTTCTTAGTCTTTTTTCTGAACGAGTGGCTTGTGGCAGCAAGTCTTGTAAATATTCGATCGCATTTGATAGTTTTTGCTGAGGCATAGAATTTATTTTCTCCCGGCCGTTGTTGCTATATTCGATTTTGTCAGTGCTTCGGTACTAGCAGTGATTTGTAAGGACTGTCTCGCTAGGGCCGTTTCAAGAGCTAATTCACAAAAATTAACCGGCACAACAGGATAATTCGCTAACATCTTTATTAAAGGTTTGCGCGCAAAGCTTCAACCCTTCGACCATCGTTAAATAAGGGAACAATTGATTAGCTAACTCTTCTACCGTCATTTTATTATAAATGGCCAACGCCGCACTTTGAATTAGTTCACCGCCATTATGTGCTAAAATTTGCACACCTAAAATACGTCCATTTTGCTCATCAGCGACCATTTTAATAAATCCTTTGGTATCGAAATTAGCTAACGCACGCGGTACGTTTTCCAAGTCTAATACTCGGCTAACTATTTTAATGGATTGCTCAATCGCCTGCTGCTCTGTGAGTCCAACGGTTGCAACTTGCGGATCGGTAAAGATAACCGCTGGCATTGTGCTCAAATCTAATCTCGCATCTCCGCCGGTCATATTGATCCCAGCTCTGCTACCTGCGGCAGCCGCCACATACACATATTGCGGCATGTTACTGCAATCGCCAGCTGCGTAAATGCCATTTTGAGAGCTTTCCATTTTATCATTGACGATAATTTTTCCGCTAGAGTCAGTTTCAACGCCCACTTCAGCAAGATTTAGACGATCTGTATTGGCGTGTCGACCGGTACTCACTAACAAATTATCGGCTTTAATCATCCCATTACTGGTTTCTAATACAAAGCCATTATCCTGATAGCTGATGCTTTCTGCTTGAGTATTTTCTAAGACATTTAAGCCTTCGTCTTGAAAACATTTTTTTAAACTTTCGCCCAATAACGGGTCTTCGGAATACAATAAACTGTGACGAGCCAATACGGTTACCTCAGAGCCTAAACGGCGATAAGCTTGAGCAATTTCCAGTGCAATTACTGAAGAACCAATAACGACTAAATGCTCGGGTAATGTTTCTGCAAACAAAGCTTCGGTAGACGTCCAAAAAGGCGTATCTGCAAGCCCGTTAATTGGCGGAATAGTTGCCACCGAACCAGTCGCGATTAATATTTTATCCGCAGTTAAGGTTTGCTGAGTTCCATCGGCCTTATCAACTAAAAGAGTTTGTTTATCTTTAAATGTAGCAAATCCTTTTAACAGGGTTAAAGCATCATTTGATTGCAAAATATTTTGATATTTTGCCTGTCGAAGTTCGTCGACTCGATCGCTTTGTTGTTTTGAAAGCAATGCTCGGTCGATTTGAGGCGAATTATTTTTCAGCCCAATAAACGGATTGCTACGTTGTTGCTCCGCCAATTCCGCCGCTCGAATTAAAATTTTTGAAGGCACGCAGCCGACATTGACACAACATCCGCCAATCACGTCCGCCGCTTCAATAATGGTGACCTTCGCGCCGCCTTCTGCCGCTTTAATAGCACAGGCAAAAGCACCAGAGCCACTGCCAATAATAGCGATATGGTTATCAGTGCTATTTGACTCACCGCTCGAAGAACAGCAATCAGACGAAGTAGATTGATTCATGATAACTCCTAAATTAAATTGATTGGCCGTTGTTTAAGCGTTCGATTGTTCGGTAGTAGAATTAGCTTTTGACTTAATTTCTGACTCATTTTCAGACTTAATTTCACATCGCCGATGGGCAGGTGAAAAAATATCCCAAATAGAAACAGCGATCATTAGCGCCAACGCTGAATAGGTAAAATAAATGCTCCATGCGTAAGGGAAAAAAGGATACAACGACAACAGAAGAAAAAATGGACCGGTTATTCCAATCAAAGCTCTGTGCCATTGACGGTGATTAAACCAGCCTAGTCCGTTGACGACCAATGATAGCCAAGCGAAAATAGGCAATAGCGTGTTAATGAAAAACCATTCCCATTGCGACAGAAAACCTAATCCTAGTGCACCGCCCAAAGTTGCAATGGCGGGAAAACACATGCCGCAACCCATTGCTGCCACAACGGCGCCCAAGGAGCCGGTTTTATCGGCGAGTCTTGCAAAGAGATTTACAAGATTATTCATGATTATCTTTTTTCTTTAATACTGATGGATAGCCTGCATTGGTGGTTGCTTCCATCAAGGCTTTAACATTGGTTTTTTGATCGTCGAAAGTAACGGTGGCCAATTTCGTATCGAACACCACCTCGGCTTCGCTGACCCCTTCGACATTCTGCAAGGACTTTTTAACCGTTATCGGACAGGTAATACAATTCATCGTTGGTACATCCAACACCACTGTTTGTTGCTCCGCCGTGGCGAATAAACTGATTTGCATTAGGCCCGCAAAAAGAATAAATTTCTTCATTAGTTTCTCCAAAAAAAATTAATATTAAACAAAAAGTAAAATCCAATAATTACTAGCGACAAGAATACCGGCAATAACGGCCATTAACCAAAAGAGCCACTGTCGACGAGTGCGCGTTTCTGGAACAGCACAAGCACTATCGGGTTCGCATTTATCAATGGGTCTATAGACCTGACGGCCGGCATAGATAAACATTACAATCACAACCACTAAAAAATAAGGTCGGTAGGGTTCAAATAATGTTAGATTACCAATCCAAGCGCCGCTGACACCAAGCATTAACAAAATTAAAGGACCTGCACAGCAAATGCTAGCGCCGATGGCCGCTAAAATGCCTCCGACTAGGGGTAAATTTGAATCTTTGTTGCTCATAAAGAAGACGCCCGATTGTGACAATAGCGATAGCTTAAACTACGTACCTATGTACAGAGTCAAGTGAATAAATCAGTTAACATCAAAATTAGCGATGAACGGCGTCGATAATCGGACAACTATCCTCATCTTTGTTACTTCGACATTGTTTTAGCAAAGTTTTAAGTGCATTTTCCAGTCGCTTTAGGTCGGACAACTTTTCTTTTACTGCTGCGAGCTTATACTCAGCAAGCTCTTGCACTTGACCACAGGGTTTATCATTTAATGACAACAAGGTTTTTATTTCATCGAGAGTAAATCCAAGATCTTGGGAAAACTTAATAAAACGGATCCGATCAACGGTTTGTTGCGGATAGACCCGAAATCCTTGCAGCGGTTTTTCAGGTTGTACAATCAGATTTCTGCGCTCGTAAAAACGGATTGTCTCAATGTTAAGGCCCAATTCTTTTGCTAATTTTCCGATTGTTCGACTCATGATTAGTCCTAAAGTTTTATCGCCATTTTATCTTTGATGCAATCAATTGTAACAATTGAAAGTTGCAGGGCATAAAATAATCAGTAGACTGATAAAACGCAAGGATTATTTCTTGATGCGCTAGAAATTTCAATCTAGCTTTTTACCGAATCAAAGATGTAAGTTGAAATGAGAAAACAGACTCAACAATTTCTTAGTTGGATATTTGTGCTAGTGGTTTTGGTTAGTCCCATTACCAGTTGGTCAACGCCGATGGAAATGGCATCTAGTCAAAAAATTGAAAACACATCACCACCATGCCATTCTAGTATCGATAATATCATAATTGACGAAGCAACTAGTTGTCCGGACGACAAAACCATTTGTTTTCAATGTCTCGGTATTGTCGAGCCTATTTCGGAGTCAGTCTTACAACTGAAAAAACCGATAAAAAAGGTTGTTTATTTATCCAACAAACACTTCCAGTATTACCAACCCGATTTACGTCCTCCCATTATTTAGTTTAATTGAAATTTAATTATTTTTTCTTAAAACAATATCCTATTTTGGTTTCAGTTTATCCGTTTCGACGATCGATACTTAGACGTGTGGAATTAATTCGTGCGGATAAAATAAGATTGTCACTCGTTCATTCGACGCTAGTGAACAAGTATGCCATTTAGGATTCGTTACTTAATTTTTTAATGGAGACCTTAAGATGCAAACTTTATTTGTATCGGATAATTGCCACAAGCTTTTTATCCAGAAAGAATTGGCGGTTATCGGAATTAGCCCGTTCAATAGCTATTTTTCTGAACAACGTATTGCTTATCTTTATCAATGGGCCAAGAGTCGTTTTAACCAGGTTAAATTTTATGTGCCGGATGGTCCCACCATTTTTACCTTGCAAGCCATCGGTTACGACGAACTAAAAGCTATAAAAAAAGCGAAACGTCAATGTAATTATCTGCACAATAAAATACAGCGCGCCGTGCCTGATGAGAATTTACAACAAACTATCGTTAATTCTGCATGGCTTGATAATTGTCCGATTTATCAACAAAAGCTTGCTCTATGCCATCAATTATTTGAAACGAATTTGAAGTTTCGACGAGGTTGCATAGAAACTAGTCGTTGGGTATTGTCTAGCTATGACCAAGAGGCTGCAGATAACCCTCAAGCACAACTGATGGCGGTTAAATATTTCTTGGCGGAATTGCCGGTTTTTATCGGTAGTGCGGATATTCTAAATGTCAGTCATGTATCATTTTGCTATCACAGTTGCCCACAATTTTTGCGAGAGCTTTTTGAAAATGATGCCTTTGACTTAATTGACGGTCGACATGGATTTACCGTTTTAAAAGACAAGTCTGCTTAGACTAGGCAAAGACAGACTTTTCGGTATTCCCGAAAGGTCTTTCAATTCAGCTCAATACGCTGTGCGATTAATGCACACATTGCCTTTCATAATTTTGAGTTTTGTATAGTGCAAGCTAGAATACTAACCACTAGAATTCGATTAGCAATCAATTTTGCTTACCTAATATCTTTCGAGCTGAAAAACAAAGAGGTTTTATCATGCAGCCCCAAAAAAGTGACTGGCAACAACTCGATCAGTATTTCGATACCTTTAGCCATTTAACTCGTCAATTTTTTGGCCGGCTAGATCAAGAAAAAGCCGGAAAACTAGACGTTTCCCTGCCGTCACAATCACTTTCTGAAAACGGTTTAGCTTTTGATGAATGCGTTGAGCAACTGGAAAATTATATTATTCCGCAGTTGTCCGCCGCGCGCGGTCCCAGATTTTGGGGCTTTGTAACAGGCGGAGCTACGCCTATGGCCACCATGGCCGATTGGCTTGTTTCGAGCTTTGATCAGAATGTGCATAAGGGCGGCGATTCTGTCGCCAGTCTAGTCGAAAAACAGGCGATGCAATGGTTATGCGAATTATTTGAACTGCCTTCTACTTTTAAGGGTGTCATGCCGACGGGAGCCACCGGCTGCAATTTTTTAGGCGCTTGCATTGCCAGACAATTCGCCGGCCAACAGCAAGGCATTGATGTCGCAAAAGATGGTGTATACAACTTACAAGTTGAAATATTTTCAACCACACCTCACGCCAGCATGGTAAAAAGTTTGGGAATGTCGGGTCTGGGTCAAAAGCATATTGTTAAAGTAGCCGCTAAGGATCATTCTGAAGCCATGGATGTTGAAGATTTACGAAAGAAAATGGCTCAAAGCCGGGCCGAATCGAAAATTGTTATCGCCAGTTCAGGCACCGTGACCACTACCGACTTCGATGATTTAGTGTCAATTGCCCAGCTTTGTAAAGAACATCAAGCTTGGTTACACGTTGATGCGGCTTTCGGTTTGTTCGAAAGAGTCGTCAGTGGTGTGAAAGGCAAAACTAGAGGGGTTGAACTGGCAGACTCTATCACCGTCGATTGTCATAAATGGTTAAATGTTCCTTACGACTGCGGTGTATTTTTAACTCGCCACTTAGATTTACTGGAACAAAGTTTTGACGTGCCAGCGCCTTACCTAACTAATTTTTCTAATGAGGCCGATTTTATGTCGCTCGGCATTGAAAACTCGCGGCGATTTAGGGCCTTACCAGTTTGGTTATCTTTGTTAGCTTACGGAAAAAATGGTGTGCGAAACTGGGTAAAATCCAATATCCAATTATCGAAGGAGCTTGCTAGTTGGCTAGATAACCATCCTGAATATGAACTCGTCCATCCTTGCCATATGAACGTCATTTTATTTAGACCTAATTGTGACGGTTTAAGCCAACTGCAAGCGGATGCGAAAACAAAAGACTTGCTGCAAAAAATTAATTTGGACGGCCGGATCTATTTAAGTCCCGGATATTGGCAAGGAAATGAAATTATCCGTATTGCTTTGAGTAACTGGCAAACAGACTCCGGCGATATTGAAATCGCGCAACAGCTCTTTAATCAGTTTGCCTAATAACATAATTGTTTATACCCGTTATCTTTGCAATCTCTGATCATATAGTCATTTGGGTTTCGAATTTTACCGGCAAAATTTTATTGGCTGGGTGACAAGCACCGCAAAAATTCGTTAGACTATAAAAAATCACTTCGGCCGATCGTTATGAAAAAGATAATAATATACTTAGTCCTGTCTACCTCATTGTTATTGCTGAGCCTAAATTCACTTGCCCAGTGTCAATTAATCGAAAATATTCATGGGCAGACTCCAGTGGCTGATTCGAAGCAACTGCTAGAATTCAACTGGATGGCATTCGAAAAAGGTAAAATATTGGCTACCGGGAAAAACGCGGCGGTGCCGAAATATTCCGACTGTCAAAAAATAGACGGTCAAGGACAATTTCTTTTACCGGGTCTTATTGATGCCCACGGTCATGTTTCTGGCCTCGGAAACGAGATGCTGAGAGTCGTTTTGCGTGGCGTTACCTCAGAGGCAATAGCGGTCGAAAAAGTTAAACTCTTTGCAAAACAAAATAAAAAATCAAGCTGGATTCTAGGTCGAGGTTGGAATCAAGTATTATGGCTTAATAAAACTTTTCCGAGTAAAGCATCTCTGGATAAATCGGGTATTGGGCGACCCATTGTTTTAAGACGGATTGACGGACACGCGGCTTGGGTTAATAGCAGAGCGCTGCAACTAGCAGGGATCACTAAGTCAACGCCTAACCCTCAGGGTGGAAAAATTGAACGAGATGCTAATGGTGAAGCAACCGGACTTTTAATTGATAATGCCATCGATTTAGTCGAGAGCAAGATCCAGCCACCAACTCTACTCGAACAAGATTATGCTTTCGACAAAGCTTTCGAGCATTTGTTATCGCTCGGCATTACTAGTGTTCACGACGCGGGCGTAGGTCAACTAGACCTGACCATTTATAAAAACCGTGTTAAACAAAACCGCATGCCAGTGAGAATTTACGGTATGTTAAGTGGCTCCAGCAGCTATCTTTACCAATGGTTAAATGAAGGACGCATTGAAGATCCGAATCAAATGTTATCGGTAAGAAGTGTCAAACTCTATTCCGATGGCGCACTTGGAAGTCGCGGGGCCGCGCTGCTAGCACCCTATTCTGATGATATCGATAACAAAGGTTTATTGTTAACAAAACCAAAGCAACTCGATCAATTTGTTGAAGATATTATGGCAAAAGGATTTCAAGTGAATGTTCACGCAATTGGTGACCGCGGCAATCGATTGGTTTTAGATGCGATAGAAAAAGCGTATAAAAAAACACAAGGCAGAAAATTACGAAATCGAATTGAGCATTCTCAAATTGTCGCTTTGAGTGATATTCCTCGGTTTAAATCTTTGGATATGATTGCTTCTATTCAACCTGTTTTTGCAACCAGTGATAAAAATATGGCCGGCGATCGCTTAGGTGACGAAAGACTAAAGGGTGCTTACGCTTGGAATAAATTTTTAAGGCAAGGCACAACAATCGCTTCAGGTTCAGATTTTCCGGTGGAGCTTGCCAATCCTTTTTATGGGCTGCATGCAGCGGTTACTCGCCAAGACCGAAATAATCAACCTGAAGGCGGCTGGCTTCCAGGTGAAAAAATTACTGCGGCGCAAGCACTTACCAGCTTTACACTAAATGCGGCTTATGCGGCTCATCAGGAGAAATCCTTAGGCTCATTGGAAGTGGGAAAATGGGCGGATTTTATTCTTGTCGATAAAGATATTGTTCATAGTGACCCAACAAAAATTTGGCAAACTCTGGTTTTGCAGACCTGGATTGCCGGTGAAATTCGATATTCCAAAACGCTTGATTAAGCGGAGTTGGTGGCGAGCTGATCGGCTTTCCCATACAGTCCTTCGACTCCGCTCAGGCGACCTGTAAAACGGCTTTTTAGCGAGCCAGCCCCCTGTAAATTGAGCGGTGTCGAAATTGAATAAAACTAGCCCAAATACGCCAACATGGTATCTGCATCACTCACTGTAAAAGGATCATCCGGGCAGTTATCCATTAAACCCGGCTCAATGAACTGTTGTTTAATTTCACCATCGACAACATGCATAGAATAACGCCATGATCGATCACCAAAACCAATATTTTCTTTTTTAACTAACATGCCCATCAACCGAGTAAAATCGCCATTTCCATCGGGCAGCATTTTGACTTTTTCGATGCCGAGATTTTTCGCCCACTGAAACATGCTAAACGCATCGTTTACACTCACGCAGTAAACTTCATCAATGCCCTTTTCTTTCAACAGCTCGTATTGGCTTTCATATCCGGGTAAATGGGTACTCGAACACGTGGGTGTAAATGCGCCGGGTAACGCTACGATAATAATGCTTTTTCCGGCAAATATTTCCTTGGAGGTCACATCCTTCCATCGAAATGGATTTTCATGGTCGATAGTTTCATCACGTACGCGAGTTTTAAAGGTCATTTGGGGGACTTGTTTGCTCATATTTTTACTCACTCTTTGTCTGATTTAAATAAGATTGTAAACAACTAGATTACAGATTAGCTCCAATTAAATTATATGTACAATATATCAACACTTACTAGTTGATAGATATTATCTATTAATATTCGAGATAATAGTTTGGAATATACGTTTTAAAGTGAGTAACAAGCACATTTTTAAGAACTTTTGAGGACTATAATCGTCTACCTAGCCAAGAAACGTGCTTCGCCGATTAAAATGACAACAGCCAAAACATTAAATTTTTATTCTGCTCCAAGGATTATCTACCATGAAAACCATTTGCTATATTTGCAGCGCGGCCATTTTGTTTTTTACTATAGCCTGTGGCGGCGGATCATCCGATAATCCGCCTCCTCCACCTCCTCCTATTTTAAAACGCTCCTTTGATATGGGGTTTACGCCGTGGCTTTACGAAGCTTCAACTAATGCCATTGATGTCACTTATTCCCGACTATCCACCCATGGCGATATGATTAAACATCACATTATGGGCGGAATTCCGTGGCAAGAAGCGCTTGACAATACTGCTTACCCAGCCAACGTTGAAGGCAATATTAACGACCGCCTCACTCGTACGCCAAGCGGAATGAATATCTTTTTAGCGATCGATTCGTTAAATTCTAGTCGAGACGGATTGAGTCTCAATTGGGGGCAATCGGAAAACGAGGCTTTGCCGGGCGAATGGGCAAATCGAAATTGGAGTTCCCCAGAAGTCATTCAAGCTTATATTAGTTTTGCCTCCGATATGATTTTACGCTTTCAACCAACCCATTTTGAATACGGCACAGAAGCCAGCGAATTAATCTTAAACAACCCTGTAGGATATTTGGAATTTTTAGTTTTTGCCCAAGCCGTTCATAACTCGCTATCGACTTTATTTCCTAACGTTAAATTAATGACCTCAGTGGCATTAAAATCGCCCGGCAGCACAGAGATGCAATTAATCGAAGCAAGTTACGGCCAGTTAATGCCTTATACCGATGTGCTAGGTATCAGTGTTTATCCTTATGTTTTTTATAACCATGCTGATCGTGGCGATCCTGCCAACATGCCGACTAATTGGCTTACTCAGATCACGAATATTTCAGGTACAACTCCGCTAGCGATATCAGAAACGGGTTGGATTGCTGAAGACTTAGATATCCCCGATTTTTCCTATTCTGAGAACAGTGATCCGGCCAAGCAATCGGCCTATGCAACCCAAATGTTACAAGCAGCTGATGATATGGATATGGAATTTGTCATTTGGTGGACTGTCGCCGATTTTGATACTTTATGGAGCGATACCTTATTTCAAGATTCGATCGCAAAAATTTGGAAGGATATTGGGCTTTACGATGAAAATCAAAATCCTCGATCCGTTGTTACGGTTTGGGACGGTTGGTTGGCACGCCAAAAGGAATAGTCGAATTTAGTTGTGATTATTCATTACCGAGATTCGCAAACTCAGACAAACAATCATTCTGAGTCGCTGGTATCGATGCTGCAAAACGCACGTAATCGAACTCCGCTCTGGTATCACCCTCGCTACTCCAATTATGAGCGATAACTCCCACCTGTAGCTGGTTAGCAATAAAGAAATTATTGTTACTATCAAAGCTGAAACTTATTGGTGTGGTTGCTCCAACAGCGGGTAAATTATTACCAATTTCTGGCGTGATGCTGGTGCCATTAGCAATTCGAGTGGTTAAGTTTGTACCATTTAATGCAGCGTTATTGTAGAAAGTTTCTTCTTGCCAGGAATCGGCAATATCATCCCAATAATAAAAATAGAATTGTTCATCGATTCGACAAACCAGTAAATGTTCTTCGATATTTTCTTGATCGGTTAAGAACATATTAGAGATCGAGTTGACTGTTTTTTTAATTTCACGGGCGTAACTATTTCCAGCGGTGGCAGATACTTGAGCGCCCATGTTATACATGACCCAATTTTCATTACCGTTATGAGCACCAGAAGGATCTCTAATTACTAGACCTCCCGCGTTAAAATTTGTCGATGCCGGTTGAACATTAATATCGTTTCGACTCACGACTCTTAATTTAGTCGCAACTACAAAATTACCGCTCACATTTTGATAGACAAATGGTCCGTAGGTATCCTCAAACCAACCGAGATTAGTGCCGGCTGGCGGTGTGTCTGGTACTAAAACTAGCCAACCTAATTTAGTCATATTGGCATCGATGGACATCGCCCGAGAAGTGCCATCAAATCGATCGACAGTCCAAGGCGAACTGCTATTAATTTCGAAATTAACTGAAGCGGAAAATTCATCGCTATTGGCCACTGACGAGCTCACATTCAGCAAATTAATGTTAACTTGATCGCTGCCGGTTGCACCGTCATCATCGGTCACCGTTAATAGAAATATCAAGGTTTCATCGGCAGCGATATCTGCCGAGGTAAAACTTGCATTTGCCGTATTAGCATTGTTCAATACTACAGAGGTGCCACTTGTTTGAGTCCATGAATAACCCATGATGGTACCATCAACATCTGTGCCTATACCGCTAAGTTGAACTGCCGTTTGCTCATTTACCGTTTGATCAATACCTGCATTGGCGGTCGGTGCGATATTTGCTATTGGGTCTGGTGTGGGTTCCAAATCACTACCACCGCCTCCGCAGGCTGCCATTAAAGAGAAAAGAAACAGATAGAAAAATCGTAGAACGATTAGTTGTTTTGTTGAAACTAACTGAGCTGGAGAAATACCTTTCATAGCAAACCTTTTACCAATCATTAGAAATTGGTTTTAGCGGAGCGAATTAGTATTCTTCTACAAAAAGAATAAAACTAACAGCATTTAAGGTATTAAAAAGATAAAACGGCGATAATTCTTGATGAACAGTGCGACTAATCTAGTACTGAGATATTAAAGTAAAATTCATTTCCTTGTGGATTGACCTAATTCCTGCGGCTAACTTTAACCCAATTTGTAGGGCAATCCTTTTTCTAATGCTTTTTGATAACTTGGCATCGCATGAATTTTTTTCAAGTAGGCACTGAGGTTTGGAAAATCTTCTTTTAGGTTAGCTCTTGCCGATGCTGCTTCTAACGGAAAACTCATCATAATATCAGCGCCGGTTAATTCATCGCCTGCGAACCAGCCGGTTTGAGACAGTTCTTCTTCTAAGTAACTTAAATGGGTTTTAACATTAGGCGAAACAAAACTCTGCAAAGTTTTATTGGCAATTGCTTTGGCGATTGGTTTAACAAAAAATGGCATAGGTGCCGTTTTAATTTTATTAAAAATAAGGGTCAACAACATAAAAGGCATAATTGAACCTTCTGCATAATGCATTTTTTCACGGTACTTAAGATGATCGCTGCTAGCTAGTTTAGGTACGAGTTTTCCATTGCCATAAGTCTCAATCAAATATTCCACAATTGCGGCAGATTCCGCAATACAAACTTCACCATCTGTAATAATTGGCGATTTCCCTAGCGCATGGATTTTCTTTAACTCTGGCGGCGCAAGCATCGTTTCACTATTTCGCTTGTAGTGTTTAATTTCATAATCAACACCAAGTTCTTCGAGTAACCAAAGAATGCGTTGCGCTCTAGAATTTTCCAAATAATGTAGAGTGATCATGATTTTTTCCTGAAACGTTGCTAAGAGATTAAAAAGATTAAAAATCTATAGGACTTTTTACCACAGAGACACAGTGGCACTGAGTAAAAATAAAATAATAGACTAAAAAATGCTATCAAGTTCATCTGCTTTAGCAAACATCAGAACCATTAGCAAAAAGAGCTCTAGCATTTTTTTATTTCTCTGTGTCCCTGTGACTCTGTGGTGAAATCTTGTCTTTTATCTTTTATCTTGGTATTTATTTAAAGACTAAAACCCGTTTTCTTTTCGCCAATCTTCATCGACAAATTTTGTCAAATAATTACGAATGCCATCGGGTAGAATAACCACACAGTTTTGACCGGCCTTTAGTTGACCCGCTTGCTGCATCATCGCCATAATTGCTGTTCCAGACGAACCGCCGACTAAAAGACCTTCATCTTTCATTAATTGACGAGCGTACTTAAACGAATCGGTATCATTAGTCTTAACCCAAGTGTCGACCATGTCTCTATCAAGCACATCTGGAATGAAATCGTATCCAATGCCTTCTACATGATAAGGTTTAATTTCTTCAGGTCCTGCAAGTAAAGAACCTTCTGGATCAGCACCGACGATAATCGCACTTGGGCATTTTTCTTTAATCTTTTTTGCGATCCCGGTTAACGTTCCACCGGTACCGACACCTATAACAACCATATCGACATTGTTGTCTAAGTCGTCAAGTATTTCCTGACCGGTTCCATGATAATGGGCGTTTGGATTAGATGGATTTGAATACTGATCTAAGATATGCGCATTAGGTAATTCTTTTTGTAATTTCTTGGCTATTTCAATATGTGATTCAGGATCGTCCCAAGCCGCTTCAGTTGGCGTTCGGATAATTTCTGCGCCTAGAGCTTCTAAAACCACCTGCTTTTCGCGGCTCATTTTCTCTGGCATGGTAATAATGATTTTATAACCGAGTGAAGCGCCTGCGAGCGCCATACCAATTCCAGTATTACCGCTGGTAGCCTCAATCAAGGTATCGCCGCGTTTAATTCGACCTGACTTTTCGGCGTCTAATACCATTTGTCTTGCGATTCGATCTTTTGTTGAACCACCGGGATTCATAAATTCACATTTTGCGTAAACATTACAGACGAGATCTGCTGCGACATTGTTCAGTTTTACCAAAGGCGTTTTACCGATTGTTTCGACGATATTGTTGTAAATCATATTATTACCTTAAATTTAAATCCTAAACCGATTGCTTGATGCAATTTATGGCAGGCATTCTATCGGTTTATTGGTCAATAAAAAAGCGATAATAATACCTGAGCAAGGAGCTTCGCTGTCTCCCAATGCTATTCCAATGTAAATTCAATATAAATTTTTTAAGAAATAGCTTGTAAATAGCGTCGCGATCTTTATAATGACGATCCGTCACGTGACGATTCGTCATTTATAACAGGATGAGATAGTTTAACTATTTCCTTAACAAGCGATTACCCATGAGCCCAAGGATTATCAGCCCTTCCGAGTTTCAGCAAAGAGAAATTGAGCTTGTTGATTTGGCGCGCACAATTGTCGAAAAAGGCTGTTTGACCACCTTAACCATCGACAAGCTTGTTGCAGAGTCTCGTTATTCGAAAGGCACCATTTATAAGCATTTCCTCGGAAAAGAAGACTTATTGATGGCCATATGCAATACCTGTGTTAAGGAAATCCAAGCCATTTTTACCCGAGCTCTAAAGTTTAAAGGGAATAGTCGAGAAAGAACCTTAGCGGTCATGGTGTCCTACATTATTTGGGCAAAACTTCATCCTTCTCAGCTATTTATGGTGTTATCTGCCCATTCGCCACACATTGCAGCTTGCTGTTCCGATGTCAGGAATAACGCTCATAGTGAATGTGAATCAAATTTGATGGTGCTAATGAACGCAGAAATAGAAAAAGCGATTGAATGCGGTGACCTCGAAATACCCGATGATATGTGTATCACTCAAGTGACCTTTGCACTTTGGTCCGCTTCTTGGGGAGCCATGGCACTCATTATGAGCAAAGGCGAATCGGTCAAACTGGGTCCAATGCAACTTGAAAGAGAATCTTTTACCAATTCACGGCTTTTACTGGACGGCTTTGGTTGGAAGCCTCTTTCAGCGAATTGGGACTACAAGCAAACCATCCGCAAAATAGCGGATGAAATTTTTAAACCCGAAATAGAAACGCTAGAAAAGATGGGTACGCCCTTTATATTTATTTAATTGAAAGAGAAATCGAATGATGAATAATTTTTCAAATAGCATATTGAATGCAAAATGGTTAGTCCTAATCAGTTTTATGGCGATGATTTTAATTGCGTTTCATGGCGCGCTAGATTTAGGAACAGGAGAGTGGAAGATCCCATTTAAAAGCGACTATAAGACGTTTTTCGATAAAGATAATAAGCAATTAAATGATTTTCTTGATCTACAAAAAATTTACAGTAAAAGTGACAATGTCGCAATTATTGTTGCCCCGAAGGATGGTAATGTTTTCGACAAAGAAACGCTTACTGCGATTTGGGAAATGACCAATGACGCTTGGCTAGTAACTTACAGTTCTCGCGTGGACTCAATTTCAAATTTTCAATACAGTTTTGCTGAAGAAGATGATTTAATTATTGAAGATTTAATCCTCGAAGCGGATGATTTAGATGAAGCAGCCATTGCTCGAACGAAGCGAGTGGCGCTTTCTGAACCTTTATTAGAAAAAAAGTTAATCGCACCAAATGGCGATTCTGCGGTGGTTAATATTACTATTCGTACTCCCGGTGTCGACAAAACTAAAGAAACTCCGCTTGTTGCTGCTTCAGCGAGAGAACTAACCGCACGATATCAGGCAAAATATCCGAATATCGATTTTATGCTTTCTGGCATGATTATGATGAATACTAGTTTTCCAGAAGCATCCATTGCCGATAGCAGTCGATTAATGCCTATCATGTTTGGTGTCGTAGTCCTCACTATTTTGGGATTGCTTCGCTCGTTCACCGGTACATTTGCAACTATTATAGTCATCGTTACCAGTATTGCCGCTACTATGGGTATTTGGGGTTGGACTGGCGGGTATATGACGGGACCTTCGGCCGGCGCTCCAGTCATGATCCTCACTTTAGCGGTTGCTGATTGTGTCCATTTACTTTCGACTTTTTATTATAATTTCCGTCACGGCATGGAAAAGCAAGCAGCACTCGTCGATAGTATACGAGTCAATTTCCAACCAATATTTTTAACCAGTCTTACCACTGCAATCGGTTTTTTAACCATGAACTTCTCTGATGCACCACCTTTTGGAGATTTAGGAAATATTGTCGCAATTGGCGTAACCTTAGCGTTTGTTTTTTCCATCACAATTTTCCCAGCAATAATGATGATATTGCCGGTTCGAGTGACTCAGGTTACTGAACACAAACGAGATATGATGGATAAACTTGCCGATTTTGTCATCGGTAATAGAAAGTGGTTGTTGCCGGTATCAACCGTTGTGATCATCGGGCTGGCTTCCTTTATTCCCAAAAACGAATTAAACGATGACTTTGTTAAGTACTTTGATAAAAGCGTGCCATTTAGACAGGCCACTGATTTTATGAAAGATCATTTATCGGGTATGACGACCATTGAATTATCTTTTGATACTAAAATTTCCAGTGGAATTAATAGTCCAAAGTTTCTTAAATTTGTTGATGATTTCGCCATTTGGTTACGAGCGCAAGAAGAAACCGATAACGTGAATACCATTACCGATACTTTGAGACGCCTTAACCGCAATATGCATGCTGATGATCCCAGCTGGTATAAATTACCTGACCAACAAGAACTGGCAGCGCAATATCTATTGCTCTATGAATTAAGTTTACCGCAAGGACTCGATGTAAATAACCAACTAAATGTCGACAAATCGTCAACACGTGTTATTGCCACCTTTAAGAATTTATCCTCAAATCAGACTTTGGAAATAGAGCAGCGAATTAGAAAACATTTCGAAGAACAGAAATCAGATTATGCCTTAGCTTTAGCAAGTCCTTCATTAATGTTTGCGCATATTGGCTCAAGTAATATTGTCGGAATGTTAAAAGGTTCATCATTTGCTTTGATTTTAATTTCGATATTATTGGGCTTTGCTCTTCGTTCTTTTAAGTTTGGCCTTATTAGCCTACTACCTAATTTAATGCCTGCCGCGATTGCATTTGGAATTTGGGGATTAGCTGTCGGCGAAGTCGGACTGGGTTTATCCGTCGTGATGGGCGTAACTCTTGGTATTATAGTTGATGATACGGTCCATTTTTTAAGTAAATATATTCGCGCAAGAAGAGAGAAAGGATTAAGCTCTGAAGAAGCTGTTCGTTATAGTTTTGCAAGCGTAGGAAAGGCACTTTGGGTGACGACCATGGTATTGGTTGCAGGATTTACAGTAATGGCGACTTCCAGCTTCAAAGTCAATGCAGACATGGGACTATTAACCGCAATTACTATTCTTATTGCGCTTATTGTTGATTTTCTTTTCTTACCACCTTTGCTAATGTTGTTGAAAAGCAAAAAAGACAAAGCGATAGAAAACACTGAAATTCCATCAACTCAAAAACCGGCCATCGAAAGAATTTAGAATCGGAGAAAAAAATGAAACAAATCAATAAAGGAATTGCAATTCTAGCCATCAGTCTATTAGCCTCACTTGCGGTCAATGCGGGCGAAGCTGAAGATAAAGGGCTAAGAATTTCCAAAGAATCAAAAGCTCGAGATGAGGGTTGGACGGATTCAAAAGCAGAATTAGAAATGATTTTAAAAAATCAACATGGCCAGACCTCCATTCGAAAAATGCGGTTAAAGAGCATGGAGCAGAAAAATGACGGCGATAAAAGCTTAACCGTTTTTGATTCTCCAAAAGATGTTAAAGGCACTTCATTTTTAAGCTTTTCCCATACTGTTGGAAATGACGATCAATGGTTATATTTACCGGCACTAAAAAGAGTTAAGCGAATTTCATCACGCAATAAATCGGGCTCATTTATGGGTAGCGAATTTTCTTTTGAAGACTTGACCTCATTCGAAGTGGAAAAATACGATTATCTGTATTTAAGAGATGAAACCTTTGATGGCGAAAAGTGCTGGGTCATTACACAATTTCCTTTAGATAAAAATTCTGGTTACAAACGACGAATCGTTTGGATCGACCAGTCTGAGTATCGGATTAGAAAGACCGAATTTTACGATCGAAAAGACACGCTATTAAAAACCTTAGTTTTCACTAATTTCCATCAATACTTAGATAAGTATTGGCGTTCTCAAAGGTTTGAAATGGTAAACCACCAATCGGGTAAAAGTACTATCTTAAATTATACCGGGTTTGAAATGAAAACCGGACTAAACGAGAAATCGTTTAACAAGAATGCACTTAAACGGGCACGATAGATCTAGGCTAACGGTTTAGAAAATAACCTTCCCCAGAATTGTGGTGGATAGGGTGCGATACAAAAATTAATACAGAGTAACTCAATGAGTAAGTTTTTTTCCAGTTCTACGATGTTTTGCCTCCTTGTGGGGCATTTTTTTTCAGTTCAAGCAAATGAATTTGAAGTTCGTGGAAATATAGAAGTGCAAGGCCGATTTTTTTACGAAGACCCTGCCTATACGAGTCAACATGATAGTCAGCTGTCGTTTGCCGCAGCGCCTGAGTTCTTTTGGAGTTGGAACGATGATAAAGATTCGTTCGAATTTGTGCCTTCTGGGCGAGTCGATCAATATGATGACGAAAGAACCCACATGGATATTCGTGAACTCAGTTGGGTTCATGTTGGCGATGATTGGGAAACACGAGTCGGAGTACGAAGAGAATTTTGGGGAGTGACTGAATTTCAACATCTGGTCGATATCATCAATCAAACCGATGCGGTTGAAGACGTCGATAATGAAGATAAACTAGGTCAACCAATGATCAATCTATCGCTAGTCAAAGATTGGGGTATCGTCGATTTATACGTATTACCGTATTTCCGTGAACGTACATTCGCCGGGCCAGAGGGACGACCAGGAATTCCTTTTGTTAACACCAATAATGTTCTATACGAGTCAAGCAACCGAGAAAATAATGTCGATTGGGCAGTACGTTGGGCTCATAGCATCGATGATTTGGACATTGGCCTTTCGTGGTTTGACGGTACCGCACGTGTCCCGTTGTTTCAACCAAATGTGTCGCCAACTGGACAAGCTGAACTGTTGCCATTTTATCAACAAATCAGCCAGCTGGGCATCGAACTTCAAGCTAATTTAGAAGATGCTTTATGGAAACTGGAAATGATCCGAAATACCAATAACTTGAAAAATTACTGGGCCTTACAAGGAGGTGTGGAATATAGTCAATATGGCGTATTTGATTCTAACGCCGATCTTGGTTGGTTAGTTGAATATGCTTGGGACCAACGTGGTACCGATATATTTACGACCTTTCAAAACGATTTGTTTTTTGGGACAAGGTTGGCACTAAATGATGTTGAATCTACGGAAGTACTTTTCGGTTTTAGCTATGACTTTGACTTTAATTCCACCAGTGTATTGCTCGAGTCCAGTCGACGCTTTGGCGACAATTTCAAAGTATCGTTAGACGCTCGCTTCTTTGAATCCGATCAATTGCAAGATCCGCTTTATTTCTTTAGACGAGATGATCATATTCAATTGACGATGCAGTATTATTATTAGACTTTTATTTTAAAAGAAAAGTTGAGTTGTCACATCATTCATATATCGCTAACAACTCCTTAGCATTAGCTCGATTAGCGCCATCACGGCTAATGAAACGGCGCACCGAGAATGATTCAATGTAAGCGTCCTGATATATTTGACGAGTAATGGCATTATCGTGATTGGAAATAATCACTTTTACTCCTCGGCTAGCAAGATGTTGTGCCCTGTAGGCCAATTCGACTTGTTGATCGTAGCTGAACCCCTGAGCCGCATAACTTGTAAAACTCGCCGTCGGAGAAAGCGGGACGTACGGCGGATCGCAATAAACAATGTCCCCTCTTCTGGATCGATTCATTAGACTAACGAAATCACTGCAAACGAATCGAACTTGTTTCGCCTTAGCAATAAAGTACAGCATTTCTTTTTCTGGAAAGTAAGGCTTTTTATAACGCCCAAATGGCACATTAAAGCCACCGGATTTATTGTAGCGACACAAACCGTTAAAACCGTGTCGATTCAAATACACGAATAGTGCCGCCCTTCTACGGCCTTTCAGACCACTATTAAACTCAAGGCGATACTGCAAATATTTGTTCTGATGATTATTTTCTGGGATAAAAAAACTTTTGGAATATTTGATAAATTTTTTGCGTTCTTTCTTAAGGCATTCATAAAGATTAATTAGGTCGGGATTAATATCTCCAACTAAATACCGCTCGAACGGCAGATTCAAAAAAACCGCGCCAGATCCGACGAAAGGTTCGATTAATTTTTTGCCTTGCAAGTGAGGGGCAAGCCTATCCAGCACTCTAAACTTACCACCCGCCCATTTTAGAAATGGTCGAGTACGATTATTCTGCATCAATTTATAGCTATTATTAGTCAGAAGATAGTTATTTTGAATTTTACGGAATTAACCCGCAATAAGGAATCTTTTTGGAAATTAAATTGGTTTCAAATTGAGCCAGCATGGCCTGATAATAAATCGATATTAGGCAACAACGCTTAATTGGCTGCCGTTAACGGTAACATCGAGCGCTCCGGAGCTTGCAATCCGTTGGTTTAGCTGTGCAGCCTGCCTTCTGGCCCTAACAGGGTTGTCAGCGGCAGTACTGGTCGACTTTTCGGTACTTGATGATTCAGTTGTGGAAAATGGTTCTGAGATATCATTTTCAGCAATGGAATTTTCCCTAACAATCCGCTGTTCTTCGGCTTTAAGCGCACTCAAGTTGGCGCGGGCTTCGTTTTCGGAAACACTTGCTTGAGCAGCTATTTTTCGATCTTGTGAAGAGGGTTCTGCGGGCGCTAACGCCGCTCTTTGTACTTGTGCAAATTTTTGAATGCTGGCTGCAGGGTCGTTAGCGACACCAGAAGTATCGATACTAACTTCACCAGCTACGGCATAACGCTTGCCATCTGGACCAGTGGTAAAACTTAACTGAGGTGCGCCCGCCAAATTACCACCAACAGCAGCGTGTGCTTGTTCATGGGCTCTCACTTCTCTATCACGGCTGCGCAGATTATTGACCAGTTTTAGTTCGTCGTTATCTAGTTCTTGATTATTACTTTTTGACGAGGATTTTTGATCTTTTTGATCCTCAGCTTGCTGTTGAGACTGCTCTTTTTCGGAAATCGATTTATCTTGTGCGGCTAGGCTCTGATCTGTCAACGGCGTCTTGGATTGTTCACTAAATTCCGTTGGGTTTTTGTTGGCGGTGCTGTCTGTTGCCGAAGTAGGTTGAGGGACTTTAGGGCGCTGTAAAGCTTCCGCAGCAACGGCTTCGGTTGGAACATTCGCCGTATTGACAGGAATGGCGATTGGCGCGGGAGATATCAACATATATTACTTCTTAATCTTCTAATCCTAATTTAATCATCTATTCTTCAATACCTACACTTCAATATCTAATAGAGTTCCGAGTACATCAGAGGCCGTTTGGATGACCTTTACATTCGCTTTGGCATCATTTTCAGCGACTTTCAACTCAACCAGTGAGGTGGCTAAATCATTAACATCGATACTTTCTTTACTTGAATCTTGAACAGACTGCGACGCAATATCAAGGGCAGCTTGATTAAGGCGCGACTGGGCCTCTTGGAAGCCTTGCAATCCGGTATTTAGAGCACTATTGACCTGCATTTTACTTATCTCCTGCAATATAACAGCCCGATATCGAAATATTTCGATTTTGGACAATTCGCAATTCAATAAGGGTTATCGGCATTCAAAAGCTAAAGTTTAGCGCTAGACGGTGTTTTTAGTGGCAAAATCATTGTTCATGAGCCGTTTTATTAATAACTATAAGGAGCGCTTGCCAAGCGCTCCTATGATTTCAGTTGAGATTACGGTTGCGATTATAGTTGAATTTACAGTTGCGATTTAGGTTGACGCTTAGATAGCGTAATCAATCACTTCATAGCCCAACGCTTCAAGTTGCGGTTTCAATACCTTTGCGTTACCAACAACCACCATTAACATTTCATCGATATTAAGGTGTTTTTTGGCTAAAGCATTGATTTCTTTTACAGTAATCTTGGACACAATTTCTGCACGGTCGGCAACAAATTTTGGAGTTAGATTATGCTCTAATATCTGCGCCAAAAATCCCAACTTCGCTGAAGGTGTTTCATATTTAAGCGCATCGCGTTGATTAATAGCATTGCGCATAAATGAAAGTTCCATGTCTGTAATGCCATTTTCGCGATAATTTTTGATTTCATTAACAAATTCGACAATTGATTTGTCGGTGGCATCAGCTCTCACTTCTGCCGAAGCGGTATAACCACCGGTTAATTTATTTCCCCAAAAATAGGAACGAGCACCATAGGTATAACCTTTATCTTCGCGTAAATTCAAATTAATGCGGCTGTTAAAAGCTCCACCTAACGGAAAATTCATCAAATAAGCACGATAAAATTCACCGGTGATATCTTGCTTGATGCCACGTTTTCCAATTCGGATAGCAGACTGCGCCGCGTTGTCTTTATTGACCAAATAAATCACACCCATTTTGCTAGTGGGTGGAACAATATCCAAATCCAAGATTGTTCCTTGCCCTTTCCAACCGTCAAAAACACTTAAACTTTTAGCCAATTGCTTTTCGGTTCGATCAGACACCACAATTAACTGCGCATCTTTAGGTTTAAGATGTTTAGCATAAAAAGCTTTAACATCATCCAGTGTAATATTGGCAAGTGAACTTTCTGTACCACCGGCGGGGATCGCTGCAATATTGTCGCCATTTTGTAGTTGGCGATAAGCAGTGCTGGCTAGATAACCGGCATTCTTTTTGCTGTTGGCGACACCCTGAATACTCTGTTTTTGATTTCGTTCAAAATCCGCTTGTAGGAAAGCGGGGCTGAATAGTTTCTCTTTTACCAACGCCATAGTAGCATCAATATTTTTGGTCAAAGAATTAACATTAACGCTAATATATTGATTGTTTGAGCTAACCGAAACACTACTGCCTAAAAGTTGCAGAGCCATACTCATATCTTCGCCGCTTCGCTCGGTTGTGGCTTCATTTAACATACTTGCTAATAAAGATGCCGTTCCAGCTTTGTCTTTACTTTCGTAATAGTGACCGGCTTTTATTTTCATCAACAATGAGGTCGTTGGTGTTTCTAAGCTCTGTGCACCCAGAATTTGAATGCCATTAGCCATTTCTTGTTGCCACATTTGTGGGACGCTCACCGGCGCATTTGATCCAGCCACTGGCATTTTGCTGCGGTCGAAAGAATCTTTTGCTTTGCGTAAGGCCAAATCATCCGCTGAAGTTTTAGACTCTTCTACGAGCTTTCGTACGCCGAGTTTGAAATTATCCTCATGAGTAATATCGGTCAGTTTTCCATTGGGCACTACGCTCATAATGACTGCATGATGGCCTTTGATGTACTGCTTAAAAACGCGATCGACATCTTCTTTAGTAACATTGGCATATCGAGCGATATTCTGCTCGATGTAATTGGGATTACCTGTAAACGTCTGATTGGCGGCAAGTTGGCTTACTTTACCGCTAACGCTTTGCAATCCGAATATAAATTGTGCTTCCATTTGGGCTTTTGCTTTCTTCAAGTCATCAGGTTCAACGCCGCGTTTTTCAAATTCGACTAAGGTATCACGCATAATTTTTTCTAAATCTGCCAGTGTTTTTCCTGAAGCAGGATGAGGCAAAGCAAACATGTTAAAAGTACAGGCAATCTCTGCACAAGGATGGCTAACAGAAGCTTGTACCGCTAGCTGATTTTTAACGAGATTTTTATACAGCAATGAGGTTTTTCCGCCACCGAGTATTTGCGATAACAAGTCTAGAGGCGCTTCGTCTGGATGGCGACCGCTAACAGTTGGAAAACTCATATATATTAGAGGAAGATGAACATTATCTTCCATAGAAATATAGCGGTCCGCATCGAGTGTGACCATAGGTTTCTCTGGCATTTTAATTTCTGGTCCTCTTGGAATAGAACCAAAATACTTAACCGCTAATTCCAATGTAGACTGAATATCGATATCGCCACCGATAGTAATAGTCGCATTATTTGGGCCGTACCAATTGAGAAAAAATCGCTTCAAGTCATTGACGTTGGCACGATTCAAATCTTCCATAAAACCAATAACAGGCCAAGAATAAGGATGTCCTTCTGGATAAAGAGCCGCCGAAACTCTTTCATTCAGTCTACCGTAAGGGCGATTGTCGACTCGCTGGCCGCGTTCGTTTTTAACGGTTTCTCTTTGGACTTCAAACTTTTCTTGAGTCACAGCGTCAACTAAAAAACCCATTCTGTCAGCTTCCAGCCATAACATTTTTTCAAGTTGGTTGGCAGGAACCGTTTCAAAATAGTTGGTTCGATCGGTGTTGGTGGTGCCGTTCATGGTACCACCTGCTTCCGTCACTAGTTTAAAGTGTTGCTCGTCCGCCACATTTTCCGAGCCTTGAAACATCATGTGTTCGAAAAAATGGGCAAAACCCGATTTACCGACCTCTTCCCTTCCCGAACCAACATGGTAAGTCACGTCAACATGCACTAATGGATCGGAATGATCTTCATGCAAGATAACCGTTAGTCCATTTTCGAGTTGATATTTTTTGTAAGGAATAACGGTTTTACCAGATTCACCTTTAACTTCTTCAAGTAATTTAATACCAGCGACTTCAACTTTAGCCAGTTCGGTTTTAGCCTCTTCCTTGGGTGTACAGCCCCATACTAAGACCATTAATAATGGCAAGGTGATTCGTTTCATTGTTTTCTCCTGAACACTTTTTGTCGATATATCGATAAGCTTAAGAATGCCTACCGTTAATTGGATTGTTAGGTTGGTCACTCTATATCATTTAAATGCTGATTAATAGGCCACTATTAACTGTCGCTGGGGTTATTCTGTAATGATTTATTGCCATAATTCATCTTATTTTCGTAATTTCCGTTAATTTGTCAATGACCATTAGCAATATCCGGTCACTCGATTGGCAACTATCGGGTATTTATTTCAGAAATTGATGCTAGAACACTCTTTCGAAAATGCCGACAAATTTTTGGTCGCTCTTTTAGCTTTCATCCAGAATTTGTTCCGATTGAATATCTACATTCAATCCTCTGTTTCGAATAACATTTGAGTATCATATGGGCAGCCTAGCGAATGCTATTTACTGGCTGAAAAATAGGAAATAACAAGAAATTAGGAGGTATTGGATCTGCGTGCCAGTCCATTATTAATACACGAAGGATCCGCATATTACCAACAATTACATTCTGATAAAATCCATTTAATATCGATATTCCCCATAGCTTTTGCTCGCTAATTTTTTACAAAACACCGTATCGATGAGATTCTAACTTGATTTGTTGAGAAGGCGTTCTGCCAAAACGAATTTCGAAATATTGGCAAAATTCTTTGTGGCTTGCAAATCCGGTTCTAAATGCAATTTCATTAAGAGGTTCATCTTCGCTTAACAATCGAGCGGCTTCATTTAAACGAAACTCTTTTAGAAATTCAACGGGGGCAATAAACACATATTCTTGACATTGTTGAACAAGCTTTTGCTTACTTATACCTATTTCGTAAGCAAGCTCATCGATGCCAAAACCTGGGTCGCAAAAATTTAATTCAACAGCCTGTGATAGATCGACTAAAAATTGACTGCGCTTTTGTTTTTCAACCGCTATTTTAGTAATTGATCGTTGGTGAAATTCGGTAGCCAAAACTTTACTAGAGCCATTTGCGCTAGAGATTTTTGCGGTTGTTGACTGCCCGAAATGCCCTTCGACAATATTAGATTGTGCGTTATTTTTATCAGCTCTCATATTAATACTCATTGGTTGGTTACTAGCAAAATTTTCTATTACAAATCAATAGAAAAGCTATTTTAGCAACATAGCAAAAATCGAATATCTGTTACAGAGTGGGGTTGAGATGCGCAGTACTGCGCTATTTTTATATCTTGATCTGCCGTATTCAGGCCAAAATACTATGACTAACTGAAACATTTATCAAGAATATTTGAACGGTATTATTCACAAAAAGTTGATTATTGGACAAAATATGACAAAGCAGAGGACAATTATTTTTATAATCGCGTTATATTAATTTTTAGTAAAAAAGTACCAAGCCCCAAATTACAGCTAACAAAATCAATGCGATAAAAACTATCGCAGAACCGATATCTTTAGCTCTTCCAGATAGTTCATGATGCTCATCGCTAATTCGATCCACTGCTGCTTCAATGGCTGAATTAACCAGCTCTGCAATGACTAAAATAAATAGAGGTAATATTAACCAAAGCAATTCGAATCGATTTTCTGCCAAATAAAAGGCTAAAGGTAAGCCAATGATGGCCAACATTAGCTCTTGTCTAAATGCCGCTTCATGTTTCCAGGCCGCTTTTAATCCTTTCCAAGAATAGCCCGTCGCCGCAATAATTCTCGCAATACCTGTCTTTCCCGGTTTAGCCATTGTTCATTGCTTCCTTGTCTGCTCTTACAATTTTCTTAACGTCTTCTAATAATTTCTTAGCGTCGAAAATTATGCCGTCCTTAATGGTGTATTTAATGCCGCCGACGGTTATCGGTTGATTATTTTCGTTTAATTTTACGTGACCGGTTCCGTACAAGGTTTTAAAGTTCTTCAAAGGGTTTTCTTTTACCACAACCAGATCAGCTAATTTACCAACCGCAATAGAACCGACTTGCTCATCCATGCCTAAAGCCTGCGCGCCGTTAATAGTTGCCGACTTAATGACTTCCAGCGGGTGAAAACCCGCTTCTTGCAAAAGTTCGAATTCACGAATGTAACCGAAACCATAGGTTTTATAAATAAAACCGGAATCACTACCAGTTGTCACTCGCCCGCCGTGATTTTTGTAATCATCTAAAAATAACATCCAACGCTGATAATTTTTCTTCCAATCTATTTCATCTTGCGTGGTCCAATCGAACCAATAAGAGCCGTGGGCATAACGACTTGCCTGGAAGAAATCCCATAAGATAGGCGAAGTAAAATCTTGATGCCAATCGGCATTTCTCTCGCGCATTAAATCACGGCTGGCTTCGTATATAGTCATAGTTGGATTGATGGTAAAATCCAATGAAATTAATTCGTCTCGTACCGCGTTCCATTTTTTACTACCAGGAGCCGCTGCCTGTAACCACAATTTTCCTGCTTCACCAAAACGATGTTGCTCATTATTGTAATTGTAATCCAATGGATAATTTTGAATGGTTTGGTTTTCAAACATTGCCTCTGGCAATCCGTACCAATGTTCCATGGTCGTAAGGCCAAGCCTTGCACTGTCGAGTGCATTTAGGTGAACAACATCGAGTTGAGCGTGATGCATAGCGGTTTTTAAACCACGTTTATTGGCTTCTTCGATTGCGGCTTTAAAAATTTTAGGATTGGTGCCACCAAACTTAATACCTTTAGCGCCTTGTTTGGCGATTTTCCTTACCCACTTTTTAGTCTCATCAACCGTTCTAAAATTGGCTCCCCAGCCAAATCCAAAATAGGGAATGATTCGTGGTGCGGTTATAGTATTTTTTTGGCTGGCTTTTACGTGGTGCATAACGAATTCTGCACCATTAAAACTACCAGGTTCTCTGACTGTGGTAATCCCGTGCGCTAACCACAGTTTAAGAGAATATTCCGCAGTCGAGAGCTGATGAGAGCCTCCCATATGACCGTGCATATCGATAAATCCGGGTAGAATATAATGGCCGGTCAATTCGATAACTTTATCACCCGCTTCTGCTTTTGGCCGTGGTTTGACGATTGGCACTCCCGGATTACCCACATCAACAATTTGAGTAATGCGGTTTTTTTCGATAACAATATCCACCGGACCACGTGGCGGAGCACCTTCTCCATCGATAAAAATGGCACTGCGCAAAATAAGTCGGTTAAATGGACCTTCGCCTCGGTGTCTTTCGGGTGCGTTTTTGGGGGTCGCTAAACCAAGAGATGAAAAAATAATACAGCCTAGCGTTAGAATAATAATTACTAAAAAATTTCTACTGAATGCCATTGATTGTTCCTTATTATTTTTATTAGATTGAGCGAATGCCGTCCTTATCTATGCTAATTTGACGGTTTTTATATAATTTACCGAGGGTGGACTTAAAGATTTTCTTACTGACCGCAAAAGTCTTATAAATAATTTCCGGTGACGTTTTGTCGTTGATCGGATAAAAGCCATCGTTTTCTTTTAATAAAATTAAGATCCGCGACTGCAATGAAGTATTGCTGTTATCGCCACCGATCTCTTTTAAGGTCATATCGAGTCGTCCATCGGCACGAACTTTTTTTACGTAAGCGGTAGTCGTTTGCCCATATTTTAATGGTTGAAAAACTTCGCTTTGATGTAAGAGTCCCCAAAATTTTGAATTTATAATGAGTTTGTAACCTAAATCAGTTTGGTCGCCGACAACCACTTTCACTTTTTGACCACTTTTGAAACCGCTTGTTTCGGCTTTTACATAACGGTTTAGTTTTGAGCTTGCGGCTATTCTGCCGGTATTGTCGATATATATCGCGACGATATACCTTTCACCCACCTTCATTGGCGTGCTTTGTTGGCCAAATGGCGCAAATAGATCTTTTGGTAGACCCCATTCTAAAAAGGCACCAAGGCTATTGGATGAGACAACTTCTAAACAGGCAACCTCGCCGACACTGGCTCTCGGTCGTTTAGTCGTTGCAACGGCCTCATCATCTGAATTGCGATAAACGAAGACTTCAATTTTGTCGCCGGCCTCACAATATTCAGGTGTTTGACCTTTGGGTAGGAATAACTCGCCATGACTACTGGCAGCCAAAAAGGTGCCACGCGCAGTTTTTCTGACGATTTTTAGGAAATTATATTGGCCAAAACTAACCATAGGTAAAACTTCTATCGGTGGCGATTTAATTAAGTGCCGTTATATTAACATAGCCGCTAGCAATTTGGCTGGCATTATCTGATTCAATATAAGGGATTTCGGCGATTAAAGGCGCGTTGATGGACTGCATTAAGGTTTGAATATTTTGTTTTAAGTAAGGCATTTCTGGGCCATTGCTATTAGCTATCCAGCCGATCAAGTTTAATCCGCTGGCGCGAATTGATTGGACCGTCAAAAGTGCATGATTAATACATCCGAGTTTCATGCCTACCACTAGTAAAATATCAAGAGATTCCGCGACAGCAAAATCGGCCAATGTTTCGGTTCCGTTTAACGGTACCAGCCAACCACCAGCGCCTTCAACCAATAAATACTCCGACTGAAATTGAGACAAATCACTGCGCATTTGAAGCTCTTTAACAGTTAACTTGATCGATTCGTTTTCTGCTGCCAAATGTGGCGCGATAGCTAATTTTAGTGCGATAGGATTAATGGTTGAGTAGTCCAGATGATGATTCATAGCACTTTGCATGGCGAGCGCATCTGAATTTTTATATTCGCCTTGTCGCCGTTGACACCCTGCGGCAATGGGTTTAACTGCAACAACCGATTTGCCGGTTTGCTGAATTTTCTCAACCAGGCTAGTGGTCACTAAAGTTTTACCGACATCGGTATCCGTGCCCGTGATAAAGATTCTTTTTTGTTGGTTCATGGTTTTGCTTTTGATACATCAACCGAATAAGTATGATAATCACCCACCGGCTGTTCGATTTTTTTCCAAGCATGACCGAAAACGACTTCGTAGGTGGCAGGCAATTGTCCATCCTGCCATCGATACTGCTCGTAAGCATTTTTCAATGTTTCGAATTTCGATTTACCCATCAGTCCTTTTTGTCTTTGCATATCCATATTGTGAGCGCCGATGGCTTTTAAATCTTTCATTAAACCGACCATGGTTTGATAGGTTAAAGTGATGATATCGCGGTCCATAACCGTATTATCAAACATTGCTTTGTGGACTTGGTCGCCAACAATATGCATATCCAAAAATTGATTGACGTGAATGCCTTTATCCACTTGCTGCCAACTTTCTCGCAGTTCCATTAAAGTATCGGGACCTAAACTTGAAAAAATTAATAGACCGCCCGGTTTAAGCACTCGATTAAATTCTTCAAAAACTTTTATGGGATTGATGATCCATTGAACTGTCAGATTAGAAAAAACTAAATCGAATTCATTGTTAGCAAAAGGTAACTGCTCAATGTCAGCGACTTGGTAGTTAATTTTATTAAAAAAACTTTTTTGTTTTTTTGCGAACTGGATCATTCCCTCTGCAATATCGACTCCAAAGGTCTTGGCTTTGGGAAATTTTTTATCCAGAATACGAGTACAAAATCCAGTACCACAACCGGCATCTAAGACTTTTCCGGGTGAAATATTCATTAACTCCAACCGCTCAACTAGTCGGCTAGCCACCTCTTTTTGAAGAAAAGCTGACGCTTCGTAATTGACCGCAGCTTTGCTAAATGAGTCGGCAATGGTTTGCTTGTTTAGATTCATAGTTTTTCTAAAACTCGACTTCTTATACATGGCACAATTTGCAAAAGGAATTCAGCCACTGTATTGGTGAAATTTTCACTCTCTGATAAAAAAGGCGCGTGTCCAGATTGATTAAAAATCATCGACGCACTTTCAGGAACAATATCCGATACTAGCTTGGCGGATTTTACTGGCACTAGCGTATCCAACTTTCCATAGATTCTCAACAGTGGCGTGCTTAAGTTTGCCAAATCTTCTAGCAAGTTAGTGTCTTGCAAGATCTGCAATCCGCCTGTAAGTGCTTTTTTTGCAGGTAAACCATGAATAAAGACCGTGTTTTTCAGTTGAGCAACATCCTGCTTTTGGGTTTTACTGCCCATTGTTTGAATGCTCAAGAATTTAATCAGAGTGCCTTCAAAATCGTCCGAAAGATATTCCATAAAAGATTTTAGCACTAACGGGTCCATCCCATAAGGCCAATCTTCAGCGGCAATAAAACGGGGACTAGAGGCGACTGTAATGAGTTTTTTTACCTTATTAGGGTGCTTTTTTGCGACGGCCGTTGCCACAAGACCGCCCAAGGACCAGCCCATTAAATAGCACTGTTGCGGCAGAACCTGATTGACTGAATCGACCAAATAACTCAAATCGTAATCGCCATTATAAACCGCACTACGACCAAAACCGGGTAAATCGATATTATGTACCGTAAAATGTTGCTCTAATAACGGCAGCACGGTTTGCCAAATGCCTCCGTGCAAGCCCCAACCATGCAGTAGCACCAGATTAGGACCGCTTCCGCTAATTTCTACGTAGGGATTTAAACTCATAAATTCTCTTATCATTTTAGATTGGATGTCGGGGGGGTTAATGGGCACTTAATCGATATTTAATGAAAGTTGCTTAACCAGTTGATAGATTTGTTCGATATCATGAGCCGCGCTCAAAGTTATGCGTAGCCGGTCGCTGTTTTTTGCCACCGTTGGCGGTCGAATAGCCCCCACTAAAAATCCATTATTCTTTAGTTGTTGGTTTACTCGGACTAAGCGTTTTGAATCACCAATCATTAACGGCTGAATAGCCGTTTGCGATTCCAGTAACGTAATATTATTGGCTGCACACTCAGAGCGAAAATGGGCAATATTTTGTTCTAGCTTTTTCTTTCGTTCGAAACTATTGTTAATTAATTGGAGATTAAACAAGTTGGCAGCAGCGATCGACGCAGGCAACGCCGTTGTGTAAATATAGGGTCTTGCAAACTGCATTAGGTAATCAGTTAACGGTTTGCTACCGCTAACAAATGCGCCAAAACCGCCTAAAGCCTTGCCAAAGGTCCCCATAAGAATCGGCAATTGGGATTGACTCAGTCCAAAATGTTCAGCACAGCCTCTTCCGCGCTGACCAACGACTCCCAATCCATGAGCGTCGTCGACAATTAAGTGGGCTTGATACTTTTGACACATGCCAGCGATGATATCTAATGGTGCCATATCGCCATCCATACTAAAAACGCCGTCTGTCACAACCCATTTGTTGGTGGCTGATTTTTTAAGTCTTGATTCCAAAATCGATACGTCTAGGTGCGGATAACGGCTGGTATCTGCCGATGAAAGCTTAGCGCCATCGATTAGCGACGCATGGTTCAATTTATCTGCAATAATCAAATCGCCTTTTTTCGCCAAGCTTTGCAAAATACCCAAATTTGCCATGTAGCCCGTCGAAAAGGTAATCGCCGAATCCCTTTGTAAAAATGCTGCCAATGACGTTTCTAATTGCTGATGAATCTGATGATGACCGGTAATTAAGTGAGATGCACCGCTACCGAAACCGCTATCGTCGAGTGCGTTTTTTATTGCGGCTCGAGTGCCGGAATGATTTGCCAAGCCTAAATAATCATTGGAAGAAAAGTTATGATAACTCTCGCCATCAATAACTATGCGATTCGATTGCGCAGAATCTAACGATAGCCGTTCTCGCGTTTGCGATTGATGCTCTCTCAAAGAAAGCTGCTCAGATAACATGGAATCTAAATTTGTCATTTCAATATTGTGAATGAGAGTAGCGGCGAATTCGGACTTAAAGCGCGGCGTTACGATAAAGCGGTTTGTTGGTGGCAGATAAATTCTGATCCGCTACGGGATCTGTTTCTAACGCCAAATCAGCCACGGCTTTTGGAAATTGGCCACCTTCAGGTGTTATGCCTAAGCTTTTGAAAAGTTCGATATCATGGTCGACGTCAGGATTATCGGTAGTTAGCAGTTTGTCGCCGTAAAAAATAGAATTCGCACCCGCAAAGAAACACATCGCCTGCATTTCGTCGGACATTTCTTCCCTGCCAGCCGACAGGCGAACATAGGATTTTGGCATCATGATCCGCGCAACGGCGATCATTCGAACAAATTCAATCGAGGATATTGCCTTCGCATTTTCAAGCGGTGTACCCTTAACTCGAATCAGTTGATTGATTGGCACACTTTGAGGATGTTCTGGCAAGTTAGCCAACGCCATCAATAAACCAAGCCTGTCTCGCAGGCTTTCTCCCATGCCTAAAATACCACCGGCACAAACATTAATGCCCGCCTCTCTAACGTGCGATAAGGTATTAAGCCGATCATCAAACGTCCGAGTGGTGATAATTTGTTCGTAGTACTCTTCAGACGTATCGAGGTTATGGTTGTAATAGTCCAGACCAGCAGTTTTTAGTTGGCTAGTTTGCTCTGGGGTCAACATGCCTAAAGTAACGCAGGTTTCCAAGCCCAAGATTTTAACCTGCCGGATCATTTCCAAAACCGCCGGAAAATCTTTATCTCTGGGTGAACGCCATGCCGCCCCCATGCAAAATCGAGTTGCACCAGAGTTTTTCGCTTTCTGCGCCGATTGAATCACTTTATCAATGGCCACTAACTGCTCTTTGGACAACCCTGTATTATGGTGGCCACTTTGAGGGCAATAAGCACAATCTTCCGGACAAGCGCCCGTTTTGATACTCATTAAAGTCGAAGTTTGCACTTGATTGGGATCAAAGTATTGTCGATGAGTCAATTGGGCTTTAAACAGCAAATCATTCATTGGCATTTCATACAATGCCGTGATTTCTGAGATTTGCCAGTTATTTCTAATGGCTTGATGATCGTCCGTTAAATTGAATAAGTTGCTGTTGTTCACGTATTTTTGACTCATTGGATATATTGTCGATTGTTTTCGATTTTGCTTGTGGTGCGTCATTCTGGATTGATTGGGATAGTTTTCCGCTCCTTTGCCACTTAAAGAGAGGGCAGAAAATGCTAACTTCAGCATTTAGTCAGAGGTGCGACAATAACTCAACAACTCAATAACTAGCTGATCCTTTTCGATTAATTTAGAATAGACGCATCGATAAATAATCACGCGATCATAGATAAGTCTGATTAACTGTCAAGTTATTAAACATTATTAGGTTAACAAGTGAAAATACTAGCCAATATACCCATGATAAAAGGCTTTTAATTGAATACTTTTTTCGGTCGCATTGAATTGCCGAGTGATTGCCTAATGTGTGGTTGCTCCGTTACAGGCCAGCAAGATCGGAGCGAAAATCGACTTGCTCCAATTATCTGTCAGTTCTGCCATCAAAAGCTTCCCAGCCAGGTTAACGGCTGCGCCGTCTGCGCATTGCCAATCAAACAAAACGAATCTGGCAAGCTACTAGAAAACAACAAGGATTTAATTTGTGGGGAATGCATTAAGCAAAGCCCTCCTTTTGATAAAACGGTCGCAGCTTTTCATTACGAGCCGCCCATCAGTGATTTTATTACTCAATATAAATTCAATGCTCAGCTGGAGTTACTACCACTTTTATCTGATTATTTGGCTAAAAACATTCAAAGCCACTATCAAAACAAGGCGATGCCAAAGTTGCTGATCCCGGTACCCCTGCATAAACATAAACTTGTCAAACGAGGCTTTAACCAATCGCAATTGATAGCCAAGCGCTTGTCAAAAGGTTTTGGCATCCCCGTTAGTGGCAATCATATTCAGCGAAGTAAAGAAACCCGACCACAAATGGAATTGGATTCGAACGAGCGACAACAAAATCTCAAAGATGCTTTTCAAATATCTCAGCAGCTACCTTCGCATATCGCAATTATCGACGACGTAGTGACAACCGGTACAACCGTGACAGAACTCGCCAAACAAGCCAAATCTCACGGTGCTACAACCATCGACATTTGGTGTCTTGCGAGAGCGTTTGAGTTTTAAACAAGTTGTTGCTGTCTTTCCCTATCCGTTTGATAAAGTTCGGTATCGACATAGACGACAGCTTTTTAGCTACCTTTGCATTTATTCGTTGGTAACTGAAATTAGCCTTTTCACATGTAACGTGAGATATTTCACCGTTTCTAACAACCCGCAGCCCTCTATTCTCCTGACTGGTGTTATACTCGGCGCCATCAACCGTTTTAAGGTGAATTTCATTTGATCTCTCGCGATCGTTCGTCACAAATTTTTCAGATAGCCCTGCCGATTATTGGCGGTATGATGTCGCAAAATATTCTCAATCTCGTTGATGCTGGAATGGTGGGGCAACTGGGCGAAACAGAATTAGCGGCGGTCGGCATTGCGAGTTTTATGAACTTTGTCGCAGCAGCCGTTTTTATGGGTATGTCCTCTGGGGTGCAAGCGATGGTTGCTCGTCGAATTGGCGAGGGCAAAGAATCTATCGCAGCTAATCCTTTGAACGGCGCTTTGCTAATGATTTTAATCGCAGCAATCCCGACCTCAATGATTTTAATGTCTTATACCAACGAAATCATGGCCTTTTTAAATTCTGACCCGAAAGTTGTCGAGGAAGGCAGTCGTTATCTCGATGCAAGGTTAATGGGGATTATGGCAGTTGGAATGAATTTTAGTTTTCGTGGATATCTAAGCGCAATAAAAATGACGCAATTCTATTTCAAAACAATTGTCACCATGCATATCCTTAATGTATTTCTTAATTACGTACTTATATTTGGCAATTGGGGATTTCCTGAGCTTGGTACAGCGGGAGCGGGACTGGGCACCACCATTTCTATGTTTGGCGGCACCATGATGTATTTTTGGTTAACTATGCGTCACACCAAACATTTTGGTTTCGGTATGCATTTACCTCACAAAGAGACTTTAATACAAGTACTAAAAATTTCGATCCCCTCATCAATGCAACAACTATTTTTCGCTGTTGGTTTTACCACACTCTTTTGGATTGTTGGAAAAATTGGTACCGAAGAATTGGCCGCAGCTCACATCTTAACAACCCTGACCTTAGTCGCCATTTTACCGTCAATTGGCTTTGGGATGAGCTCTGCTACTTTAGTCGGTCAAGCGTTAGGCAGAAAAGAAGTGGATGATGCCTACCGTTGGGCATGGGATGCTTCGAACTTAGCCGCGCTTTCCGTTTCAATCATTAGCGCCCCGATGTTATTAATCCCAGAATTAGTTCTCGGCGTCTTTTTTCATGATGCTAGTGTGATTGAGTTAGCAAAGGTACCGCTGCAACTGGTTGGAATTGCAATTATTATCGATGCCTACAACTTGGTGCTAATGTCTTCATTGCAGGGTGCAGGGGCCACTAAAATAACCATGATTGTTAGTATTGTTTGTCAATGGTTTATATTTCTACCCCTAGCTTGGATTATTGGACCCTATTTGGGGATGGGTTTAACTGCCATTTGGTTAACTCAAGGGCTTTATCGGTTACTTCAAGTTTTTTGGTTTGTCGCTTTGTGGCGAAAAAAAGATTGGGCAAAAATTGAAGTCTAGCATTGCTGGTTTCGTAAACATCTATCCATCAGATAAGAATAAAAAAACACCATGAATGAAAATATTGACCAATCCTTTTTTAAATTAACACCGGATCAAGTGCTGGACGCCATCGAATCGGTGGGTATACAGCCCGAAGCGGCATTACTGGCGCTCAACAGTTACGAAAATCGAGTTTATCAGTTTAAAGATTATGATGAAAAAAAATTGGTAGTTAAATTCTACCGCCCCAATCGTTGGAGTAATCAGCAAATTTTGGAAGAACACGCGTTTAGTGCTGATTTAGCAAACAACGAAATTCCAGTTATTGCACCCTTAACCTTTAATGGCGAATCGCTTTTTGAATTTAGTGGTTTTAGATTTTCGCTCTTTGAATGCCGCGGTGGTAGAGCGCCGGAACTAGAAGATGAAAAAACGCTTCAATGGATTGGCCGATTTATCGGGCGCATTCATGCCATTGGAGAAACTCGAAAATTTGATTATCGCCCCGAATTAACCATTAATAGTTTCGCCGAAAAAAGCGTCGAGTTTCTACTCGCTGAAAATTTTATTCCCAACCACATCTTGCCTGCTTATCGTGCTATCAGCGAGCAACTCATCGAAATTTGCCAGCAAAGATTCGAACAGCTTGGCGATTATCCGCGTATTCGATTGCACGGCGATTGCCACCCGAGCAATGTTCTTTGGACCGATGACGGACCGCATTTTGTTGATTTTGACGATGCCAGAAGTGGGCCCGCAGTTCAAGATTTATGGATGTTAATCAATGATTCCAGTGATCGCCATTTATGGAACAAACTATTAGAGGGTTATGAAGATTTTGCAGAATTTGACGATCGACAATTTAAAATTGTCGAGCCTCTTAGAACAATTAGAATGATCCATTATAGTGCTTGGCTGGCGCGACGTTGGCAAGATCCAAGTTTTAAACATAATTTTCCTTGGTTCAATACTAGCCGCTATTGGGAAGAACATATTCTTTCATTAAAAGAGCAGTTGGCGGTTATATTAAATGAATTTTAGTCTCATTAAACCGTTAATCATTATCTAATACTTCACCTTGACCACCTGTCTCATTCAGTATTCATTCAGATAACAAAAATTACACTGGCATTCTGCGGTTAAACTAAAGGTGATTTTGTGGATCGACGAGAAAGTGATATTAGATACTATTTAGTGGCTGGTCTTTTTTTGGCAAGTTATATCGGTGCACAAAACTTGCTGTTAAGTTAAACCTGTAAAAATCAATTGAAGTCATATTAATTCGACTTTTGTGGAAGTTCCCCGCCGGCTGGTAGCCCATTTTCCAGTCGGCTTTTTTATACCGGAGATTTTTCTATTGGCTATTTTCCACTCGATTACGACCATTTTCCTTGGCCTTAAATAATGCTTTGTCAGCACGACTTATTATCGTATTAAAATTATCACTCACTTTCATTTGTGCAATTCCTAAGCTAATGGTGACGCCTTCAATATTTTGTAGGTGGCTTTTTTCAACTATTCCCCGAAGCGTTTCCGCCAAAACTTCAATTTCGCCTAGTTTAGTTTTAGGGCAAATCATTAGGAATTCTTCTCCTCCCCAGCGTCCGACCATATCTAATTTTCGGCAATTGCTTTTTAGCAGTGATGCAACATGCGCTAGTACTTTGTCACCAATTAAATGTCCAAAAGTATCATTAAATTTCTTAAAGTGATCAATATCAATTAGTATAATCGAAAAGGGTTCATGGTATCTTTCGAATAAATCGAGGTGATATTGAAGAAACTTATCCAACTTCAAACGATTACTAATCGAGGTCAACTTATCGGTTTCGGATAAAGTTTCTAAAATTTTATTGTGTCGTCTTAGAAGCATTTGACGATAAAACATAAAACAAAAAATAAGAAGTACTACAACGCCAATCTGGAGCGTCATTTTATAATCGAATCCGTGATCAAAGGTCACAGTCATCCAAGAATTTTTTATTTGGCGCCGCTGGCTATCGGTAATTAACTTGATTGATTTATTGAGCAAATCATTAATCAGTGGCATATCGTTTCTAGAGCCGATGGTAACATCCCAATCGCTTCCAAGAGTACCGTTTATTTTTATGTCTTGGTAACCCAGTTTTTGAATGTTATAACCAATCACATTCAGACCACCCATATAACCGTAAACTTCGCCATCACGTACAAGCTTAAGACCATCTCCAACGGACTCTACTTCTACAATTTGGATTTCAGGATAGGCCGTTTTGTAAATTTCCACATAGGCGTAACCTGCGACCGCGGCTAATTTTTGATCGAGAACATCGGTGATATTAACCACAAACGGTTTATTTTCGGTGGTTGCAATTACGAACGGTTCGCCGATATAGGGCTCCGTGAAATTCATAAATTTCCTGCGTTCCGGCGTTGGAATGATTAAAGAAACAATATCGCATTGCCTGCTCTCTATCTTTTCCATGGTTGCATTCCAGGTTTTAGTGGCGACTAACTCAAAAGGCATGCCGATATTGTCGCTCACTATTTTCATGTATTCGGAAATCATGCCGACGTATTGACCGTCAATAATGTCTTCGTAGGGCATGAAATTTGGTCCTATGCACAAGTTAATCACCTGTTTTGAGGCTATAAACGCTTTTTCTTGCTGGGTGATTGTTATCTTGGCGTTAGCCCCTTGCAGTACCAAACTAAACGACAAGCTTAGAACTAAGCTCAATATTGGAAAAATGCGGAATGGCATAATTTTGATTTTAATCGACTTTTTATTTTTCAAATTGATAGTATAAGCTTAGTAAAAATCCAGAAAGTTGCCAGATTTATTGAACTACTGATACAATCGCCAGCCACTCTAAGCGTAATACAAACCTACGGACACTCAAAAGACCCATGTCTTTACTTATTTTCAAACTAAACGGTGTACCCGATGACGAAGCGAATGAAGTTCGCCAATTACTAGATGAAGCCGAAATTAATTTTTACGAAACGGATTCAGGGCGTTGGGGACTAGGATATGCGGCTATTTGGACGAAAGAGAGCGAACAGCAACAACAGGCAAAATCGCTAATCGAAGTTTACCAATCTGAACGTTCGGCTCGGGTAAAATCTGAACATGCAGCGCTAGAAGAATCCGGACAAAAAATCTCTCGATTTGAGTATTTTATGGGCTCACCAATTCGGTTTACAATCCTACTAATTTTCGCCGGACTTCTGGCCTATTTTACGGTCATGCCCTTTTTTAAGTAATTTAGCCAAAAGAGCGATCACAAGGATTGAAAATGCAAAGCGACCCCGATTTATTAATCAAAAACCACCATCAACTCACCCACTCGGAAATGCGGGTAGTCATTTCTCATACTCAAAGAGAAAAAGATGATTGGTTTATTAATTCGATCATGATTGAAGGTTGTGAGGTGCCGTTTAAATACAAACGAAAAACGCCTTACAAAAAGCTGCAAAAAGGCCAAAGGATTAACATGACCTACTATCCACAGACAGAAACAGTTGCTGGGCTAAATTTCGAGACAATGAAAGTGGTCAGAATAAAAGTGGCCTGATTACTTTTAATTCAAGTTTAACCAGCCACAGGTCTATTCTGGATTTTAACAAACGTCTAAAAGCAGAGCTATCCGCTAATCTTAGTCACTTTATCATCTTCTTCAACGTCTTCATCTTGAAGCAAAATTTCAGGTTTACTTTTTATTGCTTTGGCTAATACGTCTTTGTTTTCAGCGATTAGCATGCCAATGCTTTCTATTTGATCTTCGCTTAGTCCATCTATGGATTTCTCAACCCATAAACTCACATTTTCTGCCAATTCCAACATCTTGTCATAATTGTCAGCTAGTTTTTTATCGGAAAAAGTTTGGTTCGAATCGCGATCGGACATATATAAAGTCACCACTGCCATAGGAGTACTCCCATTTATAAGTTAATTGATAGTTTCTGTTGAATTGAGCAGTGCTTCAAGCCCGAAGCCCGAAGCCCGAAGCCCGAAGCCCGAAGCCCGAAGCCCGAAGCCCGAAGCCATACTACTCAAATAAGTAGTAGTTCGCAACCAATAATTCGACTATGCGACGATTTCTAATAACTCAATATCAAAAACGAGCGTTTCGCAAGGACCAATTGAACCACCTGCGCCATTTTCACCGTAGGCTAATTGATAGGGAATGGTTAATTTCCATTTTGAGCCAACCGGCATAAGTTGTAGCGCTTCGGTCCAACCAGCAATCACGCCGTTTACCGGAAATTCAGCGGGCTCACCGCGGTCATAGGAACTATCAAAGACGGTTCCATCTAGAAGTGAACCGTGGTAATGCGTTTTGACTTTAGAGGTTAGCCCTGGAACTTCACCCTCTCCAACCTTGACGATTTCGTATTGCAGACCAGACTCGGTAACTGTTACACCGTCTTTTTTCGCATTTTCTGCGAGATAATTGCTACCGGCTTCAATCACCGATTTCGATTTTTCTTGTTGTTTTTGCTGCATCATTTTAGTGACATAATCAAATCCAGCTTGGATATCATCACGAGAGACGGCACTTTCTACTTTAAGAAAAGCATCTTTTAAACCTTGTGCAACATCATCAATTTCTAAACCGTCAAAAGATTGGCCTAATAATTGGCTGCCCATGTTCATGCCGATGCCGTAACTGGCTTTCTTTTCAAATGTATCGTATTGATTGCTCATAATTAACCTTGTTGTTCGAGTTGATGTTTTGGGTGCGATTGAAGCCAATTGGCTAACAAACGAGCGAGTATACCCAGATTAGGTCACTATGCAATCATTTCCTTATCGCGCATCCATTGATAACAGTCCGAAAGCATTTTCTTTAGTGGTATATCCACGCGATAACCGAGTTTTTGTTGCGCTTTGGCACTACTAACCTTGAGAATTTCACTGACGATCAATACTTTTTCCGGTGTCATATCCGGCTCCTTAAGAGTGAAACGAGCGAAAAACACCGACACGTGACCGACAATATTCAATAACCAATGAGGCATCGCCTTTGTTGGTACTTTCTTGTCCAGTAGTTCTCCAATAACTTGTACAAACTCAACAAAAGACGCATCCGACCCCGAAAGGATATAGTTTTCACCTTTCTCGCCAACTTTTGCGGCTTGCAAGTGTGCCCGTGCAACCTCTTCGATGTGACAAAAGCTGCCAAATCCTGGCGGCACACCGGGTAATTTTTCATTCGCTATCATGGTCAGCATTTGCGACCAATTGTGACTATCCCATGGTCCAACTAAATGACAAGGGTTTAGGATAACCGCATCCAAATCACGCTCTTTGACGGCGGCTCTTATTAACTGTTCCGACTGATATTTTGTTTTGTAATAATTAACAAAACACTGCTCGCCTTTTTGCTCCGATAATTCAGTAATAATCGCATCTTCATGTAAACCGTATGCGGCAATACTAGACGTGTGGATCAGTCGTTTGGCATTTTTTGCAAGCGCGGTTTCGATAATATTCGCCGTACCCTCAAGATTAATTCTAGTTTGCTGCTCATTTTTAGCAGACCACATACTAGTATCGGCTGCGATATGAAAAATATAATCAACATTATCCGGACAAGCAGCCAATAAAGATTGAGCGTCGAGTACGTCGCCCTCACACCATTTTATCGGCATGTTTTCAAAGGCTACTAAATTCGAATTGGGTCTTTTTATTGCGACAATTTCAGCCCCTTCTTTATTCAACAGATGAACTAAATTAGTTCCCAAAAAACCGCTGGCGCCAGTGAGGAAAACTTTCATGGAGTTGGTCCTGATTTATATTTAGGTTAAGATTTAGGTTAAGACCTAGATTCGGATTTAGATGCCGATTTAGATTCGGATTGGGCTTTTTTCTCAGTTTTTGCCTGTCGGCGCGCATCAAACGCAGCCATTTGTTCGGCGGTAGCTTCACTTTGATGTTTTGCTTTCCATTCGGAATAAGGCATGCCATAAATTAGCTCTCTGGCCTTTTCATAATCCATAGACTCACCCTCTTCATCGGCAGCCGCGACATACCATTTGGACAAACAATTTCGGCAAAAATCTGCGAGTATCATTAACTCGATATTTTGCACTTCTTTATGGTTGTCTAAGTGTTTTAGAAAACGTCTAAAAACCGCCGCTTCAATTTTTGTTTGGTTTTCTTGGTTCATGGTAATTTCCTATTTAGATAATTCTTTGCTAACCACACTCGGGCGGACAGCCCTAGAATCTACTCTGCCAGATCCGAATATCAATTTCTTTAGCCATTTTGGAAAGTCTTCTATTAAAGCAATGGTCGCTGGCAAAAACAAGGTTGTTAAAACCGTTGAGAAAAGCAATCCGCCAATAATGACGTAGGCCATCGAATAATAATAGACACCACCAAGCGATGGCTTTTGTATAATAATCGGTACCAATCCCACTAAAGTGGTCAATGCAGTCATTAAAATAGGTCGCAATCTTTCCTTGCCACCTTGAATCATTGCTTTAGACCGTAACCAACCTTCTCTTCGATACAAATTAATATGTTCGACCATAACAATACCATTGTTTACCACAATGCCCAATAATAAGAGTATTGCGACTGAGGCAGGCTGATCGAAATCGACTCCAGCAAGATAGAGCGTCCAAAACGCTCCCGGTAGAGCGAAGAACAGTGAGATCATTAATGCAAGTGATTGCTTCATCGATTCAAATAAGCTCGCCATCACACCAAAAATCAAACCAAGAGCGAGCAATAAGTTGAGTAAAAATTCGTCTTGGCTTTCTTCTGCTCCTCGCCATCGACCGGCAAATTGCCAACTGTAACCCACCGGCAGAGGCATCGGTTTTAGCAACGCAATTAGTTTTTTTTGTAATACAGTTCGTTGACCTTTTTCGAATCGAGCGCCAACCCAAATACTGGAGATCTTGTTTTCTCTTTGGATCCGGCTAGGCCCCTTTTGAGTCGAAAAAGATGAGACACTGTCCATCGCAACCGTGGTTCCGTCATCTCTAATTAAACTAAGATTTTTCACGTCATCAATATGAGTATTTTCGGTGTCGCCTAAAATCAATTGCATATCAACTTCACCGTCTTGCCCTTTAAATCTTGGTAAGCGACGTCCCCTAAAAGTCATTTCCACTAAACTTGCAGGTTCACCACTGTTAACGCCATAAGCCGACATACGATCTCTGTCTAATGACGCTTGTAGTTCCAATCGCCCGCCTTCCGACGTCGCGTACAAGTCGAAAAATGCGGGTTCAGATTCAATTAGGGTTAACGCTCGTTCACCGAGTTCACCCAAGGTTTCTGAGTCCGGTCCTTGCAACTGAACGCCAACTCTTTTACCGCTATTACGTCGCCAGAAAGGTCCATTATCCTGAATCTGAATTTTTACTCCGGCGATCTTTGGAATTAATGGCTTAAGGGTTTTTCTAACCTGATTCATTGCTTCTTCATTTTGAAACCCCGGTTTCATATAAAGGCGAACAATGGACCAATTATCACTCCACCAACTATAGATAGATTGCACATTAAATTTTTCTTTATGTGGCTTTAGAGCGTTTTCAATTTGCACAATTATTTTCTCTTTTTCAAATAACGATGCTGCTTCCGTCACTTCCACTCTCAAGCCAATAAACATTTCTGTCGGCGCCGCATCAAAATTAAAATTCATATGATTTACGGGGTAGAGTGTCGACAACAATAATCCGAGTCCAACCACAACAGCTATCCATCGGTGCTTTAATGTGTATCCTAAAATATTTTCATAAGAGTCTTGAATTTTATCCATCACTGGGGTTTTGACTGGTTTTTTAGTTTTTGTCAAAAGCCTTCTTGATGCCAAGGGGATCAATGTTTGACTAATCAACAATGAAGCCAACAAAGTAATAATGATCGTCAATCCCAATTCCTGGAGAATAATATTCATATTGGTCGGTTTGGAAAAAATCATCGGTAAGAATACAATGATTGACGTTAGTGTTGCCGTCATCACTGCAACCGAAACTTCTTTTGCGCCAAGAATTGCAGCTACCCGACCGCCATATCCTTTTTTCTGATAACGATCAATATTCTCCATAATGACCACGGCATTATCGACTAACATCCCAAGTCCAACAATTAAACCTAAAAGTGAAATCGTATTTAATGATTTTCCTTGCATCCAGATAACGCCGCAAGTCACTATTAACGAAAATGGAATACAAGCAACCGCAACCAAAGTGGTGGTTACTTTTCTAAGAAAAACGAACAATACCAAGGTTGCGAAAATAGCACCAAAAAAACCGGTTTGTTTTAAATCACCTAAAGTGTTTTTTATTTCTTTGCCTTGATCTTGCCAAACTAAGAAATTAATCCCGTCAAGTTCGGGGTCATTTTTCATTTGTTCGATTCGTTGATGAACCGCTTCGGTTATTTCGATGGTATTGGCCGTCGATTCTTTTGCGACGTTAAGGCCAATAGCAAAATTACCGTCCAAATGGCGACCGTATTCTAATGGCGGTTCAATATAGGTTATATCTGCGATATCTTCTAATTTAAGACGCGAATTGATTATTGGCAATCGTTTAATTTGCTGCATATCGGCTAAAGCGCCAACGGCTCGAAAGGATATTTTTGTGGTTTCACTTCGGAGCAAGCCAAGGCTGGCATTTTGATTGTTTCGGGCAATGCTTTGCCAAACATCTCTCGGGTCTACTTGGTGCTTTTTTAGCTTGGCTAAATCGAGGTTGACTCTTACTTCTCTTGGATTAACGCCGTCTAGGGTTACCACCGCTACACCGGCAATGCGTTCTATTGGCCTGACGATTTTTCGTTCGAGTAATTCGTAACTTTTACTAAGGTCTCGACCCGATGCAATTCGCGCCTCTAAAATGGTTTCACCGGATTCACGTGGATTCCAATTTTCTGAAAGAATAATTCGTTCGACATCTTCCGGTAATTCCGAACGAGTTCGGTCGATCCTTTCTCTGATTTCCGCTCGAACCAGATCCATATTGGCATCAAAATCGAAATTTAAATTAATACGCGCGCCTCGGCGATCACTGTTCGACCACATTTGCGATAATCCGTTAATTGAGGCCAGCGATTCTTCCAATGGCCTTACAATCATTCGCTCAATAGCTTTCGGTGACGCGTTTTGATAATTCACCACAACGAAAATTCTTTTTTGCTCAGCTTCCGGCATAAAGGCTAATTCCAATCGGCTGAGCGCGATCAAGCCAAGCACTAACAAACTGATCAGTCCCATTAAAGTTGCAATTGGTCTTTTTACCGCTAATTCAGGAAGCGTCATAACTCTTCTCTCTAAAATTTTTTATCTAGTGCCTTGAATCTTTGCTTCTTAGTTCGAGGCCAGAAGCTCAAATCACCTAGTCTATTTACCCCTTAACTCTAATCTCTTCATCTCCATGAAGACTTTCGATTTCCTCAGCATCGTGTAATCGTTTGTTTAGCGCTTCCATTTCATCATCGGTGCTGACTTTCGATGGCATGATTAAATAGGTCACCGGAATAATAATTAATGTCAAAGCGGTCGACACCACTAAACCAAAAGAGACTACCACGGCCAGCGGCGCTCGTAATTCTGCGCCTTCACCAAATCCAATCGCCATTGGTAATAACCCTAACACCGTGGTACAAGTTGTCATTAATATGGGACGTAAACGTGATTTACTCGCATCGATAATTGCCTCCAACTTTTCCATACCAAGTCGTCTAGTGTGATTGATAGCATCCACCAAAACGATGGCGTTATTAACCACTACACCCACTAGAAAAACGACCCCAATCATCGAAATAACACTTACGCCGTAGCCGCTTGCCAATAAACCAAAAATAACACCAACCAGAGAAAGGGGAATAGTGAGCAATATGATGAAAGGATGCCCCAAATGTTCAAAGGTTGCGGCCATAACTAAATAAACCAAAAAAATTGCTAAAGTAATCGCAAAATACAAACTCGAAAAGGACTGTTGCATCTCTTCATTTTGCCCGCCAAATTCGAAACTTAATTCTGCCGGCGGCGGATTGTTCGAGAGCAATTGACGGATATCTTCGGTCACTTGACTTAGGCTTCTTCCTTTTAAGTTAGCGGCTATAATTGCCACTCGAGATTGTTGAATCCTGTCGATAGCGGCAGGTCCTTGTAGCAATTCAATTTTGGCGACAGCACGCAAGGTAACCGGCCGACCATCGATTTCACCGATAACAATATTTTCCATATCATTAACGCTGTCTCGATCAATTTCTCGGTTTCGCAATCGAATATCGATTTGTCTATCCGGTTGCTGAAACCTTGAGACAATACTACCTGTCACTCGCCGATTAAGGGTGGCTGCAACCGACTCAATGTTAAAACCTAATCGTGCTAGCTGTTCTCGGTCAAATTGCACCACTAGTTCTGGGTTGCCCGTTTCAAGTGACGCTCGGACGTCAATCAAACCTTCAATCTCGCTAATTTGTGGCAATAACGCTAAAGTATAGTCGCGCATAGCTTCTAAATCTTCGCCATAAAAGAGTAGCTCCATTGGCGTTTTCAAACTAAAAAAAGACGGGCGGCCAAATTGTGCGTTGGCTTGCGGCAGTCGACTGTATTCGGTCCTTAATTGGTCGATAACACGCTGTTCCATTTTGCTATCGGAACGATCTTTTATAACGATACTAATTTGTGCTAAGTTTTCATCTTTGGTTTTTAACGATAAACCACCACTCACGTTTCGGCTACCTACCGACACATAAACCGAATCGACATCTGGGTTTTGCAAGGCGATATATTCCATTTTTTCGAGCAATCGGTTGGTTGTTGGCAATGCTGTCCCTTCTGGCAAACTAACGTCGAAATAAAACTCGCCTTCACTCAGTTGCGGAATTAATTCCGTCGGCAATCGAGGTACCAGTAACAATGTTAAAAAGAAAATAGCAAAAGCACCGCTCAAGCAAAGCCATTTAAATTTTAATGCCGCGCGCAAGATTTTTTCGTAGTTGGATGAAAATCGTCCTAGTGAATTTATAGACGATTCGTTTTTCGACTTATTTGTATTGACGAGGTCGCTATTGCGCTTATTTTGTTTTCCGAGCGAGGCTAACATCGGGATCAAAGTAAAAGAAGCAACCAACGACATTAATAAGCTAAAAGTAACGGTTAAAGCTTGATCTCGAAATAATTGTCCCGCAATCCCTTCAACGAAAACAATTGGAATAAAGACAGCAACAGTTGTTAGGACAGATGCGGTTACAGCACCGCCGACTTCAGAGGTTCCTTGGATTGCTGCTTGATATATACTTAGGCCTTTTTCTCGTTGTCGATGGATTGATTCTAAAACCACAATAGCGGAATCCACCAGCATTCCGACCCCCAAAGTTAGACCACCCAAGGACATAATATTCAGCGATACGTCAAATCGATACATGAAAATAAATGCGGCAATCACCGACAACGGAATAGCGGTCATGATAATTCCGGTAAGGCGAACATCTCGTAGAAACAACCATAAGATGCCAATTGCTAATAATCCACCAAATAATAGTGACTGCTTCACTTCTCTAATGGATTGTTCAATAAAACGAGACTGATCGAATTGAACCGCGACTTTAACACCTTTGGGTAGTTTTTTTTGAAGCGCCTCAATTTTTGATTTGACCGCGTTAGCCACATCAACAGTGTTAGCGTCACCTTCTTTGTAGAGCGAAACTAAGATCCCTTCATCGCCATTAAACCGTGCTATCTCAACTTTGTCCTTACTGGTCCAAACCACTTCGGCAACGTCGCCTAATCTCACCGAAGGTTTACCCGGTGCGGTAATTCTCAGTGCTCGCATTTCCTCTAGATCATCGTATTCGTTAAGTGTT
>Ga0316209_1000678_pt1 | contig 50919 bp, 47 predicted proteins | sample 6monopyrite_MG_FD_204945 | JGI IMG/M metagenome (GOLD analysis project Ga0316209, IMG submission 204945) | Microbial mat bacterial communities from mineral coupon in-situ incubated in ocean water Damariscotta River, Maine, United States -... | ecosystem: Environmental > Aquatic > Marine >... | reverse complement strand
AATGCCTTGTTCGAACTGGCCGAAAAGCTCGATGCTCGGGTGATTGCAAGCGGAGACGTCAATCAGCACCACTCGGTCTCTCGTGGTGATGCGATGCGAATTCTTCAACGGTACGGCGAAATCGAACCCGTTCGGCTGAATATCGTACGCCGGCAATCGGAACGCCAGTACCGGCTGGCCGTGGAAGATCTCAACGAAGGACGGATCGAGAGGGGTTTCGATCGTTTGGTAGAAATGGGTGCCGTCAATGAGATCGAAGATCACGAAGATCGCTACGCGAAGCTCGCCGCCGATTACGCAACGCATCGAATCGATCGCGGGAAATCCGTGGTCGTCATCGCCCCAACACACTACGAGCGAAAGCTGGCCAACGAGAACATTCGTTGCGAGCTGAAAACGCGGGGCGTCGTGAGCGCCGTCGACGAGCAAACGATCCCGAAATGGGAGAAGGCGGGGTTTCTCGAAGTCCAGAAGAGCGATCACATCTACTACGAACGCGGACAGAAAGTGAAGTTCCACAAGTCATCGCCAGGAATCACAACAGGGACTTCTGGAACGGTCGCTGAAATCTCGAATGGGGAGGTGTGGTTCGATACGAGAGAAGGGAAACGAAGACGCCTGCCACTGGAACAGGCTGAGCGCTTCGATGTCTTTGAAGAATCCGAAATGAAGGTCGCCGTCGGTGATCAAATCATCATTACGAAGAACGGTTTGGCGAAGAGCGCGACATCGAAAGGGCGCCGACAAGCACTTGTGAACGGCCGAAGCTATACGCTGGAGGGCTTCACAGAGGATGGCGATCTCGTGTTCAATAATGGCTTGATCGTCGATTCATGTTATGCGAATCTAGACTATGGTTACGGCGTTACGTCTCATCGTTCCCAATCTCTTGGGGAAGACGTGGCGCTCGTCGCGGAAAGCGAATCATCGTTCGCTGCGGCGGGAGTGGCTCAGTTCCTCGTCTCTGTTAGTCGGGGGAAGGAGCTGGTCCGTATCTACACCGACAACGAGGTAGGGCTTTCCGAAGCCGTACAGCGTGACGCTGTCAGGCTTTCGGCGACAGAGCTGCTCGATAAGGCTCTGAACCCGCAGAAGCTTGACCCCGACGGGCTCACCGTGGAGGAAAGGGCTCATCAAACCATTCTCGAGCTGTCGCAGGCAGACGAAGAATGGGAAACGACGAGGGAGAATACACGTGGCGGCAACGCGGCCGAGATTGAGGGAGACAGCGAAAGATCCGTTCCGAGGCGGGAGCGAGAGAGATGAGAATCCGTTCTCCGGCTTCGGTGCAGCCGTCGCCAACGAAGACACTCCGAAGCCGGGTCTTTCGATGGACCGAGTCGAGGACCTGGTCGTAGATCTCGGCCATGGGAACGAAGAGGCCGTGCCGTACCGGCTTTATACAGGGAGCAGCCTGATACGAAAGGGCCAGGTGTTGGTTGTACGCTTTCACGAAAGGCACGTGTTTATTGAGGGAGAGCGGCTGAAGCCTCTCCGAGATGCGGTTTCGAACAAGCGCTGCGGAAATCTCCGTATCAGCTCGCGCCCGGAGATCCTGAAGGCGCAGAAATCATTCGAGCCGGTCGTGACGGCACTGCGCGTTGTCAAACCCAAGCAGGGCAATAACGAGCTGGCTCTTCTGATCGAAGGGAAATCGGTTCGAGAGCTAGCGATGGCGCCCAAGTAGGGTGATCTGATCTATGGAAGACGACATCCGTTTCTGAAGCGTTTCGCGAAGGAGGGCGATCCCGGGAAGCTGCGGACGGAGTTCAGCATTCAGCTCCAGATCTGGGAGATGAGCGGACACAGGCGGCTTTCTGCAGACCAAACCCTCGTCGTACTTCGCGACTTTGTTGACATTGGCTGGAAGCTCGACGATGTCTTTTTGGCGGAGGTTTATCGAAATCCGTTCTGTAGCCCGTTTGATCGACAGGTCGTGCGAGACTGGCAGCGGGAGACCGAAAAGGATGAGCTGCCCATCGAGTAGCGCCCGCGTGCCTATGGATTTCGCTGGACGCCTCGCGAGGCGATCGAAGCGCCTGCATTCGTGTTGGCGGTTTGGAAGAGCGACGGCTCGAGCTCCTGAAACGATGTGTAGACTGCCTCTCCATGCGTCCAGACGATCGAGTCGAGCAGGCGGATGCCAAGAATCTGGCCCGCTTCCGCCAGGCGTCGCGTGACGGCCCGATCCTCGCCGCTGGGGCTGACATCGCCAGACGGGTGATTGTGGAGCACGAGGAGCGCACAGGCACCAGTCAATACGGCGGCTTGAAAGACTTCACGCGGATGGACCAAGGAGGCGGTGGCCGTGCCGACGGACACAACCGAATGTGCGATGGGTCGATGCCGGGAATCGAGATAGAGAGCCGTGAAGTGCTCTCTCGCCTCGTCGTGGACCACTCGTCTGGCGATCGAAACGGCCATCGTGGGCGTGGAGATCTGAGGCTCGGTTGGGACTTTGCGACCTCGGTACCGCACAATGGCTTCGCGAACGAAGACTGTCCTCAAGTTCTGAGGCCCGTCGGTTTCTTTCTTGGTGGAGGGTGAGTACGTCATGAGAGATCTACTGCTTGAACACGCAGGAAGGCCGGACGCCCATGCGCCCGGCCTCCCAGGACGAGCTTAGGAAGCCATGCGCTCCTCGGATGGAGCGGCCTGAGCTTTCTGCGCGTTGATCCACTGAGCAGCTTCAGCAAGTGCGAGTTGAAGCATCGCGATATCGGACAGGCCGAAGGAGCTGGTCGACTTCGGATTGTCCTCGCCGTCGCGGTAGGTCCGCTCGACGGTGGCGTTGTGGAAGACACCGTTCGAACCCTGGTTTTCCCAGATGGCGACCGATACGGCCCCATAGCGAATTCGGTGGATAGGCTGTGAGTTTTGGTTTGACATGTTCATTTCCTCTCTTTGGGTAGGCTGCCCAGTGCAACCTTTTCGATAACCCATAGACATAAACACGACATTGTGACGGAAGAGTCAACGGTTTTTTGTTAGGCGCGAGGAATTGGCCGTAGGCCAAGGGGAAAAAACCCAGTTGACACCGTCACGGCGTGTTAGTCGTTGTGGGTAAGAAGAGGGGGCACGGTCAGGTGATTGGTGAGGGAATCGCTTGTGGATCAAGTCTCATGGCGCCTCGCCCGAACGCTTAGAGGCTGCGGTCGGCGGACTGAATCGCGGCGAACGACTGAATCATGAGCGGGCTCGAATTGGACTCGACGCCGAAATTCGGTCGATCACGGAACTCTGGAATGTGATCAGTTGTGGCATTGGGAAGGCGTGAATCAGGTCGAGGTCGCCCGCGATTCGGTTCTGTGTGGGAGGATGTACTACGAGCCTTGCCGAGGCCGCAGCTACCGGAATGCTGGATCGGATACTCGTTCGGCTGACGGCAGAATCTTCGACGTCTGGACTGGGCGTTGTGCTGGGTGATGGCGTGACGCTCGTTCCAGTGCCGAGAAGCTCCCCGCTGGCTGCGGGTGTTTTCTGGCCGACACTTCAAATCGCCGATGCGTGGGTAGCGTCCGGCTTCGGGGAGCAGGTATCTAGGTGCATCTCGGGACGGGGGGGACTGTGCCGAAATCAGCCCTCACGGCGTTTCGAACGAGGCATCTGCGAGAACGCACTATGAAAGCATGGGTGTGGAGCCGGAACCGGTAGCCGCCCCGAAGACGGTCGTTGTCGACGACGTCGTCATCGCGGGTGCCGCATTGTCTGGAGCGCTAGTTGGCTGCGGGCAGCGTTCGCAAGAGCAAAGGTTTCCGCGTTCGCTTCTATCCGTACGATGGGACGCGTCTTGGAGATTCCCCCGTTTCGGTAGGGTGGGGAATCGACTTTCAGCAGCTATCCCCGCACCTCAAACTATGACGCCGCGTGCCCCTGCGGTTGGTTCGTCTGCCGCTTGCGGTAGATCAATGCGAGCAGCGCGGGCGAGAGAAAAATATCGAGGACGAAAGCGAGAACCACGGCCAGGGCCGTTAGCCAGCCGAAGTTCGAGACGGTGTCTGCTTCTGCGAGCCCGTAAATCGAAAAGGCCACCGTCAATACGACCGTCGTGAAGAAGAGGGCTCGGCCGGTCGTTCGCATCGTTCTCGCGGTCGCAAGTTCGACATCGCCGGTTCGGTCGAACTCGCGCCTGAAACCATGCAGAATGTGGATTGTGTCGTCGACCACCAGACCAAGTGCAACGCCCCCGATGAGCACGCTCAGCGTATCCAGTGGCGCGCCCGACCAGCCCATGACCCCGAGAACGATCAGGATCGGCATCAGATTGGGTGCCATGCTCACGACTCCGGTGCGGAGGCTCCCAATGAACAGAATCATGAGCGGCGTTACGAGCAGAAAAGCGAGCGCGTAGGAGCGGAGCGCGGTTGCTGAGAGCAGGACCGCGACTTGCGCCGCGAGAGCAAAGAAGCCGGTCACTTCGACCTTTGCCTCGGGCACGATGGCGCGGAGCGGCTCGACGTTCTCTTGGAGAAATCTGATCTGAGAGCCGGCTCCAACTTGAGGCGCTTTCAACGTGACCCGCGCCAGCTGAAATCTCGAGTCCACGACTTCTTCGAGATCGTCGCTGCCCGCGTTCTCGAAAAGCAGTAGTTCCTGTGCGATCAGCCTGCGATCGGAGGCTACCGAGTATGCATCGGAAGCCCCTTGATTGAGCGCCTGGTGGATTTCCTTGACGATATCAACGACGGAGATCGTCTTCGTGATTCGGACGCCCTCGGTATCGGTGGCCTCGGCGTATGTCTGCAGGCGCTCGATCCGCTCGAGAAGCTGCGGGTCGTGCAGACCATTCTCGCGCCCGGAGTCGAGAATGAGCTCCATTCCGCTCGCTCCGCCCATTGTGCGATCGATTGATTCGATGGCGATCCGAGCCTCGTTCTCTTCGGGTAGCCATTCGAGCGGGTCATAGTCCCTCGTGATTTTCGGAATACCGGCGCCAGCCACAGACAACACGACGAGAGCGCAAGCGATCACGCTCTTTGGATAGCGAGTTCCGATGCGCCCGCAGTGTTCGAGTAATCGTTCCGTCATCGGATCGGCCGTATCTGCGGTCGATGTGCGCGCCCGAACCTGGATCAGCGCAAGCACGGCAGGGAGCGCGGTCAGAGAGAGCAACGCCGCGCCGAGTACGCCAAACGGAATGAACAATCCGATGTCTCGAATCGGGACGAGATCGGCGGGGACGAAGGACAACATGCCACCAGCCGTCGTGAGGCTCGACATCAAGATCGCGGGTCCTGAATGATGCAGCGCGCCACGCAGTGCGTTTTCTCGCGCCTCCCCCCGATCGAGGTTCTGGAAGAAAATCGCCAAGAGATGGACCGAGAATCCCACGCCGACCGCAAGAATGAAGGAAGGGACGATCTGGCTCACGAACGTGAGCGGGCGGCCTGTCGCCCCCATCAAGCCGAGCGTCGCCACGACTGAGGCGCTCACGAGCGTGATGGGGAGCAGAACGGCAGCCCAGCGTCGGAAGACGAGGAGGAGGAGAGCCCCGATGGCCATGAACGCGTAGCCGGAGAATCGCGTGAGCTCCCGAAGCGTGAGCTGTTGGATCTCCCGGTTCAGAACCGGTGAGCCCGCTACCTCGATGTCGATGGCCGGGTGGGTGGAGCGGAACGTCCGGACGAGCGCTTGTGCAGCAGCAACGAGCTCTCCGACTTGTGCCTCTGAGAGGTATTCGATCTCGTCGTCGGGCTCCCCGTCGGTGGTCGCGTCGCCGAAACCGGCGAGCACGTCGAGATCGACGGGTGCAAACGTCAAGGGCCGAATCACGATTCCGACGGTCCGCCCGTCTGTTGACAGGAATAGATCGCGATAGAAGGGATTGTCTCTGGCGAGCTGCCGCAATCGGGAAACGGCCTGAGGTGAGTCGGGCCATTCGTCGAACAGCTCTCCCACGATCAGCGTATCGCCTTCGCCGCGAGTCTCACGGGCGTTGATGAGGCTCTGGACTTCGTGGACGTAGGGAAGGTCGTCTTCTATCTGCTCGTGCAGCTCACGCAAGACGGTGAGGAAGTCGGGATCGAACACTCGGGGCGGCGTGATTGCGACGAGAAGGAAGTCGTCGCGGCCGAACTGCTCGCGTAGCAGGTCGTAGCTTTGGCGGATCGGATCATCGACGTCCAGATACCGGTCGACGTCGGCCAGAAACTCGAGCCTCGGAAGCTGGCCAGCCAGCCCCAGCACGATCGCAAGGGCGCACACCAACACCCTGCGCGGGCGTCGATGGCAGGCCAGTCCGATCGCAGCGACTAGAAGTTCGAGTCGTCGACGAAGCGTCGTGGCTCGCGGACCTTCATGTGGTGAATCGGGGCCGGAGTCAGACGCGGTATCCGCCGCGGGGGTGTCGGACTCAGACATGAATCATTCGTGGAAATCTACCGGCAGGGATTCGATTCGGCTGAACATGCCGAAGCGCGTCCATTTGACGGCGTCTTCGACGAGCGAGGAGCACCAAGGGAGGAATTCGAGCGCTGCCTCGTACATGCAGGCAAGTTCTTGCCGGGCAAGATTGGCACCCAGGCAGTAGTGCGGACCGTGACCGAAGATCGTCAAGGCCTTCACGTCTCGTCCGAGATCGAGCTTGTCGGGGTCCGGAAACACGTCTGGGTCGCGGTGTGCCCCAATGAAGCTGAGGAGCATCAGCTGGCCCTTCTTGATGTCCCGCCCGTGGAACGAGAAGTCCTCGAGGGCGTAGCGTGGCATTCCCATCGAGCCGAAATCGAAGCGCATGAGCTCGTCAACGGCGTTGGCCATCAGTTCCGGGTGTCGCCAGAGTCTTCGCATTTCGCCTTTGTTCAGCAGCAGCGAACGGAGTCCTCGCGTGGCGGCGATCGTGGTCGTTTCGGTTCCAGCAGCAACGAGACCAGCGACCATCAGGACGATTTCGTCATTCGTCATCTGGTCGTCCTCGTCGTGGGTCTGGACGAGATCAGTGATGAGGTCGGCTTCAGGACGTCGTCGCCGCTCGGCGGCGAGAACGCGCACGTAGTCGCAGAGTTCCGTCATGGCGTCTTCCGAGCGCTTTCGCTCTTCGGGGCTGAGAAATGGCGAGACGCCGCGAACCGCTTCCCGACCGAGCGTGCGCCAACGCAGTTCGTCGGTCCCATTCGGCGGAACACCTGCGATGCGTCCGATCACGACGTTGGGAACCGGCTCCGTGAATTTTTCAAACAGATCCACGAAGCCGACTCGCCCACGCAACGGATGGGCGTACTGAGCGACGACATCACGAACTTGTTGCTCCATTCGCTTTACGGCACGTGGAGTGAGAGCCGAGGAAACCAGCCGGCGCATCCTTGCGTGCTGCTCGGGTGGGGCGGCAAATGGTCCGTTCTCGGCGATCCAGCGTGCCGTAGTGCCTTCGGGCGGAAGGGAGTAGTTCGCGTAGGCACGACGATCGTTGGTCACCCGCGAATCGGTGAAGAGCGACCTCACGTCCTCGTGGCGTGTCACCATCCAGGCATCGAGCTCTCGGATGTAGTGGACCGGATCCTCGCGACGGACGCGCGCTACGACGTCCGCCGGATCGGTCTGGAACTCTTCACTGAGAAAGATGTCGGTCGGGGCAGTCTCTGCAGCACTCATTTGTGGAACTCCTCCTGTTGATTGATCCGATCTATGCAGCCTTGAACGCTATCTCGACGGGCCGTGGTGGTCCCTGCAACGCCAATGAGTCGAGCATCGGGACCCCTTCCACCGTCTGCTCGAGATCCCAGCAGCGTTTCCAGCGCGATTTGAGCTTCGAGTCGTGCGAGGGATGCGCCGCGGCAAAAAGAGTCATCGGGAACGAGTGCTTCTCGATTTGCGTTCCTGCGAGTTCGACGGGCTGCGCGGTCATGGATCAATCCTCTCGCAAAGGTGGCTCGTTGATTGTGGTGTTCTGAATCTCTCGCAAGAGTCGGCGGGCGCGCTCGTTGGCGGGGTCCGTCGACAGAATCTCCTGGAGTCGGAGTGCCGCCGATTCTGCATCTCCCGCGATCGCGTCGAGCTGAGCCAGGCCGATCGTGACCGAGGCATTGCCGGGCGCTGCAGATCGTGCCCGCAGGAGGTGGGAACGGGCCCCTGTGAGGTCACCGTTCTCGGCGAGCGCTGATGCGAGGTTCATGTTCGCAGCGAAATGCTCGGTATCCAGGTTGAGCGCAGCCCGATAGAGCTCGACTGCGCGTGTGACGTCGCTGCCGTGGAGAAGTGTTGCGGCGGTGGCGTAGTCGTCGGCGTTCGCGCGTCGGAGCTGGCGAATCTTCTCGAAGTGCTCGAGCGCTTCGTGATTGCGGCCGAGCGCGGCGTTCACGTTGAGAAGTGCGCGGAATCCCTCATCGCTCCCGGGGTTGCGTCGAATGACTTCTTCGCCCCATTCGATGGCCTCGAGATGCCGACCCCTCGCGACGAGTGCGTCGATGAGGTCAATTTGAACGCTCTGATTGTCCGGGAGGGAATGTGCGAGCTTTCTCTGCCAATCGAGTTCGGATCGGCTGGAGCCCATTTGACTTCCGGTCAACACCGCGATTGGAATAAGGAGCCAGAGCCACGTCGCCGCGACCTTCAGTCGTCGCCGTAGACGAGGGTGAATAGGTCGCATCAGGCTCGCTCCGCATCATCGACACCAAGCACCTTGCGAACCGGGGCGTCGCGTAAGTTCCAAATGAAGCTGTCGGTGTAGAAGTGGAGGAGGGTGGAGAGCAGGACAAGAATCGCGATGACCTGCGCGGCCGTACCGCTGAATATCTGCTCGGCTCCACGAAACGCGGTGCCGTAGACGACGGCCAGAATCACAAATAGAGAGAGACTCTTTGGATTGGCGCTGAACAGCATCGCCGATAGGCGAGCGGGTCTCTCGGCTTTCCGAAGGTCCGCGTTCTTGAAGTTCCAGACGAATCCCAGGTACTGAACGTCGTGGAGGATTTCAAAGAGCGCGACACCGATGATGACATTCTGGACCAGGACGTTCGCGTACCACCAGAACGCGATGCTCCCCGAGAACAGGATCACCTTGGTGAGACTCTCGGGGCGGTCCGTTTTTCTCGAGTCGAGGTGATGGAGCAGCCATGCGCCGGTCGTCGCCGAGGTGGCGATGATCGCAGCGAGCTGAAGATTGGACAGAGCTTCGGGTGCGATGGCGGGGATGCCGCTCTTGTAGAGTTCGGTAAGAGCGACCTGGATCCGACCGGGTGATAGAAGGAGTACCGTGGTGAACCAGCTGACGCAGAAGGCCTTGTCGAGGTAGGCCGTCTGGCGCGAAAGGTGGCCGACCTTCGCGTCGTATACACGTCCCATTCCATAGACCTGGGCCATCGCGTGCCACACGCCCCACATGAGCACGATGAAGCCGAGGCCGTCCAGATCTGCGAAAATGAACGTGCTGCAAACGATCGCGAGAACACACGCCCCTATGACCAGTCGCGACCATTGCCTAACGAAGAGTGCGCGGTCCCCGTAGGCCCGCATGAGACCGGGGAAGTGATGACCAATCGCCCCCACGGTTCCAAGCACGATGATCGCGACCTCGAAACCGAATGAAAGCGCCAGCTCCGCCACCACGAAGAGCAGACATGGTGTTCCGAGAAAGAGGAGGAGATCAGGGCGCGCACCAATGATCCATTGCATCGTGGATGCCCCGCGATCGGTGCGTTCGACGTCATGAAAGGCGTCGGGACTCGTAGTGCTCATCGCCGATCTCCATGACCAGCCGTTTTCTGCGAAAAAGAAAGAACCTCGGCCGTGAAGGCATCGTTTGCGTCGCCTCCGACCATATGGCCCGGGTCGTCGGAGCGCATTCGCGCCACTACCGAAGCGGGGTTGGTCTGGAACTCTTCGCCCAGAAAGTAGTCGTTCGGAGTCGATGTCATTCGCACGGATCGCCAAGCAAGGGGTTCACGCTGCCTCGAATGCCAGAGGAACCGACTTCGGTCCTCTCAGCGCCAACGAGTCGAGCATCGGAATCTCGTTGCTCCGAAGCTCTAGCTTTCTACAACGAGAAAGGAGCGTCTCGAGTGCAACCCTCGCCTCGAGGCGGGCGAGAGAAGCACCGAGACAGAAGTGGATTCCGTGACCGAATCCGACGTGCCCCTGCGGCTTTCGGTGGATGTCGAAGGTCGCGGCGTCAGGGAATTTCTCGTCATCGCGGTTGGCGGAGGCGAAGAGCGTCATGAGGAAGGAGCCCTTTTCGACCGTTCCGCCATCGAGCTCCACCGTTTCGGTCGCAACTCGCGGGAGCGACTGAATCGGGGAGTCGTAGCGAACGACTTCCTCAATGGTCTGAGGAATCAACGTGGGGTCACTCTGCACTTGCTCGAGCTGTTCGGGGTGTCGCAGAAGAGCACTCACGGCGTTCCCGATGAGGTTGGTCGTGGTTTCGTTTCCGGCCACGAGCAAGAGGAATACGAACGAGCGAACCTCACCATCCGACAGCGCCTCCTCACCGTCCTGTGCACTGACAAGCACGCTGATGAGGTCATCCTTTGGATTTTCTCGACGCTCTGCGGCGATTTCGTCAATAAACTCCGACATCTCGTCGGCGTTCTCCCGAACCGCCTCCTTCGTGAAGTCCTTGGCGATTCCGGAAAGCCCAATCACCGTTGCATCCGACCACCTCTTAAAGTCGCCTCGCCTCTCGGGGTCAATTCCGAGGAGCTCGGCGATGACGGTGACGGGGAACGGGATGGACAGGTCTTGCACAAGGTCCATCTCTCCGCGGTCGAGGGCCTCATCGACGAAGCGCTCAGCGATTTCCCGCAATCGGGGTTCGAGAGCGGCAATGCGGCGCGGTGTGAATCCGCGGTTCACGATTCCGCGGAGCCGCATGTGGTTCGGCGGGTCGACCGAAATCATCATCGGCGACTCGAGGAGTCGGTGACCCGCGAGTGCCCCTGAGTTCGGGCTCAGGTTGAGTCCACCCGAGAACAGCGCCTGAAACGCGGTGGATGAAAACTTCGCCGGATGGTGGAGGACATATTCGACGTCCTTGAATCGACTGACCGCAAAGAGCGGTGTGCCTTCCATCATCGGATGGACGGGGCTCTCGCGCCGAAGCGCCTCGTAGTAGGGATAAGGATTCGCCCGAACCTTGGGGTCGAGGAAGTTGTAGTCGGCAGCCGTCACTTCATTTTCCATGTTCAGAATCCTCCAAGCTGGCCGAATCGAAAATCCGACTCGGCCGCAGTAAGCAGAAAAAATGGTGTTCCTGGAATGAGAATGGGTGTCGAGCGCGCGGACGCTAGACGCCGCGCGCTACAGCTGTGGTCGGACGCTGCACCGAAATTGACGTGGTCGTGCACGGCACTCACCGTTTGGACCTTTGCTGGAAGGACTTTGCAAGAAAGTCGACGACCGCCGCAGTAAACGCGTCGTTTTGGTCGCCCGAAACCATGTGCCCCGCGTTCTTGATGTCGACGCACTGAGCATGTGGGACAGCATCAAGTAGGTTGTCGGCTCCTTCTTGGCTCACTACATCGCTCTCGGCGCCTCGCACCAACAACGTCGGGACCTCGATTCGGCGAGCGCCGGCAAGTAGGCTCTCCTCCATGGCTTGTCTCGACGATCCGAGACGTTCGATGCCTTTTTCGCCCGGCTGAAATTTCGACGTCAGAAAGCGAACATCCCAACGCCAGTGCCATCGTCCGTCGGGCGAGCGACGAAGTGTTCGTTTGAGGCCGCTCAAGTCGGACGGTCGGGGCTTGTTGGGTCGGTAGGCCGAGATTGCATCAGCCGCATCGCTCAACGTGTCGAAGCCGTCCGGGTAGCCCAGCATGAACCCGACGATGCGTTCCACGCCTTCTCGTTCCATTCGAGGCGCGATGTCGACGAGAACCACTTCCGAATAGAGCTGAGTTTCTGACAGTCGCAATGACGCCAGCGTCATCATCCCACCAAGAGAGGCACCCACGACGGCAGGTGGCTCCCGCAACGCGTCGACGACCGTGCGAAGGTCGGCGGCGAAATGCTCCGGGTCGTAGTCGCCGTCTTCTGGCCAGTCGCTGTCGCCGTGCCCTCTGAGGTCGAGTGCGATGGCGCGCCATCCGTCCTTCGCAAGCTCCGACGCAGTGTTTGCCCAGGCGTGGCGCGTCTGTCCGCCTCCGTGCAAGAGAAGTACGGGAGGACCGTCTTCGGGACCTCGCACATCGGCAGTGAGCTGGACTCCGGCCCCTGGAAGTCGAATTGTCGAGACGCCACCGACCGCGATATCGGTATCGGCCGCTAGTTGTGTCGGAGAAAGTCGAGAGAGCCTCATTGTTCTAGCCCTCAAACCGAATGCGAACGGACTTCGGTCCCCTAAGGATGAGTGAATCAATCCACTCCACGTTCGAAGTCGCTCGCTCGACGTTCTTGCATCGGCCGAAGAACTCCTCGAGAGCTACGCGAGCCTCGAGCCGAGCGAGGGATGCGCCGAGGCAAAAATGAAGCCCGAATCCAAATCCGATATGTCCCTTGAGCTCTCGGGTGACGTCGAATTGCTCGGCATTCGCCAGCCACTCCTCGTCGTGATTGGCAGAGCCAAGCAACACCATGACCATCTTTTCCTTGGGGATGGGAACGCCACATAGCTCCGTGTCAGCGGCTGTCTGGCGGAAGACGGCTTGCACCGGTGAGTCGTAGCGAAGCGCTTCCTCAACCAGGCCCGGAATCATCTCCGGGTTATCGGTGACCTTCGCGAGCTGTTCTGGATGAGCTGTTAAGGCAAGCAGCGCGTTCCCGAGCAGGTTGGTTGTGGTTTCGTTGCCGGCGACGAGTAGGAGCACTGTAAAGGCGAGCACCTCACCCTCCGATAGCGTGCCTTCGCCTTCCTCGGCCCGAATCAGAGTCGAGATCAGATCGTCGTTGGGGCTTCGCCGACGTTCCTGGATCGCCCCGGCGAAGTAGTCGAGGAATTCCTCACGGGCTTTGAGCGCAATCTCGGGATCCCCGTCGCCGGAGACGCCCGTCGCGCTCGTGACGATCGCGTCGGACCAGCGCTTGAAGTCGTGCAGGCGTTCGGATGGGACGCCAAGAAGCTCCGCGATGACCCGGACGGGGAGCGGCATGGACAGCGCCTGCACAAAGTCGACCTCGCCGGAGGCCGGGAGTGAGGCGAGGCAATCCTTTGCGATTGCGCGCACCCGTGGCTCGAGCTCCGCAATTCGGCGCGGCGTGAAGCCGCGATTGACGACTGCCCGTAGTCGGTCGTGGATCGGTGGGTCGGACGAGATCACGCTATTCGAATCGGTCAATGCGCTTGATCGCTGACCCGAGCCCATCATGCCCGTCTGGCCGGTCATCATGGCTCGCATGCCCGCGGACGAGAACACTTCCGGAGTCTTCAACACGTGCTGCACGTCTTCGTGACGGCTTACGGCGAACACACCGAAGGGCTGCATCTCGTGGACGGGCGCCTCCTTTCGAAGAAGCGCGTATCCAGGGTAGGGATTCGCGCGCGATTCGGGAGAAAGAGGGTTGTAGTCCATGTCAGAGCTCCATGTGGTTAGCGTGCTACTCGGTCTTGCGGCGGCGTCGAGGTCACACTGTGATTACTCATGCGAAAGCTCACCTCGAGGAACCTCGCGCAAACGAGTCTTGCGGTGGCTTGCTAGGCGGAGGAGTCGCTTCCCGTAGCCAACCGCGTCGTCCGTCAGCGTGTAGACAACGGGCACAACGAGAAGCGTCAGGGCCGTCGAGGAAAGCATTCCACCGATCGCGAGAACGCCCATTGGACTCCGATACTCCGAGCCATCTGCTTGAGAGAGAGCGAGCGGAAGCATTCCGAAGACCGTAGAGAGCGTCGTCATGAGAACTGGGCGCAGGCGAACCGGTCCTGATTCCATCATGGCCGCGTGCGCGTCCAATCCTCGCTCGCGCGCTCGGTTGGCGTAGTCGACGAGCAGGATCCCGTTTTTCATGACCAGGCCGACGAGTGCGAGAAGCGCAATCTGTCCGAAAATGCTGAGGTTCTGCCCCGAGATGGCGAGGGCGATGAACGCACCCACAAACGCAAGCGGTGCCGTCGCCATGATGGCGATGGGCTGAATGAAACTATTGAACTGACTTCCCAGCACCATGAAGAGTGCAAGCACGGCGAGGAAGAAGGCGAAGACAATCGCCTCGCCCGTGTCCTGCATCTTCTCGCCCCAGCCTCGGTGACGTCCGGTGACGCCTGGCGGTAAACCAACTTCGGATACGAACCGGTCGAGCTCGGCAACGGCGTCGCCAAGTGCCACTCCAGCTGGATTGTTTGCGAAGATTTCAATTTTTCGCGTTCGGTTTTCTCGATCGATTTGGACAGGTCCAGAGCCGACTTCGAGCGCAGCGATGCTCGCAAGATTCGCGAGCGAACCGTCAGCGGACCGGACCTGGAGGATGCTGAGGTCTGCTAGGTCATCGCGCTGCGACTCTTCGAGGCGAACTCGGACGTCGTAACGCTCTCCGTCTTCCTCGTAAGTCGCAGCGTCGACGCCGCCAACGGTTGCGCGAAGCGTATTGGCGACCGAGCGGAGGAAGACCCCCTGGTCGGCTGCCGCACGTCGGTCGACGAGGGCCTGAATTTCCGGGCGTCCCGTCTCGTAGGTCGAGGTCGGGTCTGCGAAGAGTGGGTTCGCTCGCATTCGGGAGATGAGTGCGTCTGAGACCTGTGCGAGTTGGTCCAGGTCGGGCCCTTCGAGTGCGTATTGCATGTTGAAGCCTGTGTAGCCGCCACCGGAGATGGCAGAGACTTCGCTTACGACCACGCTCTTTGCTTCCGGCACGGCAGCTGGAACAACACGGCGAGCTTCTTCCATCACCTCGAGCATCGTCGTCGCCCGTTCCTGCTTCGAGGTCAGCCCCACGTAAAGAAGAATCTCATTCACGCGACCCTGACTTCCGGAACCAATCGTTGCGAATACGGCCTTCACGTTCTCAACCGAAGCCAGTGCGGCCTGCGCACGCTTGGCAGTAAGCTTCGTCGCCTCGATACCGGTTCCTAGTGGGAGTTCGATGTGGGTCTCGAACTCCGACCGGTCTGCTCGTGGAGAGAACTCGAGCGGAATGGTCCGGGCCATCAGTCCGGCGCCAACGACTGATAGGAGCGCAAGGCCGAGAAGCAGAGCGCGGTGGCTCAACGCTGCGCTCAGAATGCGTTCGTAGCGAGACTCGAGAGCGGTATAGAGCCCCTCTAGTCTGGCAAAGAGCCGCCCGTGGCCCTCCTCGCGCCGCATGACGCGCGCGCCGAGGGCAGGCGTGAGCGTGACCGCGACGAAGAGCGATACCGAGACCGCGAACACGACCGTGAGGCCATACTCGAGGAACATGCGGCCAATCATTCCCTTCATGAAGGCAATGGGAATGAAGACGGAAGCAATCGCGGCGGTAGCGGCGAAGACCGCCGGGCCGACTTCGGCTGTTCCGTTGGCGGCGGCTTCGAGCGGAGACTCGCCAGCCTCAAGGCGGCGATGTATGGCCTCGACAACCACGATGGCATCGTCGATGAGCAGGCCAATCGAGATGGAAATGCCGATGAGGCTGATGATGTTGAGCGTAAAGTCGGCGAGGTAGAAGAGGTAGAACGTTGCGACGATGGACGTTGGAATTGCTGTGGCAACGAGAAGAGTCGTCCGGATGTTGCGCAGGAACGCGAGGGTGACGAGAACCGCGAGAATCCCGCCGACCACCATGTCGAGAAACGTCTCGCGGACCGAGGATTCGATGAACCGGGAAGAGTCGCGCGCGGCGAGAATCCGAACGCCTGGCGGCGCCCGCGCAGCGATGTCGTCGAGTGCTGCCTTTACACGGTTCGCGACGGCGACCGTGTTCTCGCCTGACTGGCGTCGGAGCTCGAGTGAGACGCCCGGAACGCCGTCGAGCTCCGCGTAGGTGCGTTCGTCTTCCAACCCGTCTTCGAGCCGAGCGACGTCACCGACGCGGGTCGGAGCCCCATCTCGGAAGGCAACGACGAGGTCCGAGAACTCCTCGACGGACTCCACCTCTCCCTTCGTCTTGAAGGAGAACTCAGAAGTGCGCCCGCCAACCTCGAGGCGTCCGCCCGGAACCTCGGCATGTTCTCTGCGGATCGCTTGAACTACGTCGTCGGCAGTGACTTCGTAGGCGCGCATCCGGTCAGCGTCGAGCCAGACGTGAATTTCGCGTTCGCGGTCACCGACGAGAGTGACAGAGCCGACACCACGGATGCGTTGCAATCGCTCCTTGACTTCGTCCTTGACGAAGCGGGTGAGCTCGCGGACGGGCAGGTCGCCAGCCACCATGATTGCGAGAATGGGCTGCGAATCCGGGTCCACCATCTCGACAATGGGCGGTTCGGTGTCAGGCGGAAGGTTCTGGCGAGCGAGCTCAATCTTCGCGCGCACGTTCTGCACGGCGGATTTCGCATCCATCTCGAGTGCAAACCGAGCAAGTACCAGCGAGAGTCCCTCAGAACTTGTGGAGCTCAGGTCCTCGAGCGAGGCGAGGTTGCTGATTTCTTCTTCGATGACCTCCGTCACCTCCGTCTCTATGGTCCCGGGGGTCGCGCCCTCTAGGACGGTCGTCACGGTGACAATCGGCATCTCGACCTGCGGAAAGAAGTCGACGCCGACGCGCCCCAAGGAAATCCAACCGAGCGCGACGAGCGCGGCGCTGAGCATGACCGCAAAGACGGGCTTCTGGACTGAGACGTCAGAAATCCACATGAGCGGTCCGAATCACGATGGGGGTTCCCTCGACGAGGCGCGGTAGAGACGGGCCCGCGAGGACCTGGTCGCCCGCTGTCAGGCCCGACACCACCTCCAGCCGGGCGGCGTCGAGGTCGCGAACTTCGATGGCACGCTTGGTGGCAACAGAGTTCTCGGAGAGGAACACGTGGCGGCTGCCGTTCGTCCCGAGTACGGCGCGTCTCTCAACAACGAGCGCCTTCCGCGGCTCAGGACGAAGCTCGGCGCGAACGAAAAGCCCCGGCTTCACCGCAAAGTCATTGTTCTCAATCGGGATTCGCACCTCGAACGCACGGCTCTTTCGGTCCACGCGGTCATTCAGGATGAGAACCTCGCCCTCATAGGGATGGGGCAAGCCATCGATATGGAGGGTGGCGGGTGTTCCGAGCCTGATGTTCGCGAGGTGGAGCGCGGGCACCTGGACGATGGCTGCCACGATGTCGGTCTTCATGAGCTGGACAACGTGTGAGTTGCCGCTCAGCATCGTGCGCATCATCACGCCTTCGTCGACGAGGCGTGCCGTGATTACTCCGGGATACGGGGCGACAACGACGGTATCGGCGAGGTTCTGTTCGGCACGTTCGAGCGCGGTCTGAGCCGCACCAAGGCGGGCGGCGGCAATCTCATCATCCGTGCGAACCGTGTCTAGCTGTTCGCTCGATGCCACACCCTCGCTTGAGAGCTTCTCGATGCGCTTCCTGTCCCTTGTCGCCTTCTGCGCTTCGGCTCGCGCCAAGCGGAGAGAGTGTTGGGCATCCTTCACGAGGATTCGATAGTCGGTATCCCGACTTCGAAAGAGCGGAGCGCCGCTTTCAACACGGTCTCCCACTCGGACAAGAATCTCTTCGATGATGCCGTCGACACGGGGGCCAATGTTGCTCGTCTTGTGGGCGGCGATAGACCCGGTGCCAATGATGGGTTGGGCAATCGCCTCCTGAGTGACCTCTACAGCCCAGACATCGAGAGCCGGCTCCTGGGAGGTGGGTACATCGCCTGCGTCGGTCTGGCCGCACGCGACCAGTAGCGCAAGCAATGCAGCTAGAATGCTAGTTACAACGGGCCTCACGCTGACTCCGTGAGCAGCGCTTCAAAGAGAGCCCGAACTCGCGGCGCGGCGTCGGACACAGATTTGCCCCGCGGCTCTTCCACCCAGCGAGCCGCGGTTGTCGTAACGGCACCGATGAGGGAGAGGGCGAACGTCTCAGGGTCGAGCTGTCCAAGGTTCCCAGCGCGTTTAGCATCTGCCGCGATGCCAACGAGCCATACCTTGAAGTCGTGGAAAACCGCGAGTGACTCGTCGCCCAGGGCCTGGCGAACGCGCCACGGGAGGCCGTGTGTTGTGGTGGCGTAGAGCTGGAGGAGCCCTTCGTGCGCATCGAAGCATTCGAACAGAGTGTCGATGACGGCAAGAAGCTTTTCAGACGCGCTGGGGAGGCCATCGACCTTGGCCTGCACGCGGTCTCTAATCGTGGTGGCGGCGGCGTGGACGACGGCTTCGTAGAGTTCCTCTTTGCCCTTAAAGAGTCCGTAGACTGAGTTCAGCGAGACCTCAGCGGCATTCGCAATCTCCGCAACTTGCGCGCCCTGGAAGCCTTTCGCAGCAAACGTTGCGGCCGCAGCCACAAGGACGTCTTCGCGGCGAAGCGCAATCTCACGGAGGCGGCGTTCTTCGCGAACGGAACGGAGCTCAGGACCTGCCATTTCTTCCACCCAACTGTTAGTTTCAAAGGGAAGAATAGCGGTTCTTTCAGGAAGAGCGTCAGATTTTTCTGGTTTTTTTACGACCGAATGTGACGTTTGGTCCGTAAGTCATTGAAAGATCTACTTTTTTAAACGGCCAAACAGTCCAACGGACGTCATGGCTTACAGTGAACGCGGGGGAGGACATCACACTGCGGTGACGGGCGGGATCCTCTTGACCGGGGTAGATCACCCCGGATTCGGGGCTGCAAACACGGTATTCGCAGTTCGGACGGTTCCGGCCAATCAGCTCGAATCAGCCCGCCCCAAGTCCTATCCGCTGGGTCCTCGGGAGCGCTCGGGGACCCAACGTGGCGCGACGCATTCCGGAAGCGCCGAACTCCCAGGCCCCAAGAGTGCTCTCGAACTCTCCTACTATTTGGTTGCGACGCTGCTTGAGCATGATGCACCTTCGACTCACTCGAGCACGAAACCGGCATAGCCGCTCGCGGTCTCTTCGTCACATCTCGCGCGATACGCCGGGGAACCACCGAGGTACGCCATGAATACCGGCTTTCTGTCGGGCAAGTTGTGGTTGACGCCCATGAACCAGGAGTCGACTTTCGTCAGAAGCGAAAACTCCGCTGTCTCGTAGACATGCTTCGTCCACTCGTCCTCTGATTCCTGACGGGGCGAAATCCGCTCCTGGCCATTGGCGCGCATGTTTCGAATCAGCTCCGTCACCCACTCGACGTTCTGTTCGATGCACCTCGGAATGTTGCAGAACGTCGCAGCGTTGTGTGGACCAACCAGTGTCAGGAGATTCGGGAAGCCCACGACCTGGATGCCTAGGTAGGTGCGCGGGCCATCTGCCCAATGATCCTTGAGCTTCTCACCTGCCTCGCCGCGTATGTCGATTCGATCGAAGGCTCCGGTCACGGCGTCGAAACCCGTGGCGTAGATGATCATGTCGAACTCGTGCTGGGTGTCGGTCGTTTCGATGCCCTGAGGTGTGATCCTCTCGATCGGGGTCTCGAGGAGGTCGACGAGCAAGACGTTGTCCTGGTTGTAGATCTCGTAGTAGTTGGTCTCCATCGGAACACGCTTCGTACCGAACCCGTGATCTGTAGGAACCAGCTTCTCGGCGATCTCGGGATCATGGACCCGTTCTCGGATCTTCCGCTTCATGAAGTCCGTGATCAGTGCGTTCGCCCTCTCGTCGATCATGTTGTCACTGAAGTTGCCCAGCCAGATTCCGAATCCCGGCTCGCCGTAGAGCTTCTCGTAGAAGGCCTCCCGCTCCTCATCAGACACCTCGAGGGCCGATCGAGGGTCGGACATATGCATGAATCCACCGTGAGAGTCGTGGCATCGCTGGAAGACCTCGGGGTAGCTGGCCTTGAGTTCGGACTGGGACTCCGGCGCGATCGGACTATTGCGCAGGGGCGCGCAAAAGTTCGGTGAGCGCTGGAAGACGGTGAGGTGAGCGGCCGTCTTCGCGACTTCTTGAATGACCTGAACGCCGGTCGCGCCCGTCCCGATCACGGCGATGCGCTTCCCCGCAAATTCGACGGGCTCATGCGGCCATCGGGCGGTATGAAAGGACTCGCCCTCGAAGTGATCGAGGCCGTCGATTTTGGGCATCGTGTATGCCGAGAGAGGACCAATCGCCGTGATCAGGAAGCGCGCCCGTGCTCGAGTTCCGTCTTCCGCTTCGATCGCCCACGTGTTCTCGGCCTCATCGTAGATCGCAGACGCGATCCGCGTATCGAACTGGATGTCCTTGCGGAGGTCGAACTTGTCTGCGACGTGACTGAGGTAGCGCAGCGTTTCCGGTTGCGGTGAGAAGTGTTCGGTCCAGTCCCACTCCTCGAGGAGTTCGTCCGAGAAAGAGTAGGCGTAGCTGTAACTCTCGGAATCGAACCGCGCTCCCGGATAGCGATTCCAGTACCAGGTGCCGCCGACGTCGCCGCCGGTCTCGAAGACTTGGACAGAGAGCCCCAATTCACGAAGCCGGTAGAGCTGGTACATCCCCGCCATTCCAGCGCCGATGATGATGGCGTCATAGTCTCCGCCTCGAGAAGAAACGCCTGTAGTCGGTTCGGTCGTGTTCGTGGCCATTTCGGAGATCCTTAATGTCGTGTCTGCAGCGCTCGACCACGCCGCGGCTGCCTCTATTGCGGGTTCGACGTTCGGGGTCGGAACATCGGTAGAGCGAAGTCGTCCTCGAATCGCTCGAAGTAGAGCTCGAGCGGGATTCCAATCTCGAGCTCGTCGGTCTCGACGCCGCGAAGTTGGCTGACCATCCTCACGCCCTCATCGAGTTCCACCACGGCGACGACATAGGGAACCTCGGACGCGAATTGAGGCAGCATCGCCTGGTGGGTCACAGTCCAGGAGTACAGATGTCCTCGCCCGGCTGACTGTTGCCAGGCCCACTTCGCAGAGCCGCATTGAGCGCACATCATCCGCGGAAGATGACGCCATGTTTCACAGTCGTCGCAAACCTGGAAGCAAAGGCGCTCCTGAGTGCAGTGCTGCCAAAATTCGTCGTCGAGCAAGGTTTCGGCCCGAGGGCCGGGTCGCGTCGCCGCGGCGGGTGAATCGGCCATTCGATCATCTCCTCAGTACGACGACGCTGCCGTCTCCGAAGTCTCCCCATCCCGTAACGAGGCCGAGCTCGGCGTTGGCGACCTGAGTCGCGCCCCCGTCGCCTCGGAGCTGGCGGGTGGCCTCGACGACATGATTCAGACCCCAGACGTGCGCTTCGGAGAGAAGACCGCCATGCGTGTTGATGGGGCATTCGCCTCCGTGCTCGATCCTGCCGTCGCGGACGAAATCGCCTGCTTCGCCCGGGCCACAGAGCCCCAGGGCCTCGAGCTGGAGGAGGACCACGTACGTGAAGCAGTCGTAGATCTGAAAGAAATCGACGTCCCCCACCTCGATCCCCGCCATCCCGAGCGCTCGGGGGGCAGCGGAGTGCAGACCGAAGCGCAACATGTCGGGGCGGCTCGGGATATCGTCCGCAGGGTACGGGTGGCCTTCTGCGGCGCCCATCACGTACACCGGCGTATGGGGTCCGTTTCGAGCTCGCTCTGCGCTCGACAGCACGACTGCGCACGCACCATCCGTCTCGAGACAACAATCGTTCAGGCGAAACGGCTCCGAGATCCAGCGTGAGTTGAGGTACCCCTTCATGTCGAGAGGTCGGCCCCGCATCACGGCCCGCTCGTTCGACTGGGCGTGCTTACGGCACGCGATTGCAACGGCGCCGAGGCTCTCCTCCTGGATGCCGAAGGTCTTCATGTGTCGCGTCGCGATCCACGAGTACATCTGCACTGGTGTCGTTGCGCCGTAGGGTAGGTAGTACCCGCCGATCGCACGCCGCATCGCTGCGATCGAGATATTCTCTCGGCGCACACCTGGCTTCGGTCGCATGGCCGAGAAGCCGAGCCAGCCCACGACGACGACGACATTCGTGGCGATGCCTTCAGCGATTGCGAGTGCAGCAGTTTGGAGAGCAGACGTCGGACTCGCGCCACCCATCTGAACCGTTGCGGCGTATCGCAGGTCCTCGATCCCGAAATTTGCTGCGATCTCCTCGGCGGTGATGTTCACAGGCGGTAGAACCAGGCCGTCGACTTCGTTGGGAAGCAGCCCGGCATCCGCGATGGCGATCCTCGCGGCGTTCAGCATCAGCTCTGCCGAGCCTTGCTCGGCCCCGCGTACGTAGGGCGTTTCGCCGATTCCCACGATCGCGGCGCGGTCTCGAATGCTCAAGGTCGAATTCTCTCCTACCGGCTTGGTCGCGACCTGCGATTCGACTCGACCGCGATTGGGCGCGGCATCGCTCGCAACGCCACTTCTGCCGCGTTTCCGATTCGGTTCAATTATGCTAAATCGGATACGACCATGACACAAGGCGAATGGGACTCGAGGTCCACGCAAGGGAGACACGCATGACGCTGCGCACCAGAATCTGCGATTTGCTGGAAATCGACGTACCGATCGTACTCGCTGGAATGGGGGGCGCGGCGACGCCCGAACTTGCGGCGGCCGTTTCCAACGCCGGCGGGTTGGGCGTGCTCGGCGCGGCCGCCTGCGGGCCGAATCGATTGAGGCGTTGGATCGAGCGCACCCGGGAGCTGACGGACAAACCCTTCGGCGTCGACACATTGCTGCCGGCCTCGGTGCGGCGTAGTGCATTCGAAGCGAAGGCAGGCCCCTCGCCACTCGATCAGCTTTCCGGCCACCAGGCCTTTGCACGCGAGTTCCAGGAGCGCGAGGGCCTGGAATCGCTCTCCGAAGACGATCGCGGGGCGCTCGGCGGCGGTGATGACCCCGATGCGGGCGGGCCCATGCCCTTCTCCAAGGAGTTCTTCGAGGCGCAGATGGCGGTGGTGATCGAAGAACGCGTGCCCGTCTACGCCGCGGGTCTAGGGGATCCGGGTCCCTACGTGGATCAGCTTCACGCCAACGGCACCCGGGTCATGGCGGTCGTCGGGCAGACCTATCACGCGCGGAAAGTCGCAGAGTCCGGCGTCGACGTCATCGTAGCCCAGGGCCACGACGGCGGTGGACACAACGCGCCAGTTGGCACGATGGCGCTCCTTCCGCAGGTCAGGGACGCGATCGGTGATCTCCCGCTGCTCGGGGCGGGCGGGATCGGCGATGGTCGAGCGGTCGCGGCGGCGCTCATGCTCGGTGCCGATGGGGCCTGGGTCGGGACCGCCTTCCTGGCGACCCAGGAGGCCGGCATTCACGACTTCCAGAAGCAGGCGCTCGTCGATGGGACGGATGCATCCACGACGATCTCCCGCAGCATCACGGGCAAGCCCGCGCGGATGATTCGCAGCAAGTGGTCGCAGGCCTGGGAGGAAGCCGACATCGATCCGCTTCCCATGCCCTATCAGCCGATGGTCGCGATGCCCGTGCTCGGAGCTGCGACGCGAGATGCCCGCGCGGACGTGATTCCGGGCTTCGCGGGGCAGGGGCTCGGATTGATCGATCGTGTCCGGCCGGCTGCAGTCGTGCTGGAAGAAATGGTGCGAGATGCCGAGCGCGCGATGACGTCTGGCGGGGATCTCCTCGGGTAGTTGGTCGCGTTCTGAGTGGCCGCGCCGTCGCGCCGTATTCGAGATCAGTCGTCTACGTACTCGTCGAGTGTCTGCCGCATGAGACGAATCCGGCTCTCCTGGTAGTTGCCGAGCCGGGCACGTCGAGTCTTGGATGCGCGCAGGCCGCGTTGTACGCGGGGCATCGTCTCGAAGTCCTGGTCCAGGATCGGGCCGAAGTATCCGAAGGCGTCGACGGATGACCAGAGCTGGTTCGCCTGCAGTTCGACGAGCGGCGCCGCCGGAGGACGAGCGGTGCCGTCAGGCACGGGGAGAAGAAGGCGAACCTCGAAATAACAACGGTTCGGATCGTCACCGAATGGACGGACGCGATACACGAGTGGGGACCCGAGACCGCCGAAGATCACCAGATTCGGAAAGACGTGATACTGGATCACGTCCAGGATCTCCGTGTCACTCAAGCCGTTCGTGTCGATCCCCAAGTCGTTGCCGAGCCGTTCTCGCATCGCCGACACGATCACGTTTCGGGCCCGCGCTCCCTCCGGCACCGCGGCGCCCGCTTCGCAGAGTCCGAAGTTGGCAGCCGCGTCGAGAATCCGCTGCTCGCTGTAGGAGCCCTCGGTATGAGGGCTCGCCACACCGGACAGGTTGATCATTCGGCTCGTGTGCCGCTGTCCCCGCCAGACGTCGTACTGAGCATTCGCGTCTCCGAAGAGGGGTAGGGACTGGGGATGGATTCCGATGACGTGGAAGACTTCGATGAAGGCTTCGATCGCGATCTTCCAGTTACATTCAAGGACCTTGCCGGCGTGCGCCGCAGTGAATCGGTCCTCGAGCGGCCACCTCGCGAAATCCTGCGGCACACGCTCGAGATACGTGGAGAGCGCCCCGGCGTCGTTGTCCAGGTTGACGAAGACGAAGCCCCCCCACTCGTCCACACGAGCCTCGGGAAGTCTGAGGTCGTCCTCAGTCAGATTGGGGAAGTCCCATGGACAGGTGATCTTTTCGACCTCGCCGTTCAGATTCCATGTGAAGCTATGAAACGGACATCTTATCCGGCTGATGCGGCCGCCGTCTTCTCGAAGCAGCGTCCCGCGATGGAGGCAGGAGTTGTGGTAGGCCCTGATCTCGTCGGGCGTCGAGCGGATCACGATGAGAGAAGTCTCCCCGATCTCGTAGACGACGTGGTCGCCGACCTCCGGTATGTCTTCCTCCCGACAAGCGACCTGCCAGACGCGTGACCACATCCGCTCGAGTTCGAGTCGGTGGTAGTCGGGCGACGTGTAGACATTGGTGGGGAGCGCGCCACCGCCGATGCTTGTCGAGACGGTCTCTCTCAGGAACGCCGGCGGCTCGTTGGCGTCTTCCCGGTACACGTCCTGAACGGATTCACCCGGACAGCGGGCATCGCCATCCGCATCGGGCGTGCTTGACGATCGTGTAGGCTTCATCGATAGACACTCCTTACCGTTCAGTTCGTGGTGGCCGCACGTCAATACAACGACTCGCAAAGCCCGGGTCCGCATCCCGGCCCCTCCCGCATTCGGCGTTGTCGATGGAGTTGGGTGAGGCTGGCTCTCATGTCGAGGGCGCCCGGGTCGCTCGTCTTGTTATTCGCGAGCGGTTCTCTCCTTCGCGATCGCCTCTGCGTCCGGGGAGAAACGTTGTCTGCGAAGGCGGCTCAAATCTTCGAATTTCTCGCGATCGATCGAGATGAAGAGGCCGGATGCCTCTGCGCAAAGCCGATCGCCTGCGTACATTTCGCCGCGAGTGCGGATTTTTCGACCGCTACGGCCCTCGTAGCGCCCTTCGAATCTGAGCGTCGTTCGAATCGGAGTGGGGCTGCGGTAGCTCACTTCGAGAGTGCCGGTCATCCCCGGCGCGCCAGAGTAGATGCAGGCCATGCCCAGTAGCTCATCGAATGCGGCCGCGATGAAGCCGCCATGGACGCAGCCAGGCGCTCCCTCGTACGCGTTGCCGAAGAAGCCCGTCCCCGAGACGAACCCCGCGTCGGGATCTGGCGCGAACTGGAGTGGAGGCGCGATCGGATTGGCGCGGCCCACGAGCGGGCTTCGGTCGTGGAAGTTCTCCATGCCGGCGAAGGCCATCTCGGCGATGCCACGCGGCTCGTCCGCAACGGGCTCCTTGCCGAAACGGTCTGCGAGCCTCTGAATTTCGGCCGCGCCCGCCAGCAGCGCACTCGTGTCGGCGTCTGTCGCGCACAGTACGTCGAGCAGCGATCGCACCGAGTCGGCTACGTCGCGCTTTGCTCTCCAGCTGTCAGGAACTTCCTCGTCGGCCTTGCGGAAACGGGCAATCCGTTCCGCGATCAAATCGGCGCTCATCGCTCCATCGTCGGTCATTCGAACAGCTCTGCTCCTCGATCAGGCCGCGTTCGCCGCAGGGAGTAGGCGATAGCGGATTGGCATGTGCTTGATCCCCCCGACGACGCTCGACCGAAGTCGCTCGACGGGGCCCGCGAGCTCGACGTCGGTGAGTCGTGCGAGTAGATGGCGGAAGATCACCTGTAGCTCGAAACGGGCGACGTGGGCACCCAGGCAGACGTGCTCTCCGATTCCGAATGCGATGTGGCGATTCGGCTGTCGGTCGATCCGAAAGCGATCAGCGTCCTCGAAGATCGACTCGTCCCGATTTGCAGACGGATAGAAGAGCGTGAGCGTCTCGCCCTCGCGGATCGTCTGCCCGTGCAGCTCGACGTCGCGCACGGGGGTCCGGCAGAAATGAATCACCGGTGAGGTCCAACGCAAGACCTCCTCGACGAGGGATCGGTTGAGGTCCGGTCGTTCCCGGGCGAGCGCCAGCTGATCCGGATTCTCGATCAGTGCGAGGAGCCCTCCGCTCGCGGCGTTGCGGGTCGTTTCGTTTCCTGCGACGACGATCAGGAAGTAGTACGACATCAGCTCGAAGACGGGGAGCTCTTCGCCGCCGATCTTCGAGTGGGTGAGCACGCTGACGAGATCGTCTTTCGGGCGTCCCCGCCGTTCGTTCGTCAGGTCCTGGAAGTAGGAGAAGAGGGCGAGCCGGGCGGATTGCACCGTCTCTTGAGGCGACTTCCCCTCCTCGCGGTATTCCGGATCGGCCGCCCCTAGGACGCGGTTCGTCCAGTCGAAGAGCAGTTCCCAATCCGACTCCGGGACGCCGAGCATCTCGGCGATCACCCAGATCGGAATCTTGGCGGAGAACTCTCGTACGAAGTCCACCTCGGACTCCTCCCCGTCCGCGAAGATGTCGTCGAGTGCGCGTGTCGCGATCGCGTCGATCCGGCGAGCGATGTCTCGAAGAGCTCGGGGCGTGAATCGCTTGTTCACCAGGGATCGGTAGTCGGCATGATCGGGCGGATCCATGTTGAGGAGCATCCGAACCGGCAGCTCGCCCGATTCTCCCGTGAGTGTGTCTGCGCCGACGACGAGTCGAGGCGAGTTCAAATAGAGGTCCGGTCGTCGCGAGACCGCGACGATGTCCTCGTGGCGCGTTAACGCCCAGAACGGCTGGAGCGCTAGGCGATCGAAATGATAGACGGGCGCCTCACGCCGAAGAAGTCGAAAGGCCTCGTGTGGATAGCCATGCTCGGCATAGTGGACCGGGTCGATCAGTTCAACATCGTCGAGTTTCATTGCGGCACTCATTGATCTCACTCCTTCGGATCGCGGATCAGGACCGTGCCCTGTGCAATGCAGGCGAGCCGGTCTGCGTTTCGAACTTCGATGCGCACGACTGCGGTCGCACGCGTCATAGAGATGATCTCCGCGTCGGCGACCACAGCTCCCGTGCTCACTGGAGCGAGGTAGTTGACCTTGAACTCGGTCGTCGCTGCCCACTGGCCGGGCTTCATGTGCGGATAGCAGACGCAACCCAGGACGTGATCGCAGACGGCCGCGAGGACGCCGCCGTGCATGTTGCCGAACGGCGTGAGGAGTTCCGGTCTGACCTCGAGCTTCGCCCTGAGGTGGCCGGGTTCGAACTCTGCGAACTCGACACCGAGGAATCCGGGCAGACCCTCGAGCTTCTTGCTCGCGTCGATGAATCCCTTTGCCACGGATGCGTCGAAGCTCGCTCGTAGTCGATCGCTGGTACTCACGCTCCATCTCCTCTCGGTCGTGCGTGACCGGTCATCGCTTGTCCTTCTGCACCGTTTGCACGTGCAGGTGCAGCTTCTTCCGGAGTCCGCGCGGAAAGTTGCCCGCGATCAGGAACCGGGCGATCCGTCGGCTCGGGTTCCACCATCGATGCGGAATGCCGGCCTTGAAGTGGAGAGAGTCACCCTGGCCGAGTTCGAACTCCTCGTCGCCGACGGAAAAGTGGATTTGGCCTTCCTCGCAGACGATGACCTCTTCGCCGTCGTATCCGTGTGCGCCGCTACCACTCGAAAAGCCGGGATAAACGGTCACTCGCCACATCTCGATCGCCGGATCGAAGAGGTCTCCCGAGAGCCGCTCGACGCGGAGCTTCTGTCGGGAGTCGATCACGGAGTGCTCCTTCGAGCGCATGAAGACGACGTCGGCCTCCTCGGGCTCAGAACTGAGGAGCTCCGCGGGCCTGCGATCCAGGCCGCGAGCAATTTTCAGTGCGATCGCGATCGACGGGACCATCTGGCCGGTCTCGACCTTCTGGATCGTACTTGGCGCTACGTCGCACCGATTCGACAGGTCCTGAAGCGAGAGCCCGAGTTCGTCGCGCCATTGTCGAACGCGAACGCCAACGAATTCAATGTCTTCTTCCATGACTTCTCCCTGGTACGTCTGTCGCGTCCCCGCGCTCTTCTCGGTCAGGCCGGTAGCGGGATCCGGTAAAGCTCCGCCGCATTGTCCTGGAGGACTCGCTTGCGGACGTGCGGGGTAAGCCCTCCCAGAACCTCCGTGACGTGTTCACGATTGTCCGGATACAGACAGGTGGGATGCGGGAAATCGGTCTCGAAGAGCACGTTCTCGACGCCAACGTCTTCGATGAGCTTTTTTGGGGCCGTCTTCTCGAACCAGAAGCAGCCGTACACCTGACGCTTGAAGTACTCCGAGGGAAGCATCTTCAGCTTGCCGTTGGCGTTCGCGCCCGTCTCGTGCATCTCGTAGTCGAGGGACTCGAGCAGGAAGGGCAGCCATCCGATTCCGCTCTCGACTGAGACGACTTTGACCTTCGGGAACCGCTCCAGTACGCCGCTGTAAAGCAGGTTCCCGAGCACGCGCGCGTTCTCGAGGAAGAGCGCGGTCGAGCCGAGTGCGAGCTTCTCCGGGAGATCGGTCGATTGCCAGGCAGCGCGGCCGAACATGTTGAAGGAAGTCTGACTCGCACCGATGTGGAAGTTCACGGGCATCTCGAGCTCGCCGCACACGTCCCAGAACGAATCCCAAGCCGGATCGCCGAGGTCGGGCAAGCCAACGGAATCGGGATCGCTGCACATAACGATCCCGCGAAGCCCCATGTCGTGCGAGCGTCGGATTTCGGCCGCACACGCCTCGATGTTCCACCAGGGGACGAGTGCCATCGGGAAGATCCGCTCGTCCGATCCACGCTGGATCTCGACCATCGCGTCGTTGTAGACCGTTGCGCAGGCGAGGCGGAGTTCCTCGTCCTCGATCTGGGTGAAATTCTGGTTTCCGAAGCCAGCCACGTTCGGGTAGATCACTTGCGCGCCAATGCCGAGCTCATCCATCAGGCGGACGCGCGCCTTCATGTCATAGGAGGCAACGTGAACATCCTCTTGTGACCAGCCGAAGAACTCGATCCCGTCGGATTTCTGGCCATCGCTCCGAACGACGCTCACCGGCGTGGCCGCGCCCAGATCGATGTCGCCGTCGACGACCCAGTGTTTCGCGCCGTCGATCTCCTTGACCTGGGGCAGCCGCGCGCGGATGGCACTGGGGGCGTTCGCCGTCCACAGATCGTGGGGTTCCGAGATATGTGTGTCCGCGTCGATGACGTGCAAGCCATCGAAGATCGTGTCCATGTCCGCAGTGCTCATTGGGGTTCCCCTCGTCCGGATTGACTGGCTATGATCGGGGACGTTAAATCTGATTGGAAACTCTGTCCACCAGGCGGGCGTACCCGACCATGAAGTCGAGGTCCTCGATGGCACCGATCCGAGGCGGCGGAATCCGGATTCGGGACTCCATCGACTTCCTCTTCGCAGTTGAATCGCGCTCCAGCTCTTATGAATCGCGATTTCGGTCGGGAGCGGGGCGACGATCTCGCGATGATACAACTAGTCGTTTCGCGTCGGTGCGGGTGGGCTGCCAACACGAGCCCTCGCGCCAACCGGAACCGATCCACGGAGCTGCCTGGCGAAAGCATCCCAGTCCGGCTCGAGCGTTCGTCGCCGGTACTCCGTCATCGAGTAGGGCCATTGCGTGACGATGCGTCCCGAGGGCGACCGGTAGTAGCCGTTGCAGTCCGCTTGCCACACCTCGATCTTCGATATCGCGTGCTGGATCTCCTGGTTGTACCGCTCCATAGATTCCGGCCTTACATCGATCCAGCACAGGTCTTCGCGATCCAGCCACTGGATCAGCCGGAGGACGTAGTCGACCTGACTCTCGATCATCGTGAGAATCGATCCGTTGTTCGTGTTCGGCCCGTACAACATGAACAGGTTCGGGAAGCCGGCCGTAGTGACGCCCAGGTAAGCGCTCGCTCCGTCGGCCCAGGCTTCCTCGATCGAGAGCCCGTCCCATCCAGACACGTCGATCGCCGATACGTATCGGGTCGCTTCGAACCCCGTCGCCAGGATCAGCGTATCAACCGTTCGCTTCTCGCCGTCGGCGGTCACGACGGAGTCGCTGCCGATCCGCTCGATCGGACTCGTGACGAGTTCGAGATTCACGCGATTGAACGACGGATAGTAGTCGTTGGAGAAGAGAGGCCGCTTGCAACCGAAGCGATGGGTCGGCAGAAGCTTTTCGTGAACCGCGGTGTCGGCAACGACGTCGATCGCCGCTCGCGCGGCCGCCTCCCGTTCAGCTCTCGCCGCCGGATCGGAGAAAGTCATGCTGGCGTCGACGTCGTCGTAGATCTCCTGGCGGATCGCCTTCACGAGTTGAGGGTCGGACCGGAATTGCTGGAGCTGCGCCTCTGTGTAGGGCTCGTCCTCCTTCGGCGATACCCAGTTCGCCGTGCGCTGGAAGAGGTACAGCTGTCTCGCCTGCTTCGCGATCTCCGGCACGAATTGAACGGCGCTGGCGGCACTCCCGATGACGCCGATTCGCTCGTTCGTGAGATCGTGATCCCATCTCCAGCGGGCTGAGTGAAAGCAGGTGCCGCGGAAATTCTCGAGGCCTTCGATCTTGGGGACCGCGATCTCGTTGAACATGCCGACCGCGCTGACGAACAGATCGGCCGCGAGCACCTCCCCCGATGCGAGGCCGATCCGCCAGCGTGCAGAATCCCCGTCCCAGGTTGCCGAGCGAACCTCGCTGTGGAAGCGACAGTGCGGCAGTAGCCCATACTTTTCGGCGATTGATTCGAGGTATTCGAGGATCTCCGGTTGCGATCCGTACGGCTTCGACCAGTCCGGCTTGATCTCGAAGGAGAAAGAGTACAGGTGTGAGGGCAGGTCGCAGGCGCATCCCGGGTATCGATTCGCGCGCCAGGTACCGCCCACGCCGTCGCTCTGCTCGAGAATGACGAAATCGTGGTAGCCGGCCTGTTTCAGGCGGATCCCCATGCAGAGGCCCCCCGGCCCAGCGCCGGCGATCACGATTCGTCGATCCGATCTCGAGTTTGCTCTCGTTTCCGATTCCATTCTCGCCGCTGCCTTCTCAGCCGCCCCGACTGTTCCGCCACGGTCGAGTTGCGCGATCTGCGGGTCGCATCTCCGGGATCCGGTAACGGGTGGGAAGATCGGCTTGACTGTTTCTGATCGCGGTCATATGTTTCCGATCCTAGTTATTGTGAGGCGCGGACGTCAAGGCGATCAGGTAGAGGCAAACGGGCGGCCCCAGTGGGTGGGGATTCGGGGCTTCGGCCGACGGGATCCCAGAGTGATGTCCACCCGACTCAATCGAGCGCGGAGGAAAGCATGAAGCGAGGGGCGGCCATCGCGGGGGTCGGGGAGTCTCGCTACTACAAGCGCGGGGAGGCGGCCGAGTCCGAATTCCAGCTCGCGTGCATTGCGATCCGCAATGCCGTCGAGGATGCCGGACTCATGCTCCGCGAGGTCGACGGGTTCGTGTCGTACATGGACGTGCGGAACGACCCGATTCGACTGAGCACCGCCCTCGGAACCGACGCCGTCGATTTCACGGCACAAGCCTGGGGAAACGGCGGGAACGGGGTGGCTTCAGCGATCCAGATCGCCGACGCCGCGGTCTGCGCCGGGTACGCGAAGCACGTCGTGGTGTTCCGTGCGTTGGCACAGGGCGAGTTCGGCCGGTTCGGCCAGGGCAACTATGGCGGGGCTGGGGCCGTTGCCGGCTCCCGCGCTTTCGAGATGCCCTTCGGGCTCGTGACGCCCGCCCACATCAACGCGATGCAGACGACACGGTTCATGCACGAGCACGGCGTGAGCCAGGACGCACTCGCGGAGGTCGCGCTGGCCTCGTACGCCCATGCGCAACACAACCCTCGTGCGTTGCGCAACGGGAGCCCCCTGACGCGGGAGGAATATCATGCCTCCCGATGGGTCGTGAAGCCGTTCCATCTATACGATTGCTGCCCTGAGAACGACGGCGCCGCGGCTGTGGTCGTCACGACGACCGAGCGGGCACGTGACCTGCGCAAGGGGGCCGTTCCGATCCTCGCAGCGGCGCAAGGGCTCGAGCCCCGGGACGGGATCGCCGGGTTCAACGAGCACGGTTTCCCGACCTCTCATCACAAAGGCGTCGCACGCCGGCTCTGGGAGCGCGCTGGGGTCGGTCCCGAAGACGTGCCCGTCGCACAGTTCTATGAGAACTTTACCGGCCCCGTATTGATGGCGATTTCGGAAATGGGCTTCTGTCCGGCCGATGAGATCGATGCTTTCGTTCGCGCGGGCAACCTGCGATGGCCGGACGGGCGTCTGCCGATCAACACGAGCGGCGGCAATCTCGGTGAGGCGTACATCCACGGGTTCGAGCTCATCAACGAGGCCGTGCGACAGGTTCGAGGCGAATCCACGTGTCAGGTCGAGTCCGCCGAGCTCAGCCTCGCAGTGGGTGGTCCGGGTTACGCACCTGGCAGCGCCGTACTTTTCTGTCGAGACAACTAGGAGGAGCTTGCCGATGTCCAGGGTGATGCCTGACGCGTGGCCGATGCCTGCGTTGAACGACAAGACCCGTCCTTTCTTCACGTCGGACAGGATGTTGATCCAGGCCTGCGCAGAATGTGGGAATGTGCAGCACCCGCCCGAGGACGTCTGCAATCGATGTCAGGAGATGCGCTTCGAGTTTCGGGAGCACGCCAACCGAGGCACGGTCTACAGTCACGCCGAAGTCACGTATCCCGTGCATCCCGCGCTCGCGGACGTCGTCCCCTATATCATCGTGCTGGTCTCTCTCGACGGTGCGCCTGGGATCCGCGTCATCGGCAATCTGGTGCCCGGCTCGGGTACGGAGGTCCGGGTCGGAATGCCCGTGAAGGCCGTGTGGGCCGAGGTCACCGACGAGGATACGGGCGAGACCTACCACCTCCCTCAATGGGTGTCCGACGAGGATGTCGCCCGCTGAGCTTCGTCTGCGCCCAGTCGTCGGCCCGATCCCGTCGCCGGGCCTTCCGTTCCGATACTCGGCTGTCGATGCATGGATCCGCACCCCGGCGCCGACGCTCGGGCAGCACAATCGGGAGGTGATCGGCGGCCTTCTGGGGCTCTCCGCCGCCGATCTGGATCAGGTCGAGCGCGAGAAGGTGATCGGAGCGCGACACGAAGGTCTCGCGTAGTTCCTGAGCGATCGCGGTTCTTTCGATCCCCCGAAGCGAGGTCGAAGGGCCGCTCGTACGCTTCGTCGCGGCTGGGGCGTCCGGGCGCCTCGGAGCTACGGAGGCGTGGGTAGGTCGTAGATTCTCGCCGCGTTCTCGTAGAGAACCTTGCGCTGTACGCTCTCGTCGAGGCCGGATAGGGCCTCCGCGACGTGCTCGCGCACGGAGGGGTAGAGGCATGTTGGGTGTGGATAGTCGGTCTCGAACAAGACGTTGTCGGCGCCCACCTGCTCGATCGTGTTCCCCACGTTGTCTTTCTCGAACCAGAAGGATGTGTAGATGTTCCGATCGAAGTACTCGCGTGGCGTCAGCTTCAGTGGAGACGAGCCGCCCCAATTCTCTTTGAACTGGTACTCGCACGCCTCGATCAGGAACGGCACCCAGCCGATGCCGCTCTCGACCGATAGGATCTTGAGTTTCGGAAAGCGATCGAGGAGGCCACTGAACACCAGGTTAGTTAGGCAGCGCATGTTGTTCATGAAGAGCGTGAGCGACGTCACGGCCAGCGTAGTCGTCCCGTCGTAGCCGTCCCACGTGAAGTTCCCGTCCATACCGCCGGAGCCGATATGGAATGCGACGGGGAGGTCCATGTCCTGCGTGGCAGACCAGAGCGGGTCCCAGTAGGGATCATTGAGCGTCGGGAGCCCCCACTCTTGCGGGGAGTCCGTCATGGTGAAACCGACGAGTCCGAGCTCCCGGCGACACCGCTTCAGCTCTCTCACCGCGAGGTCGAGGTCCCAGAAGGGGAGGAGGGCCTGAGGCAGCAGGCGTCCCCCGGACTCCTGCTGGAGCTCGGCGGCTCCGTCGTTGTAGCCGGTCAGACAGAAGTTGCGGAGCTCTACGTCCTTGACGTTCATGATCGCTCCGCCGGCGAAGCCAACCGCGTTCGGGTAGAGAATGTGCGTGTGGACGCCGAGCTTTGCCATGTCCTCGAGCCGGGCGGGTCCGTTCCACGCGCCGGGCGTCGACTCGTCCATCGTCGCGAACGAGAATATCCCGTGGCCCTTACTCCCGTCCTTCTTGATGACAGAGATTCCAGCGGGTCCCAGCACGACGTCGTCGTCGACGACCCACTGCTGCGCGGAGAGGCCCATTTCTTGGCCGGTTGCCCCCCCGCCCACTTTGACGATTCGGGGGGAGCGGTCCTTGAGCTTCGCGGGAGCTCGGGAGGACCAGAGGTCTCTTGGTTCGGACCAGTGGGTGTCGATGTCGATGATGGGCATGTCGGCGATTGAAGTCATGAGGCTCCTCGTGGGTGGATTCTTCGGGCGGGCGTCGCGCGTCGAGCGGCTTCTTCAGCGGCGGAAGGGGGCGGATCGAGCAGGCGATGTGCGATCGGTCGAGGTCTGAACGTTCGGAAGTCGGGTGCACGTCACTGCTCGATCCGTGGGTCGCCATACCCTCTCCGTTGTTTCCGAAACGATTCAATAGTATATAATCCTATAAAGTTGATCTCAAGCTCAAGATCGGCATCGGCATTGACCGACCGATGGAGGACGAAGATGGACATTCCGCTGCTCGATCCTGCCTACGTGGCGGACCCTCGGCCCTTCTGGAGGCGACTCAGGGACGAGGCTCCCGTAATGAAGAGCGAGTCGTTCGGGTTCTGGGTCGTCTCGCGCTACGAGGACGTCCTTGCCGTTGCGCGGAACCACCAGGATTTCTCCTCGGCGATCGGGCCCGGCGGCGGGCTCTCGTCCGACGCCAACGAGAGTTCCGACGCCGGAGCGGGCGTCGGCTTCCTGCCGATGATCCAGAACGATCCGCCCGACCATGGCCGGCTGCGCGGCATCCTCTCCCGTGTGTTTTCGCCGAGGAGGATCGCCGCGATGGAACCGCGGATTCGCGAGTTGGCCGGGCGGCTCGTCGCCGATGTCCGGCGGCGGCACGCCGAAGGGGAGCCGCTCGACTTCTACCGGGACTTCGCGAGCCCGCTCCCAGTGATCGTCATCGCCGAGATCCTCGGCGTGCCGGGCTCCGACCGCGAGCGCCTCGCATTCTGGGCGGACGCGACTGGCATCGGGAGCGGCGGTAGCTACTCGACGGATCTTCGCGCACGGGCCGTGCGGGAGATCGACGAGTGTCTCGCGGAGTTGATCGCGAGCCGTCGGCGATCGCCGACGGACGATCTCGTCTCGGCGCTCGTGCGCGTTTCCGACGAGGATGGACAACGGCTGCACGACGACGAGTTGCTAGGCTTCTGCAAGCTCCTCTGGATCGCGGGAAACGAGACGACGACCAACCTGATCACCAACACGGCTGTGTTGCTTCAGAACGAACCGCAGCTCCGGGACCGACTCATCGGGGATCCCTCGATCCTTCCGGATTTCGTCGAGGAGGCGCTGCGCATGGAGACTCCGGTCTCAGGACTCTTTCGTCGTGCGGTCCGCGACGTCGAGCTGGGGGGCGAGCGGATTCCAGCGGATGCACCCGTATGGATCCTGTTCGGGTCGGCGAACCGCGACCCACGACACTTCCCTGAACCCGATCGCTTCGATCCGCAGCGTCAGCCGAACGACCACGTCGCGCTCGGGTACGGTATCCATTTCTGTCTCGGTGCCGCTCTTGCGCGTCTCGAGGCCCGAATCGCCTTCGAGGCCATGGCCCCGCTTCTCGTCGACTTTGAGCTCGAGCCCGACAAGGGAGAGCGTCTTCCCACGCCGATTCTGCGTGGTTGGCTGAAGCTGCCGATGCACGGACGCGAGGGCGCCTGATACGGAGAGGGAAGCAAGGAGGCCAAGAAGACTATGCAATTCATCCCGGACAAGGAACGGCGACGCATCCGAGAGATTCGCGAGCGTCTGGACCATCCCATCGTCGACGCCGACGGACATCTCCTCGAATCCGTCCCGCTCCTGCTGGAATCGGTCGAGAAGGAAGGAGGCCACCGAGCCAGGCAGGAATTCGCGTCGGTGGTGGGTGAGGTGTTCACCGGGCCGGGTGACCCCGCGGCGGGAAGCGCGCGAGGGCCCTGGTGGCCAATGACGGCCGACGCGGACTACCAGGCGACGCTCACTGCCCCCGCTCTCCTTGCCGACCGCCTGCCGGAGATCGGCATCGACTTCTCGGTCGTGTATCCCTCGCTCGGGCTCGCGCTCGCGACACTCCCCGATGCCGACATGCGGCGGCTGCTCTGCCGCTCGCTCAACCGGCTGCATGCGGACCTCTGTCGCCCGCACGCCGATCGCATCGCCGTTTCCGCGGTGATCCCGATGCACGATCCGCACGAGGCGATCGCGGAGCTGGACTTCTGCGTGAGCGAACTCGGACTGAAGGTCGCCATGATCCCGCCCGCGGTGGCGCGGCCCCTCGCGGCGCATCCCGACGCCTTCCCGGCGGCCTTTCGGATGGATCGGTACGGGATCGACTCGGACCATGACTACGATCCGGTGTGGCAGGCTTTCCAGGATCGAGGCGTTGCGGTCGGTGCCCACGGTGGTCTCGGGTTCCGCTACCTACCTGCCGGCCGCTGCTCCCCGACCAACTACGCCTACAATCACGTGCTGGGACACGCCGACCTACAGGAGGGGCTCTGCCGTGCCCTCGTCTTCGGTGGCGTTCCGCACCGTTTCCCGGAGCTCCGTTTCCTCTTCCTTGAGGGAGGCGTGCTCTGGGCGATCGGGCTGCTCCAGGCGATCGAGGAGCACTGGGAGAAGCGCAGCCGCGGCCTCTCCGCCTACGATCCTGCTCGGCTGGACCGGGAACGCTTGGGCGTGCTTCTCGAGGCCCAGGGGCTGCCTCCCACGCCGCCGCAGGACCTTCGCAAAGAGGGGCCCGAGCCCTGGGTCCGGGACGAATTCGAGGCCACTGGAATCGAGCGGGAGGAGGATCTTGCGCGGTTCTTCGCCGAGCAGTTCTACTTTGGCTGTGAGTCCGACGATCGTGGGGTGCATCGTGCGTTCGACAGTCCGGGAAATCCGCTCGGCGTTTGTCTTCGAACCCTGTTCTCGTCTGACATCGGGCACTGGGACGTACCGGTTCTGGGTGAGGTCTTGCCCCACACGCGAGACTTGGTGGATCGAGGTCTGCTCAGCGAGGGCGACTACAGTCGGTTCGTCTTCGAGTACCCTGTTCGGGCCCACGCCCACGGAAATCAGCGGTTCTTCGAGGGCACGGTCGTGTCCGGTCCGGTTAGGGAGCTGCTCGACGAACCGAGCACAACCGTCGCTTCGGCTCAGTAGGATCGTGGAGGTCCAAGCAGGCGCTCCCCTCGTTCTTCTCGGTTGCTATGATCGGGGACGTTGAATCGGATTGGAAACTTTGTCTACCGAGCGGGCGGCCGCGCGAAGAAGCTGTCGAAGAAGAATCGAGAGGAGGCGGGTCGTGTCGGGGACGCCGAAGAAGACGCGAGCGATCGTCCAGACCGGGCCGCGGAGTCTGGAGCTGCGGGATCTTCCGGTTCCGGAAATCGGCGCGGACGATGCCCTGCTTCGGGTCGAGGCCTGCGGCATCTGTGGCAGCGACGTGGAGCAGTACCACGGGGCGTTGCCACTTCCATTTCCAGTGATCCCCGGTCACGAGCCGCTCGGCCGGATCGAGTGCATCGGCGATCGCGCCGCCGAGCGATGGGGCGTCGACGTGGGCGATCGCGTCGCCGTAGAGACAATGCTGTCCTGCCGTTTCTGCCCGCCGTGTCTCCGAGGCGACTATCACCTTTGCCGTGCTCGACAGATCTATTCCTACATCCCGTTGGATCGACCGCCGGGGCTATGGGGGGCCTATGCGGACCTGATGTACATCGCGCCGACCTCGATCGTTCATCGCGTCGACCCAACGCTTCCACCCGAACTCGCTGTGATGTTCAACCCGCTGGGCGCCGGGTTCCGATGGGCGGTCGAGATCCCTCGCACGCAGCCCGGTCAGAGCGTCGTGATCCTCGGCCCCGGTCAGCGTGGCCTGGCGAGCGTGATCGCCTGCCGCTCGGTCGGCGCGGGCGAGATCGTCGTGACGGGCCTCGAGGCAGACTCCGAGAAGCTCTCGCTGGCCCGCACGTTCGGCGCCGACGTGACCATCGACGTCGAGAACGAAGACGCGCGGAGTCGGATTCTCGAGGCGACGGACGGTGGTGCGGACGTCGTCGTGGATGTGTCAGCCTACGCGACGTCTCCAGTGGCCGAGGCGCTCGACTACGTGCGACCCGGCGGAACGATCGTCCTGGCCGGAGTGAAGGGCCACGTTCCGATCCCCGAATTCATCTCGGACAAGATCGTGATGAAGGAGATCGCGATACGAGGAGCGATCGGCGTGACGCAGTCGGGCTATTCCGAAGCGATTCGACTGATCGAGTCCCGGCGTGTACCTCTCGAGAAGATGCACACACACGACTTCGCGCTGGGAGACGCCGAGGAGGCGATTCGGACACTGGCAGGCGAGATGGACGGAGCGCGCTCCATCCATTCGTGTCTCCTGCCAGGACTGGGCTGAGGCGAGTAAAGGAGTTCGATGTCGAATCCGAGGGCACCGGTGATCGTGGTCCAGCACGGCGCGGTGCCCGGATACCTCGATGCCATCCCCTACGTCGTCGGGTTGGTCGAGCTCGACGAGCAGTCGGGGCTCCGTCTGGCCGGTCGCGTCCTCGACGTGCGGCCCGGCGAGGCGGCGTGCGGTGCTCGCGTTCGGAGTGAGGTGATCTCGCTGCCGCCAGGAGAATTTTCGGTGGTCGGTTTTCGAATCGAAGGTGTTCCAGACAATCGAGAAGAGGAGGTCGCATGATGGGAGATGTTCGGGCGGAACCGCTTGGGGAGGAGGAGGCGGCTCGGATCGCCGATCAGTTCGGGCTGAACCCGAGGTTCGCCTCGCTCTCCGTCTTTCGGGTGTTACTGCGGACGCCGCATCTCGCGAAGTCGGTGGCGGGGCTCCTCGAGACGCTCCTCCGAGGCGAATTCCTCGACGGCAAGCTCCGCGAACTCGTGATCATGCGGATCGGGTGGGTCACGGGCTCGTGCTACGAGTGGACGCAGCACTGGCGGGTGGCGCGCATGATGGGAATCTCCGAAGAGACACTGCTCGGCGTCCGGGATTGGCAGAGCCATGCCGGCTATGGAGCCAGAGAGCGAGCCGTGCTGGCTGCGACCGACGAGACGATCGAGACGGGGACCATTTCGCCCGAGACGTGGCAGGCATGCCGCGATTGCCTCGGCAGAGACGAAGTGCTGATCGAGCTCGTCGCGGCGATCGGTAACTGGCGACTTTTCTCTTCGCTGCTGCGCAGTCTGGAGATTCCTCTCGAGGACGGCGTCGAGGCATGGCCGCCCGACGGGCGGGAGCCGACGTGACGCCGGAGCTTTGACACGTCTGGTGCGGGTCGGCCCGATAGGGCGGCGGCTAGCCCGGGTGCGGGCTGCTTGTCAGCTCAATTCGTATCGGGGGCGGCAACAGCGCCCGCCAAAGTTCCCCGCCAATCCGCAATCGCCGACCTCCCCGCGCTCTTTCAACGTCGGGCCGCTGTTGTGCATTTTGAAAGAATGTACGTCATCTCACGTACATAGGTCCCCACAGCAGAACAATTTCTTGCGCGCCAGTCTACGGCCAGATGTTATGTATGAAGATATTAGTTTTCAACATTTGAAGGCAGCGCATCAAGTTCGGTGTCGCTGCTTTTCGCGTTGCGTGCGCGTTGGAACGGGGCTTCACAGATAGCTACTTCGAAGAGGACCCTTCGCGCTGGAGTGTCGTATTCGGCGTAAAGAGTTCGTTCCATCTCCCGAGAATGAGAGAATCTCAGGCGTCTTCGCGCGAACTTGTCATTCTGCGGCTTATCGGTGGTAGGTGAAAGCCGCGACCCGAGCGAGTGGCTACGCGGAGCCGTAGGTAGGCTGCGGATCACAACGTAGATCCCCATATTGGCTTTCCGGGATTGTTGATCAGTTTGCCGACCGTGAGTTGCTGAAACCAGAAGGTCTGAAGATCGTAGGCGAGCATGGACAAATCGTCCGCAATCGCCGAGACACTCGATGCCGACAACTCTTCCCCCCGCATCCTAAACCCATGACGTTCCTTCGCATCGGACTTGAGGCGGGAAACGCTTCGTGAATCGCTGCCTGCTCCCCAGGTTGAGTGGACGATCTGATTTCTTTTGTGCTCGAGGCTCGATGCGCGGTTCAGAAGTCCCCGCAAAGTTGCTAGGTCCGGATCATCCTCACCATGGTGTTCCTGATATAGCGACGCTACGAGGCCACGTATTCGAGTGAATGAGAGCTCAGCGCAAACGATCTGACCCACGCGCTGGTGTTCTGCTAAGAGTGAGCAGACAATTACTTCGAGCGCTGTTTCTACCAGGGAAAAGGAAACGACAACGTCTCCGATTGATTGCAACACGTTGGCAGGTACGGGATGGATTTTTCTTTTGCGAGGCATCGTGTATGAAAGCCGATCAGTGGATCATGGGTATCCGGGCAGGTTCAAGACGTGCGAGACACTAGGGACAACTGCAGACACACGACGGTCATATCGAACGGCACCGCATTTCGATTGGCCTTCCGAGGGGATAGACAGTCGCAGAGACACGCCAGTGCCCAGCCGGATTGCCGAGCACGACCAGGATTGGCTCCGGGCACCGAACTTCTACGGTCTCAGCCAGGCGCCGCATCTGCGCGTCGTCGATGTGGCTGGGTTGAGGTGATGCAGATGGGTGGAAATGCCATTCACCAAGGTAGTGCCGTTGCTGCGGCCAAAGGCGATCGAGGAGACGCTGCAGTCCACCGCGCCCGCGCCGGAAGAATGTTCTGCCAGACTCGGAGTCGGGAGGACGAGGTGGAAGATGGGTAACGACCGCTCTGGCGTGGTTCTGATCGTAGTACCCAACAAGAATGCTGCCCGTCTCCCTGCTCGGGTCGGCGATGCACCGCTCGCGCAGCTCTTCGTATAGTGCGGCCGGCAGCAAGAGTCTGTATTGGTCGTTGTCTGTAGCGAACGAGAAGTCATCCACCCGGTATCTCATCGCGGGCAACACCCTGGGTCGCCGATCGAAGAAATACGACATGATCGTCCACTTCTGCAGATTCAACGTATGCGTCCATCCAAGCGACGGCCTGTGACGCAAAAAGCCAAACATGGTCCGCGCGTCCGGGAAAAGCCGGGTGCCAGCAACCAGTGGTCGGACGCAGTGGAGCGTCGGCGGAGCCTTCATTTCGTTCAAGGTTTAGCCATGGTTCAATCCACGAAAAGAAGGCAGTCGTCGCGATAGGTCCAGTTCTGCTCCCATGAACAAAAAGGCGCTTGACGTCTCGCCCAAACGACAGACTGAATGCGATCGGACGCCGGTCAAACTCTGTCGACTCTAAATGAAACAGCACGTCGTTGTTTGCCGAGCAATCGATAATGATATCTACACCGGCGATGTGGGCATCGTCGCTTCCCTTCAACGGGGGAAAGCGTTGCGCGATCGCGTGGACCGTTGAATGCGGGGAGACGTTGTGCAGGCGCCGCCGGAGCGCAAGCGCCTTGGACTCTCCGACGTCGGCGAGGGTCAGAGTATGTCTCGCGAGATTGCCGGCTTCAAAGGTATCGCAGTCGCACACCGTAAGATCACGAACTCCAGCGCGTACTAAGAGCTCGGCGATGGCGCTGCCAAGGGACCCGGCCCCGATGAGCAGGATCTTCGCATCCGTCCATTTCTGGGGTAGCGCGCCCCGGCTGGTGAGATCGTTGGTATGGGCGTTGATGCTCTCCACCCAAACGACCGGCGCATTCTCTCGGAAATGGTGAGAGCGATCTCGCTCTGCGAGACTCTTTGGGTTGTCGCGGTATCCCTTATTGCGGCGCCCTGGCTGCGCCAGTACGGGCAATTGAATTGCCGTCCAGTGGAAGTGTTCGGGAGGTCCGCCGTAAGTGGACGGAATCGGAGCGCCAAATAGAAGAAGATGCGACTTACCATCTCTAATTGAGGAAGAGAGATGTCCGACGATACGCATAAGGTCGATCTGGTGCTGATCAAACCAAGAACACAAGTCTCCCCACGTCATAGGCGCTTGCCAGGGTGGAAGAACGATTAGTTGGTCAGTTCGCACCCAGATAGCCAATTCGGTGTGCTTGAGTTCCGCGATGGCGGTCCCCCAAGTGGGCTGATGAATGGATGTGCCCTTTCCATCAGCAAAGTCGCGAATCACGCGTGTTTGGTCATCTAGGACCGCGAGGGTTGCCGTTCCTGAATTTGCCTTCGACGCTTGCCACATCACATGCTCAGAGGGGCTCTCCTGAAATAGAAAGCGGCGAGCTTCGCTTGGGCGGTAGTCAGGAAGCTCGAAAGGATCGCCGTCTTTGACCAGCAGGTCGCCTGAAGCATGTTCAAGCCAGTCGATCGCCCTCCGACAATGCCAAACTAGCCGGGCATCCGCGCCATAAGGCTCCTCGGGAAAAGTCTCGTGCCGATTCAGAGAGGCCGTATCGAAGTCAAGGCAGAGCTTTCCGGGTCGCCAAGATTTTTCGGTGAGCCCGACCAGGCTGTTGTTGTTCTGGTGCTGATGGGTCGATTCGAGTCCGCCAATCGCCGACGGCAAGAAATCGATCGCCCCTAGTGGATAGTGTTCGGACGCGAGAATAAACCAGCGCGTTTTCGTTGGAACGAGGCTATGCGGAGCGACCGCGACCGCGAGCTCGATCTCCATTGCCCACTTCCGTTGTTCGGGCTGCCAAGCGAAGTCTTGTAGAATCGAAACGCCGGGAAGTGCGAGCAGGGCCTCGCGGCCAGCAAGCAGACTTTCCGGAGTGCCGGGCACCTCAGGCGAACCGGCCGTTACGGCTGATCGTCGACGGCTCCGTTCGAGGCGTGAATCCGGCGGCGGTCTTCAGGGCTATCCGACTCGACTCAGAATGCGTGGTGGCCCCGTTCCAATCGGGGAACTTGTTTCCGAAGAGTTCCTTCCAGACATTGGTGCTCTTTGCCGGATCCTCCTCGTCATACGCTTTGCGAGCGAGCGATGCTGCTCCGGAAACATGTCCATGGAACGCCTTGAAATCCTCCCCGGAGATCCGTGCCAGCACGTTGCTGTGTGGCAGGCCGCGGTTAGCAAGACAAGGGTGCAATGCCAGCGAGGGCGTCCGTCCAAGAAGCGCATCGGTTGCAAACTCGTCTCGGACGAACTCGAGTGATTTTACAACGCCTTCGGCAACAGAAGACACGCCGGTCGGACAGCCTGCACCAACGAGGTGTTCGAGCGGGTAGCCCTTCGGATGTTTTGGATCGGGTTGTTGGACGCGGCGCCACCACTTCAGGGCTTTGACGACATTCACGTAGTGCCGGTTGCAGGCGGCATTCTGGGCGTGGGTCCAGCGAATCTGCTCTAGCGGATGGGTGTCCTCCCACGCTCCGGCCTCACGGTCGGGAATACGGAGCGCATCCGTCATCCACTCGGCCTGTTGGGCGGCCTTAAGCATCAGCCGTTCCGTGCCCGTGGACCGCAAGTAGTCGGGCCGCCAAGACTCGACGAGGCGCCAATCGAGCAGATCTTCTAGCTGATCGATGACGCGGACACTCTCTGATTTGACGACGGACCGAGTTGCTTCCGACGGTGCCGAAGTAAAGACTATATCCAAACTCACATGGCTGAGTTCGACGCCGTACGAGCGGCCTTGCAATCGATATTTTCCGTCGTAGTGCTTTTCAAAAAACGGCTCGAAGAGCTCGAGTGCCGTCTGCGGGCTGTAATCGTCCTCGTGAAGATTCGTCACGACGACGATATCGACATCGGACCGACTGCCATTGGCAGGGCGGATGGCCGTAGAGCGCCGGTAGCTGCCCTGGAGAAAATCGGCGACAAGAATGTTCGACAGCGGCGAATAGTCGTTCAAACGATCGCGAAGAAGCGTGTGCCCCGACTTCATTTCGTCGCGTTGGTTTTTGGTCGGTCGGATATCGTGCAAAAAATCCGTGAACTTGGTGGGTAGAATCGCCATTGAGTCTGCTCCTAGGAGAGGGTGGAGATAGGGTCAGGAAGCTGAAACGAGGGCTGGTAGCCGCCGCTGCCTTCAAAATCGTATTCGTAGAGGACAGTGTTCCCGAAGCTTCGAGAAATTTGTCCAAGGAAAAAGACCAGCGCGTTTGGGGCCGCCGCGAATACGTGAAGGGTCGACGACTTTTCGTCCCGGGAACGTCCGTCAACGGCTCGGCCGATTTCATCGGCGGCCGCAATAGCGTGCGCCCCGTCAAGAATGGCACCTTGACTGCTTCCGCCAGCGGGCTCCGCCGTGATCATTCTTCCGGCCGGTATGCCGACGTCATCCGCAAAGTGGCGGACATCTTGCCCGATGGGGCGCGTAAGTCCTAACGCCAAGATGACGTCGTTTCCCGGCCCTATCTCGGTCGCTTCTATTTTGATCTCCGCGTCTGGGAGTGGAAGGGATGGTTGTGTGGACCAGTACTCTTTTCCGGATCGGGGCGCATGTTGCACAATTCTCAAATCCAGGCTGCGCTTCGTATCGCAGATGGCGCCACAGGCGAAGGCCAAGCTCGAGTGGACATCGATCTGAAGGTCGAATGCGCCGTGGCGATGTATCGACTCGTCGAGAAAGGGCGTTAGACGATCGTGGACATCGGCCCAGGTCTGATTGGCCTGCAAGAAGCGTCCGTCGAAATGACGTAGCAACGAAAGGGCGTCGTCGGCAGAGTCCTCCAGGTCCTGGTCGCGACGCCTGAAGCTGAGAATCCCGACTAACGGGCGAGGATCGTCGGGAGGAGTAGAGGCGGGCGGCAGCGTGAGTTTCGCTAGTTCGCATTCTCTTCGCAGCGATTCGGCGTCGAACGAGTAGTGCTCTCGTTTGTGCAGGTTCCAGATCAAATTGTCGTATGGTGATAGCGCGCCGTCTCCGCTCACGGGACGCAAACCGGCCGCGGGGAACAGCACATCGAGATCTTCTTGAAGGCGGTGATAGCTGGGTTCAGCCGCGCGGATGCAAAGTGGCTCCAAGATCTTAAAGAGTTCTTCGCTCGTCTCGAGCGCCAAATGTTCACGCCACTGCGTGCGGAGCTTCCCGATTTCTGATTTCGGTCCAGCCTCTCTAAGTTGTCTCAGCTTGATCACCCAGCTGGATTGGCATACGAGTTTTGAAAGCGGATCGCCGGGCTTAATCGAATGCGTCGACACGAAGAAGAGAGTGGTCTCTTCTGCTGCGTCACCCAGATCGTTGACGGCATCGCGAAGTCGTTGGAGTAGAGAGTGTCGTTTCCCACCGATGCTCGAAGGGTCGGTCAGCGTACTCGCGGTGAGCTCGCCGTTGTAGTCAACGTGAGATTTTACCTGGAAGAGTTCTCGCGTGACGTTGCGACCGTGGCCATCTTGCTTGGGGCGTGTACGGTCGATCGTGACATCGTCAAAGAATGAAACACCTGGGACGTCAAATCCGACCTTTGCGATTTGGCTCTTCGGGCTCAGGAGTGCTGCTCCGGCGCGCGACCAAAAGAAGCGGGCCTGGTAGTCGTCTCCCTTGTTGCGGGCTGCAGGGGCGCGGCTCATATCGCGACCTTCCAGTGAAATAGACTCATCTGCTTGCCTTTCCGCGCTCTGGTCCTGCTAACTCGCAGGAAAGTAGGGCCCGAATAACTGGCGCCAAATTGCGATCGAAGCGCCGGTCTTTCCGCGCTCCTCTGCCCGTGCTGCTTGTGCGCAGAGCTTTTCAGCCTCGTAGAGCGCGAGCCGCGCTTCTGAACAGCGCTCGGCGGTCATTTGGTCGGATACCGGAGGCCCGAGGCCTGCTGGGTCAGCCCATGTCTCGCTGATCGCATCGCCGGCGGCTGCAAAGAAGCTCCGGACTTCCGATGCATAGTCGTTGAATGGCGCATCAACGAGATCAAGGGCCATGACTTCGATCAGAAAGGATGGCTTGATAGGCTTCCCCGCCTCACGATTCCAGGCTTTCAACATTTTGACGAGAGGCACCCAACTTCCGGCGAGCTCGGCATTTTTGGCTGTGGACTTCTCCTTGTGAACTTTTGGATTCGTCTGGATCCATTCGCCCAGGATGTCATCTGGAATCTCGTACACGTCACCGGCCTCAAACGCTGGCACGATATCGATGCTAATGACCTTTCCGTCCTCGTCCTTTGTCGGGCTGGACCGATCGAACTCCACAGAGATGGATCGTCTTCCTCGTGTTGTTGCTGTGGCCCCATAGTGGCTCGTGAGGGAGGTTTCGAAGGCGTCGAGTACAGAGCGCGGTGAGCTGCTTCGCCGGTCGAGTTCGCGATCACCGAGAACAACAAAGATATCGACGTCTTTCAGTGGCTTAGTTTTGGTGCTCCGTGCATAGGATCCCGTCAAGAAATCGGTCTGGACGTGAAAGTCCTCTTGGACGTTCGCGCGAACTTCTTTCTGACGGCGGCTGGCGTCTGCTTGCTCCGTCTTCGTGATTTCTAGCCGGCGACGGCAGGCATCGAATGCGTCGGAAACCGATGTCATTTTCTCTTCCAGTACGAGAGTTGCGCCACTACGTCTGGCGTAGCGACGAGCGTGCCTGCGCCGCGCCGAATGAGCCCATTTGTCGTCATGAGTTGCGCGTCGCAAAATCCTTCGACTGCGGGATAGCCAGGTCTCGCCTCCAGCACGACGCGGTATCGGCAATTGGCTGGAACCTTGTCGATTTTGGCGAGCGTGCGCTGGAGATGGGTTCTATCGACCCAAAGATCATCGTCGACGCCGCTCCCGCCGTAGTGGATCGGAAAGTCCATGCGTCCGTCGGGTATGGATTGGCCTATTCTGTAGATCTCGAGGATGATGTTCTCGAGGTGTCCGCTGCGAAGCCAGGTCCGGATGCCGCATCCGATGGTCTCCCAATCGTCGATCAGAGCGGAGGGGTCGAGGCCAACCGATCGGATGATGTCCCGAAGAACGTTGCGCATGTGGTCCGAGACGTAGGTCGCGGTGTGTGTCCGTGTATAGGTAAAGGCGAATGTAGAACTCATTGCTGAAGCGCTCCCCAGTCCACATTCAGTCCAGTTTGTTTTTCCGATTTAGGGCTCTCAGGAGTCGCGTTGGGCGCATGTACAGTGATGCGGGGCGATTTTTCGTCAAGGGCTTCACGAGCCCACGCGAGATTGGCGGACTCACACGGCAGGTAGAGGGTCCAATCACCGGCGGTTGGGGACCAATCAATTGGCTGAATTTCCTGATCGGCCTGAAGTGCATCAGCTCCGAACGATAGATACAGAACCAGTCGAGGTCCGACTCCTGAAAAGACAATGGGGTGCTTGTCGTGCAGCTCATCTGTGATCAGTGAAGCAAGGACCGGCGCCGCAACGCGGAGCTGATCGACGTCGATTGACTCGGAAGACTCCACGAGGGCGACGATTGCGGCCCAAGTGTCCTCCGCGCTTCGGACCGGTATCGCCGGAATGTCTCGTCGGAATTTCAAGGGGCGACCCCCTGTCTACCAGACGCGAGCTCAGCGATAAGCTGCTTCTCGGAGAGTAGGTTTAAGTCGCGTGCGCTATCGATCGAGCGCGCAGCGGCAGCAAAAAATGATTTCCGGATTCGACGTCCGTCGAGTCCCTCGGAGGCGGTTACGAGCGGGTCCAGTGCCGCCTGGAGGCGAAGCAGGTCTGGCCATGTCTGTGACAATTGCTCGATCGAATCGCGGAGGATCTCGGCTCGGGCTTCAATTCCAGGAAGAGGAATTGTCTGTACAAGATCGGCGCGAGAGCAAAAGGCCTCGTCGATAGCTTCAGGAAAATTTGTTGTCGCAACCAGAAGTGCATCGACACGAGTTTGCGTGAGCGAATCAAGACCAGCAAGGACTGCGTCGACCGCTCTGTGCACATCGGCCGGGTTGGCATCTACGCTGAGCCGGTCTCTCGCGGATGCGAGAGTCTCGACTTCATCGAGTAGGACTATGACTGGGCCCTCTCTAGCCGCCTCAGGGATAGTTTGTTCGAATAGTTCCGTGACCTTCTGCTGGCTTTGTCCGAGAGCGGAGCTGGCTAGTGCATGCGGATCTATGCGAAGAAACCGAAGCTTCGACTCTGGAAAGGCGGCGGCGACTCGACTAGCTAGGCCTCGTGCGAGAGTCGTCTTCCCGGTGCCGGGAGGCCCGCTGAGCAGAATCAATCCGTGGAGCGGGGCAATCTCGAAAGGCACCTGCTGTCGGATCGTAAGAGACAGAAGAGCCTGTGCGACGAGCTTGGTGCGGACCTCTTCCGGAATTTTGATTGCGTTCCAGGCGCGATCAAATTCGGGGTCAGGCAGGGAGCAGCTATTGACGATGGATATGTTATTCACGGATGCGCTCCCGACTAGGGCAGCTGGCAAGGCGGCGCGAGAGCTGCGCGAATCTTGACATGCCCTGCCGGCGCGAGGCGCATCGTGAGGTGTTCGAAACGGTGGTCACAGGTCTCACCCCCCGGTGAAAATTGCTTGCCGCAATATTGCGGGCTTACTTTCAGATCGAAACGGGGCGATTTTCGTGACAAATTGCTGCAGCTTTTCGGCAGTTCAATCGTGGTAGGGTGGAAGCGGGCAGACTTGATGGTGGCCAGGAGGAGAAGTCGAAAGAAAACGCTGAATTCAATCGGTCCGAAAAAGAGTATGTAAAACAGATATTTACATGACCATGTTGCGAGATAGATTCCGACGGTACCATGTCACGAGATCTGCCCTGGATCGATCTTGTTAGTGAGCACTTCCAAGATCTTGGGAAACGTCAGTGATAGACGTCACCAAGTACGCAGGAGGCAAGATGCGACTTCAAAACCGCGAGATTACGAACCTCACCGAAATCGGCCAAGACGCATTCGGCCGTGTCTTTAAGGGTGTTTGGGGAGATCGCTCCGTCGCCGTGCGAAGCGCTGAAGCTTTCGAGCAATACTCCGTTGGGGATACGACCGAGCTGAGCAGCTGCCTTCAGGGTATTCATCACCAAGCACTGCCGACGTACTACGGTGTAGGGCGTGAGAAGTACCCGTTCTTGGTGATGGATTTCATCGATGGCAACGATTTGAGTTCTCGTCTGCGAGGAACGGAGATCGGTTCGCCGGTGAGCCCGAATTTTCTCCAGTGCACTCAAAACATCTCCGGTGCGCTGGCTGAGTTGCACAATGTTGGCTTGGCGCACGGATGTGTGACTGCACGCAATGTGCTCTTTGGCAACTCGAACGTCCATCTTGTTGATATGACCTTTGTCCCTCCCGCGCGTCAAGTTGAAGCCGCGCCGAAGCGGTACCTGGCGCCGGAATGGGCGGTCGCAGCCGGCGAATCTTCGCGGATTAAGATGGACCTCTATGGGCTTGGGGTTGTGCTGTTTGAGCTCGGCACCGGAATGGAGTTTCCGGGCGTCTTTCGTGCGTCGGATCTTGGTGGCACCGCGCTTGAGCCAATTGCAAGCATCGTTGCCCGGTTGCTCGATCGCGATCCTGAAGCCCGGTATGGCGAAGCGCGAGAGGTCTTGAATGATCTTGAGATTGCAGGTGGTGACCGATCGATAAGCGTGGACACGCTGAGGTCGGTTGCGGCTGCGCCGGCAGCAGATTACGAGCTGTTCGCCGACATCGAGAGAAAGTTCTTTGAAGCTTCGCGACCGCATGTTGAGGCAGCGATCGAAAAACAAACGGCGAATGGCATTGCGTCTGATGCAATTGCCGAGGCTAGCGAGCTGCTGTCTGCACTCGGGAGTATGAAAATTGTTGCGCGGGACGCTGTCAAGGAAGAAGTCGCGGGGCTAGGCGCGCGTTTACAACCGGAAGTCGCGGTAGAGCCTGGCTTCGTGGATTGGCGTGCGCGTCAGGTTGCGGGACTCCTTGCAGCGCATTGGGTTGCGTTGCTGCGCGAGAGCGTCGCCGATTCAGATGGCTGTGCGTTCCTCGCCGCGCATCTATTGCCCTGGAGTCAGGAGCATGCCCCCTCGCTGAGGCGTGATCAGCAAGAAGCAGAGTTCTCAGAGTTAGTCGATCAACTGGTCATCGAGCGCGATGCTGTAAATGCAATCCTCGAGCAACTCCGTAAGGAGATCGAGAATCCGCACGCTCCATTCCGATTGCCTGGGGGCATCACAATTGAAAGACGCGATGATCAGCTGGCCGCGGTGTCTACTGCCGGCTGAGCCGTCACAAGTCCTCAGCGGAGAATCGGATTTCCTCGTGGCTCGTACCGGAAGTTCCCGGCAACGGACGGATCTCAAACGCATCATCTACGCCGGGATTCCTTCCGGCGAGAAAACGCGCAACGACCACTTCGTCCGAGTCTTCGTCATGGAAAATTCTGAGCACCTGAACCTGATGTGACCAGCGATCTCTTTCTAGCTCGCTGTTGGAATTCTCCGAGAAATCGCGCTGCATCATAGAGCCAACCACAAGCTGGACTTGGTTCGGCCCGAGCGGATGGTGTAGGCCCGACGTGAGCGAAGCTTGGAGCCTCCCATGCCGAGGGAAGAGTGCATGTGTGTGTCCGCTCAGGACGACCTGAAAAGCGTTTGGGTTCTCTATCCGGCCTGACACTTCTTTCCGATTGAGCAGACTGTGATGTGGCCAGAAGTCGACCTTGGCGATTGGGTGATGGATGGCAAGAAGACGGAGCGTCTTACCGGTTGAGTTAGGTACTTGCTCTTGGAGGCGAGAGAGCGAGTGACCCGCGGCGGGGGAGGGCGGCGTCAACTCCCAGTACCGGTCATGGCGCACGCGGCCAAGCGCT
>Ga0316209_1000675_pt1 | contig 50999 bp, 37 predicted proteins | sample 6monopyrite_MG_FD_204945 | JGI IMG/M metagenome (GOLD analysis project Ga0316209, IMG submission 204945) | Microbial mat bacterial communities from mineral coupon in-situ incubated in ocean water Damariscotta River, Maine, United States -... | ecosystem: Environmental > Aquatic > Marine >... | reverse complement strand
AAACAATTGCTGCCGGTGTACGACAAGCCGATGGTCTACTACCCGCTCTCCTCCCTGATGTTGGCGGGAATTCGGGACATCCTGCTGATCTCGACGCCTCAGGACATTCCGATCTTTGAGCGCCTGCTCGGGGACGGCAGCAACTTCGGTGTCCGGATTCAGTACCGAGTGCAGGACAAGCCCGAAGGCATCGCGCAGGCCTTTCTCATCGCGGCGGATTGGATCGATGGTGACCCGGTCGCCCTCGCACTCGGCGACAACATTTTCTACGGGCACGGATTCCCCGACGCGATTCGCCGCGCGGCGACGGTCGAGACGGGCGCGACCGTGATCGGCTACCACGTACATGACCCCGAACGATACGGTGTCGTCGACTTCGACGCGGACGGCAAGATCGTCTCGATCGAAGAAAAGCCGGCGAACCCGCGAAGCAACTACGCCGTCACTGGCCTCTACTTCTATGACGATCAGGTCGTCGACATCGCCCGCAACCTAACGCCCTCCCCGCGCGGCGAACTCGAGATCACGGACGTCAACCTGGCCTACCTCGAACGGGACCAGCTTCAAGTCGAGCTGCTCGGCCGTGGCGTCGCATGGCTCGACACCGGAACCCACGAAGCGCTGCTTCAGGCCGCAAACTTCATCCAGGCCGTCCAGGAACGTCAGGGACTGCGCATCTCGTGCCCGGAAGAGATCGGCTGGCGCAACGGCTGGATCGATGACGACCAGCTTCGCGAGAAGGCGGCCGCGCTCGCCAAGAACGAATATGGCGAGTACCTCGCGGCACTGCTTGAGGAAGACCGACGCTAGGCGCTCACCCGAACGGGCGAGCCTCTTGGGTCACGCGACCGCGTGAGGCCGCCTAACGATTCGCGAGCTTCTGCTGCCAGGACCAGGCGTCGCGCATCGCGTCTTCGACGGTTCGCGTCGCCTTCCAGCCGAGCGTCGACTCGACCTTGTCGCAGGATGCGTAGATCTGCTCGATGTCGCCTGCCCGACGCGGGCCGACTTCGCGCGGAACCGGCTGACCCGTCGCCTGTTCGAAGGCGTCGAGGGCCTCGAACACCGACGTGCCCCGCCCCGTGCCCACATTGAAGACCTCGATCAGCGGGTCATCGCCCTGCCCACTCATCCAATCGAGCGACTTCACATGCGCCGCGGCCAGATCGAGGACGTGGATATAGTCGCGGATGCAGGTCCCGTCCGGCGTGTCCCAATCGTCGCCGTAGACCTGGATCGGACCGCGTATCCCCGCCGCGCTCTGCAGGATGATCGGGATCAGATTCTGCGGATCGCCGAGCGGCAGCTCACCGATCAGCGACGACGGATGCGCCCCGATCGGATTGAAATAACGAAGCAGCGTGACGCGGTGGTTCGCACCGGAAGCGACGACATCACGGAGGATGTTCTCGCAGATCTGCTTGGTCGCACCGTAGACCGAGGCCGGGGCCGCAATCGGTGTCTCTTCAGTCACGGGCAGCACTTCGGGCTGGCCGTACACGGTGCAAGAAGAAGAGAATACGAGGTCGCGCACCTCGAACTCCGCCATCACTTCAAGCAGGGTCAGCAGCGTGCCCAGATTGTTCTGGTAGTAAAGAACCGGCTTATCCTGAGACTCACCGACCGCCTTCGATGCCGCGAAATGAATCACGCCGGAAATCGGCCCCGCCTCTTCGAAGACGCGCATGAGGGATTCGCGGTCGCGACAGCCGAACTCGTAACACGAGACGGGCCGTCCGCAGATCTCGCCCAACCCTTCGACGACGCCTCGGTCGGAGTTGCTGAAATCGTCGACGATCACGGGGTCATAGCCGCTCTCAACGAGGTCTACGACCGTGTGGGAGCCGATGAAGCCGGCGCCCCCGGTGACCAGGATTTTCGGGCGATTCGATTCGGTCAAGCTGCGATTTCCTCAGGCGGGACGTCGGTTCGTGTTCAGGTGTTCTGGATCGACATTCCACCATCGACCGGAAGCGTCACTCCATTGAGGTAGGAACTCGCCGGAAGCGCCAAGCTGAGGGTCGCGTGCGCGACCTCTTCGGGGATGCCGTATCGCCGGAGTGGGACGCGGCGACGGGCGAATTTGTTCCGGTGGTCCTCGGGAATTTGATCAGTCAAGCCGGTCACGATCGGTCCCGGGCAGATGCAATTCGCCGTGATGCCCTCGCGGCCGAGTTCGACCGCCATCGATCTCGTCAGCCCGATCACGCCGTGCTTCGAGGCCGTATAGGGCCCCGTCTTGGCCGTCGCTCCCAGGCCTTCCGTCGAGGCAATATTGATGATCCGTCCGCCCCCCGCCCTTCGCAGCTGCGGGAGGCAGGCGCGGACCATGCGCTGATGGGAACTGAGCATGATCTCGATCCCGCGATGCCACTCGGGCTCGTACTCGTCATCGGTCATGTCGAGATGGGCGTATTGCGCGATCCCGGCGTTGTTCACGACGATGCCGATATCGCCGAGCTGGGCCTGCACTTTGTCGACGACTGCGTGGATGCGCGGGAGGTCCATCACATCGAGGGCCCAACCCACGGCTTCGCCGCCCGCCTCCTTGATCTCAGCGACAACGGAGTCGACGGCCGCTTGATCAAGATCGGTCACGGCGACCTTCGCGCCTTCGTCCGCAAAGAGATGAGCGGTCGCGCGCCCCATTCCGCTGGCGGCGCCGGTGATGAGAACGACTCGGCCAGCGACCGAGCGAGAGAGCGTAGATAAGCGTGGCATGGCGGGAAGCTTATCTCAATTCGCTCCTATAGGGACCCAGCGGCCGTCCCATCTCCGCGGCTCCCCATCGACGCTCTCTCTTCCGCGAAGCCAATCGCGCCACATCTTCGGCACGTGCCACCAAAGAAGCAGCCACGGGACGAACCTACCGATTCGCGATCAGCAATGTCACCTCGTTTACATCCGGAACCCGCGACGCCCTCAACAATCCCAGACAACGTGGCAAACAACCTCACCTAACACGCCATCAACCTCCGTTCGACATCGAGAACGAGGCGGCGTGACTAACATCCGAATAGATCGGCAAGTTTACCGCCACAACCAAACCTCCCCTGCCACGAATAGGCAAGACGGTCATCCCGACCCAATCTTGTCAAGCAGGTAATCGCCGAGTGAGACTCCTTCCTTTCAGCATCGCATGCGTAGCCCTCATATTCGCCCTAACAACGCAAGCAAAGGCAATAGCCCTCGCAGGGTTCGGAGACTCACTGACAAACGGTGCAAGTTACCTGGACTACTTGACCGCTGACTCGATCTACAACCTCGGCGTCGGGGGCGAAACGACATCGGACGGCCTCCCCCGATTGCAAACATGGCTTGGCGACAATGAAGCCGATTTCGTCATTGTCCTCGAAGGCACGAACGACGTATTCAGAAGTGGCTACGACGAGGGAGTCACCGCCGGGAACCTCGCAGCGATGATCGACGCGGTCACAGCGGATGGAGCGATTCCGATCCTGCTCGCGCCGCCGCCGATCCTCCCGCCCTCCAGCGCGGATGCAAACCTCCGAGCAGGCGCGCTCGCCATACGGCTCGCAGAGGTCGCCACCGCGCGCGGCATTCAGTTCATCGACCTCTATTCAGTCTTCCTAGCCCAGGCCGATCCCGCAGCCCTCTTCTACGAAGGCGGCATCCACCCGAACGCCGCAGGAAATCAGCTTGTCGCGAGCCAAATTTTACTCGTCTCGATCCCTGAACCCTCGACGGCTCTGCTGCTGGGCTGGGGCCTCGCGTGGACCGCGTCGCGGCGGAGGCGCTAGCCGTCGAGCTCGGGGGATCCAGAGTTGCTCCGAGCGCGACCGCCAGAATGTGCTGCGCAGACTATGGCTGGATTCAGCCCGGTATTCGCACCCGCAAGGGCGGCCCCGGCACACGAGGCCATGCTTCACCTAGCATGCGCGGTCATCACCCTTCAAGCGGAAAGGGGTTAGGGATAGGCTCTTAGGAGGAAGCGACGTGACGACGGCCGATTTCTCGGGGCCACCCCTGTGCGTCATGAAAGATCGGCCAGGCGGGCGATCTGAAGCGGTGGTCTATCGGTTGCCATCTCGTGCTTTGCGGGTTCAGCCTCCATCGGACTCGCTGAGCGATCGCCAGCCGACGAATGCTGCTGATCTCTCAGAGGTAGCCCGATGGGCCATCTCCCACAGGGAATGACTCCCCGAGCCACAACCGCGAAAGAGGGAAAAATTCGTCGCCCCCCCCCCGCGTGACACAACCCGAACAAACCAACCACTAGGAGAGGCAAGCTCAAGGGGGCCAGAGCCACAAATGCACTTTTCAGGCACGGTTGGATTTCACAAGAAGATCGTCGTATCGATGGCATGCGGAGCAGCGCTCTTCTCAGCGTCCATCGCCAGCGCCGCGGACTATCAGAGAACCGATGGGACCGTCGCACTGATCGAGAACCGATTCGACTCTTCCCCGTTCACGTACGTGGGGCCCGACCTTGCTCCAGGAACGACCGTTGAAGGTACTTCAGGAAACCGGGCGCCGCTTTCGTACGGGGTGATGCCGTCCGCAGACCTATCGGGATCCACTTTCAGATACGTCAGATTCGAACAGTCCATCCTCGACGACGCCTCCTTTCGAAATGCGCAGCTTGAGTCCGTGAATTTCATGCGCGCGTCCTTGTCGCGCACCGACTTCACCGGAGCGTCGCTGACCAACACCGTTTTTTTTGCGCACAGCTCATCGATGCCCTCCTCCCCGACGTGAACCTCGCGGGCGCGCAAATCACCTGCGGCTTCTTTCATGGGGCTGACTTGAGCGGAGCCGACCTTACGGGGAGCTTCTTTGGTGAATCGGGATTGCGACGAGCCAATCTCCGAGGCGTGTCTGCCGAGGGTTTCAGAGCGATCGAGACATCTCTTAACGGAGCCAACCTGGAAGGTTCAAACTTCACCAACGCAGCCTTCTCTGTGGCGGACCTCACGAACGTCAACATGAGCAACGCCAATTTCACCAACGCGCGCCTAGATTTCCTGTCCGGGGTCGACCTAACAAACTCGATCATGGACGGCGCCAGCTTTCACTCCGAGGGGATCTACGGTTCGCTTCTCGTTAACACAAGCTTCCTGGGTGCAAATTTCACACGCACTGCTTTCGGCAGCTCGGATGCGACCGGCGCGAATTTCTCTGGAGCAAACTTCACCGAAGCAGTCGGACTCGGCTCGCTCACGGGCGCGCCTCGATACGACGCCAACACAATCTTCACAGGTGCTGTCGCCGGTCGCGAAGGGAGCGCCACCCCTTTTGATCCCGTCGCGGCAGGCTGGACTCTCGTCCCTGAACCCGGCACGGCTGTCCTCTTAGGCCTTGGTCTCGCAGGACTCAGCCGACGGACCACCTCCGACAGACGACATCATCGATCAGCACCGCGGCCTCGCTGCACAGCGTGAGCGCCGCTGCCCTGATTACCCGGATCAGCGGGAACGGCTTCTCTTTGCCTCCCTATTCCCCACTAAGGGACGGCTCTCACCAGTGGTCGGAGCGGGGCAAAGCCGGTGTGCTCAAATATGCACCTTATCCGTCTTACACCCTGTTATGCGTTGACCTAGTATCGCCTGAACTGGCAGGGGGGGGCGGGTTGCGGTCAATCGCAACGGAGCCGGCGTTTCGTCATGCGGCATCGGATCCAACGGGGACGATGAAGCCCGGGGTCCGTGGTCGCGGCTCGATGCCTACGATCCTGACGTGTCCGCCGCATCGCTCCTCTTCGCGCGACGTCTTGGGCGGGACTTCGCATTTGGCAAGCGAAAACGCCTTCCGCGGCGACAAGCGCCAGCGGCCAACAAATACGCTCCGCGTATTTGCATATGTAAATGGTCGGGCCGGGGAGACTCGAACTCCCGACCTCTTGACCCCCAGTCAAGCGCGCTACCAGACTGCGCCACGGCCCGAACGAGGGCATGGTTTAGCCCAGCGGGGTGCGATGTGCGATGGGCTGGCGGGGTTTAAGCGCGGTTTCGATACTTCTGCAGGCATCTTTCCGAACTTTGCCGGTGAGTTGGCTCACGCGCCGATACCCGACCGCCTCGCCGTGGAAGCTAGACCTCGAGATCGTCTTCGATCGGGCGGCCCATCCAATCTTCGCGCTGCTGCTTCCGGTCGAGGTCGGACACGCTTCCCCGCAGATGATCGTCAAAATACCGGGCAGCAAGACCGTGGAGGGCTCGAGGGACGCCCGACGACAGGGAGTGGACCCGGTGGATCCAGTCTTCTGGCAGAGCCCCGATGGCGGCCTCTGAGAAGCCCGCCCATCGCATTCGCTTCGCCAGGTAGTCCGTCGTTTCTTCCATCGAGAGACGTTCGCTGAAGCGGATCTCGTGGGGTCCAAGAGAGATGAATTGCGAAATGAGCCGACTCGCCTTCGAATCCGAATTCAACGCCATCAAGATTCGCAGCGGTGATTCGGTCGCCGGCAGCCCCGAAGCCAGCAGTCGAATTGTGGACTCGGGCATCGAATCGGCATCGTCGATCAGCAGATAGAAAGGGTCGGCCCCGCTCCGCCCAAGCGCGAGCATCGCGGCAAGGGCTTCTTCCTCGTTCGGCGCGACCTTTCCGTCGCGGATGCCGCGGCCCAGTAAGCCGTAGACCCAGACGCAGAAATCTTTGAGGTCGAGGCCACCATACGGCACGTAGAGCGCGCGAACGCCGGGGGTCGTGGGCGCCGCAAAGCCCGAGGATGCGTCGCCATTCACGCGTGCTTCGGTGACTCGCAACAGCAGGGTCTTGCCGAGACCGGGCTGGCCGATCAGCGCGGCAAGGGTTGAGCCCTCGCCGTCTGACTCACCCCACGTGCGAATGGATTCGAGAGCGGTTTCGGTGCTCGCTCGGGGGACATAGGCTGCGGGATCGGAGGTCTCGGAGAACGCGCGGTCGCTCGAGATGCTGAGCGGCTCGCTGCTCATGTGCCTTCCTGAAGCACTCCTCGAAGCGCGACTAATTCGCCTTGCATGTCATCGAGGGCAGCGCGGAAGGAAGCCCAAGCGGCGCGATTCGATTCGGCGGACTCGGCAGCCTGGGTCGCCACCGCAGCGGCGATAGCTTCGGAATCCGGCGGTGTCGGCTCGGCCGAGGCCTCGGACGTCTCGTCGAGCATGGCGAGCGCATTGTCGAGTCCGAGTTCCTGAATGCGCTGACGGGCACCCGCGATCGTGTATCGCTCTTCCCAAAGCAGGCGCTTGAGGAGCCAGACGAACTCGATGTCCCGCTTGCGATAAAGGCGCTGCTTCGAGCGCGACTTGGGCGGCGCCATCCAGCGGAACTCCGTCTCCCAGTAGCGGAGGACATGAGCCTTCACGCCTGTTAGGCGGCTAACTTCGCCGATGCGGTAGTAGAGCTTGTCTGAGGCAAGAAGTGTCGCGCGTGCGGCGGCGTCGCTCTCAAGGTCGACACTTTCTATGCCGGTGACGTCGCTCACTCCAGCGGCATCGTTTCGTTTCGCATCACGGCTGCGACTGCGCGCGCTCGACGTCTTGGACTTACTCGGCATGCACCCTCCACGACCTCACCGGTCCAACTCACGATGCCACGCACGCCCGGACGTTGCACGAGAAAAGTGCCTTCGCGCCACAGATGAACTGGGCGCGGATGACGCGACAGCACACGCGGATCAGGGGCGCGTACGAACTCTGACAGCCGAGCTTGAATCAACGTTTCCGCTGAGTGTCGCTCGACGGGAACAAACGAAACTGAAAGAGCCTCAGTCTTCTTCGTTCTGGCGCGCTTCTGCCGCGCGGTCTTCGTCGGTGACTTCCGTCTCGTTCAAGACGTTCTTCAAGACGAGGCTCGGCTTGAAGGTCAGCACCCGCCGGGCGTCGAGGAGAATCTCCTGGCCGGTCTGGGGATTTCGCCCCTTGCGCGCATTCTTCTCGCGAACAACGAAGTTTCCGAAGCCGGAAATCTTGACCTTCTCGCCTTCAGCGAGGGTCTCCTTCATGATCTCGAACACTTTTTCGACGAGTTCCGCGGCTTCCTTCTTCGAGAAACCAACTCGCTCGTAGATCTGTTCGACGATCTCCGCCTTCGTCATCGTCCGCTCTCCTCGCTCGGGATGGCTCCCGGATCCAACTCCCGATTGTTTGCTTCAGCTCATCGCAGGAATAACGAGAAACTGAGGCATCTCGGATGCTTGGCGACCTTCGGACCCTCGCCCACCTTCGCGCAGTACGCAAATCCAGAGTGCGTAATCGTACGCGAAGGGGCGAAGATTCCTCGATTGCTAGAGGCTGGCCTTGGCCTTTTCCGCCAGGGCCGTGAAGCCGGCCGGGTTCTCCAGCGCCAGCTGCGCCAGGACCTTGCGATCGACTTCGACGTTGGCCGCCTTGAGACCGGCCATCAGGCGGCTGTATGAAACACCGTTCTGACGTGCAGCCGCGTTAATTCGCGCGATCCAGAGACCGCGAAATTCTCGTTTGCGCTGGCGACGATCGCGATAGGCGTACTTTTCCGCCTTATCGACCGCTTCAGTCGCCACGCTATGGAGCTTGCTCCGGGCTCCGAAATAGCCCTTGGCTCGCTTCAATACTTTTTTACGTCGCTTGGAGCCGGGTACGCCCCGCTTCACTCTCGGCATCTTCTCTCGCTTTGTTCGACCACACAGTTTCCTGGGGTCTTGGTCATGTCCGGAAGGCGTGCCTCGGCCTACTCGGACTGATTGCAAGGCGCCGCACCATACGGCCCCTCTTTTGCTTGTTCCTACTTCCTGTCATAGAGCACGCGCCCCACCGAAACGAATTCAGCAGAACGCTCGCAGTGCTCTAAAGATAAGGAAGCAGTCGTCGCACTCGCGGCATGTCGTCTGCCGACACGAGATCGTGCTGGCGAAGTCCGCGCTTCCGCTTCGTGCGCTTCTTCGTCAGGATGTGCTGACGATTTGCTTTGTTGCGCTTCAGCTTGCCGGTACCGGTTCGGCTGAATCGCTTGGCCGACCCACTGTGGGTCTTCATCTTGGGCATCGGAACCCTTCCTTTCGTTCTCGTCGCTTCCGAGTCCGCCGCACTCCTACCTTCAGGAGGTCGTGGCTTCCTCGGTGACTTTCTCTGTGACTTCTTCCGCAACTTCCGCTGCCGCCGTCTCCGGCGTAGCCTCGGCTGCGGGCGTTTCAGTTGCTGCCTGCTCTTCTACAGGCTCTTCGGCGGCGGCGGACTTCTCGTCCTTCTCCGCCGCACGCTTCGCCTCGGCAATCGCCTCGCGGTCTCCCACGAGGATCATCGACATGAAGCGCCCTTCCATTCGCGGCGAACTCTCCATTTTGGCGATCGGTCCGAGCTGTTCACGAACCGCGTCGAGCTGCTCGCGTCCACGATAGGTGTGGACCATCTCTCGACCACGGAACATGACCGTGACCTTGACCTTGTCGCCTTCCATGAGGAATTTGCGCGCGTTGTTGAGCTTGAAGTTGAGATCGTGCTGGTCGGTCCCGGGTCGCAGCTTCACCTCCTTGAGGGTCGCCGAGTGGGACTTCTTGCTCGAGTTCTTCTTCTTTTGTTCGTACTTGAACTTGCCGTAGTCCATGATCCGGCAGACGGGCGGACGCGAGTTTGCGGCCACCTCAACCAGATCGAGCCCGATCTCACGGGCAAGGACGATCGCATCCTCGGGCGTCATGACGCCGAGCTGCTCACCGTCTGCGCCGATGACGCGGACTTCACGGACTCTAATCCGCTCGTTAACCCGGGTTTGATCTCGCTCGGGCTGGACGATTCTGAACTTGGATCGAGCAGGTATCTGACTAACCTCCTCAGGCCAGCGGTTGCTTGCTTCGTTCGGCGGTGGCTTTCGCCAGCACTTCGATCAGTGCTTCCGCCGACATCGCTTCCGCGGCCTGCTTGGATTTACGTAAACGCGGGGAAACTGTCCCCCGCTCGACTTCGTCGTCTCCGATCACCAGGGTGAGCGGAATCTTCTGGGTTTGACCCTCACGAATTCGGAATCCGAGAGTTTCGCTCCGATCGTCGACTTCTGCACGCACTCGTTTGGCATTAAGTGCAGCTTTTATTTCATATGCCCTTTCGGCGTGCCGGTCGGAAATCGGGACGATCACGACCTGGATCGGCGAGAGCCAGAAGGGGAAATCTCCGCCCGTGTGCTCGATGTAGATGCCGATAAAGCGCTCGAGAGAGCCGAGAATGGCCCGATGGAGCATCGCCGGCTGGTGCAGCTCTCCATCACGGCCGACGTATTTGAGGCCAAATCGACCGGGCATCGCCATATCGATCTGGATCGTCGCGAGGGTCCAGGCCCGGCCCAGGACGTCCTTGAAGTCACATTCGACCTTCGGGGCGTAGAATGCCGCGTCGCCTTCCTTGATATGGCACTTGAATCCGGCGCGCTCGACCGCCTCGATGAGAGCCTTCTCGGCAACGTCCCAGTCCTCAGGCGCGCCCAAGAACTCGTCCGGCCGGGTCGAAACCGCCATCTCGACGCCGTCGACTCCGAGCTTGTCGTAGATCTCGGCGGTCATGCGGAAGAACGCGTCGATCTCTTCCGGCACCTGCGACGGCTCGCAGTAAATATGGGCATCGTCCTGAGCGAAGGTCCGAACCCGCGTGATGCCGTTCAGCGTGCCGCTTCGCTCGTTGCGATGGAGGCGCGAGAATTCGGCCCAGCGAATCGGCAGCTCGCGGTAGCTCTTTTTGCCCGTCGAGAAGAGATGGCAATGGCCGGGGCAGTTCATCGCCTTGACGCCGAGCTCTTCGCCCTCGTCCGAGCCCTCGAACCAGTACATGTCGTCGTGGAATTTATCGTAGTGGCCGGAGGTCTTGAAAAGGTCCGAGCGGAAGAGCTGGGGCGTGAGAACTTCGTTGTACCCGTACTTGGGATAGAGGTCCTGAACGAAGCGGATGAGCTCGTTGTAGAGCGTCATGCCCTTCGGCAAATAGAACGGGGAGCCCGGCGCAAGCGGGTCCATGTGGAAGAGGCCGAGATCCGCACCGACGCGGCGGTGGTCCCGCTTCTTGGCTTCCTCGAGTCGCGCGAGATGGCTCTTGAGGGCCTTCTTGCTCTCGAAGGCGGTGCCATAGATCCGTTGGAGTTTCGGGCCCGACTCGTCGCCGCGGAAATAGGTTCCCGAGGCTTCGGTGAGCTTGACGGCACCGATCTGCTTCGTGTTGTTCACGTGGGGACCGCGACAGAGATCTGCAAACTCGCCATGACGGAAGATCGTGATCTCCGCGTCGTCCGGGATATCGCCGAGCCGCGAGAGCTTCAGTTCTTCCCCCAGGCCGCGAAAGAAATCTGCCGCCTCGTCCCGAGTCATCACCTGGCGCTCGAAGGTGGCCCCTTCCGCGAGGATCTTGTTCATCTCCTTCTCGATCCGCTCGAGATCTTCCGGAGTGAAGGGGTCATCGACCAGGAAGTCGTACTGGAACTTCTCGGAGTGATCGGTTCGGCCGGCATCGACCTGCGCATTCGGAAAGAGGCGCTTGACCGCATCCGCCATCACGTGCTCGGCCGAATGCCGAATGACGTCGCCGCCCTCGTCGTCCTTGCTCGTCACGATCGAGACCGCGGCGTCCGTGCGAATCGGCGCGCGGAGATCCACGAGCTGCCCGTCGATGCGGCCCGCAAGTGCGGCTTTCGCGAGACCGGGGCCGATCTCGCTCGCAACGTCTAGGACCGTCGCGCCGGCGGTGAGCGTCAGCTCCTTACCGTCGGGCAGTGTGACGACGACCGACTCACTCATAGGGAATCGTGTCGAGCCGTCGCGAATAGGAAGAATGGGAGTGCAGGCTCAGCGGGATAGATTCGCTGCCATGAGGGCGCGATCGATCGGCTTCCGGGCTGTTCGAGCGACGAATCACCGCACACCTCAAAACAAACATCCCCAAACTGGATAGGCTGACTCCGGTCTCGGCGCCGTCGCGTCGAGTGGACCCAACCATCAGGAACACAACCTTCTCGTTCTCTTTCGCCGCCGGCTTCCGCACTCTCGAGAGTGGCTTGGAGCCAGGATGATCAAGAAGCAAGGTTCTGAAACTACGAGGGGGAATTCCTCGCTGGTAGGCACGGGCGGAATTGAACCGCCGACCCCCGCCATGTCAAGGCGGTGCTCTAAACCCCTGAGCTACGTGCCTATACTCCTACTCGGAGTCCAGCTAAGGCGGCGATTTAATTAGCCTTTTGATTTGGGCGTGTCAATCATTTCAGCGGGGATCTCGGCCTAAAACACGACGAAAAGTTCGGCCCTCTCCCGGACCTCGCAGAACACCCGCATTTTGGGCTCAGCGGGCCGTCCAAAGCCCCGAAATCGGCGTTTCCTCAACCGTCGCTGGCGGGAAACCAGCGCCCCAAAACCCGCAAGCGGCCGAATTCTTCATCGAGGGCAATCGGCTCAAGCACCAACCGTTGGTCGCGCAGGCGGCCGATGCGGGCAGCGAGACCCGCGGCATCAAACGGGCCTTCGACTGAGAGCAGCTGCCGCTCCCGTTCGAATTCAAGCGTTGTTACCCGGGTCGCCCCGAGCGGGCCGCGCAGCGCCGTCAGCACCCGCTCGAGCGCCTCGTACCGGGCGAGTCCCACCAATTCGAGGGTCAGCGCAGCGCCGTTCCCCGGCGTATCGAGAACCGCCACAAGCCCCGCCGACTCGAGCGCAGCGCTGACGCGATCCACGTCAACGATCACCTCGATGACGACCACGTACTCGGTCTTGACGCCCGGGGCGTCGCCAAAAAGAACCGGGAGCTCGCCCTGGTCCTCGAGAATCCGGTAGCTGCGCGTATAGGGCAGCATGTCCTTGCCGAGCGCAGACCGAAGCAGCGCCGCCTCATCCGCGCTCGTCACCACTCGATCGAGGCGCACGTCGTTCGGATCCCTCAGATCACGATTGGAGTAGGTCGTCCCGGTCGTCTCAAGGGGCGGCACATCTCCGTTACCCGACATGTCGTTGTAGTCATCGCTCGCCGTCGAGGATTCGCCAATCAGCTCCAGCGCAACCCGCGAAACCCCTTCCCATCGCGCCTTCGCGATCGCTTCATCCTTCGCGATCACACGCGTGCGCATGGACTCTTTGATGCCGTAGGTCCCGACGGCTTCGACGCGCTGCAGCTCTGCCGCGGCGCCGAGCGGAAGCAGGAGCGCAATCCCGATCGCAAGCAGGCCCGTCGCGATTCGCGTTGCGCGGCCCGTCCATTTTATGTCGAGCACCCAACTTCCCCCCATCGATTCATCCATCCGATCCATTCTGGTCATCCCGCGCATGCTGTCAGAGCGCCGATACTGCTAGAGCCCCGCAACGGTCAGAGCGCCCGCTCGGTCACCGGCCGGCCGAAGAGCCGATCGACTTCTCGACAAAGCTCAATCGACGGAGCGACGCCGCGAATCCCGCCCACGCCGAGCACGGTCTCACTCTCGCCGGGAATCGTGATATGGAGATAGACACCGCAATCCCCGGAATGGGATCCCAACAAGCGCTTGAGCGCGATCAATCGGTCTCGCGTCACGTCCGGCGACTGAACCCGAACACGCAGGCTCGCCGACAGCTTTTCTTCCGCATGATCGAGACGCGTCACGTCACGGACGAGAATCTTGGGCGGGTCCCCCTCTTCGAGGGTGCCGTGAATGATCAAGGGAATCGGACCGACGTCTTCGCCCTGCCCGGTTCCGTCCTTTGCGATCCGCAGCAACTCGACGTGCTGCTCGAAGGGCTCAGAGAAAATCACGAGTTCAAAGCCGCCCTCGAGATCCTCGAGCTGACCGAACCCCATCCGCGCCCCGCGCTTCGTCCGTGTCTCCCGGAGCCCCGTTAGCAAGCCGCCCGCGCGAACCTCCCGCCCTGCCTTGCCTTCTGTGGCGAGTGCCGTCGTGTCCGTGAAGCGTGAGAGCAGCGGTGCCACTTCCGCGAGCGGATGCCCCGTCACGTAGAAGCCGAGCAGCGCCTTCTCATGTCCGAGTCGCTCCCGCTCGCCCCAATCCGACGCATCGACGAGCTTCGGAGCATCGAGGCCTTCCGTGTCGCTCATGCCGCCGAAGAGACTTTCCTGACCGACCGCGCGGTCTCTCTGAGCCGCCGCGGCCCGCTCAAGCGCCGTATCGATCGACGCCCATACCGAGGCGCGCTCCGGGTGAAGCGAGTCAAAGGCGCCACATTTCACGAGGGCTTCGACGACACGACGGTTGACCTTCTTGCCGTCGACCCGATCAGCGAAGTCGAAGAGGCTCTCGAAAGGGCCGTCTTCAGCGCGCGCTTCGAGGATCGATTCGATCGCGCCGGCACCGACATTCTTGATGCCGGCGAAGCCGAAGCGAATGGCGCCATCGACAACCCAGAAGTCCTGCTCGGATTCGTTCACGTCCGGCGGCAGAATCTCAATCGCCTTCTCACGAACGTGCGCGATGTAGCGCGAGAGCCGATCGTGATTCACGGACTCGATGGTGAGGACCGACGCGAGATACTCCGCGAGATGGTTCGCCTTCAAGTAGGCCGTTTGATACGTGATGTACGCGTAGGCGGTCGAATGCGCTTTCGGAAAACCGTAGCCGGCGAACTCGACGATCATGTCGAAGACGTGACCGGCTTCGCCCTTGTCGATGTTATTCGCAACCGACCCGTCAACGAACCGGGCGCGCTGCTCCTGCATCACCTCGGCCTTCTTCTTACCCATGGCGCGTCGAAGCAGGTCGGCTTCGCCGAGGGAGTAGCCCGCCATCTTCTGCGCGATCTGCAGAACCTGATCCTGGTAGACGATGACGCCGAGGGTTTCCTCAGTCAGATCGACGATCGTCGGATGGAGGTACTCGGTCTTTTTCTGACCGCTCTTCCGAGCCACGTAGTCGTCGACCATGCCGGACTGCAGCGGCCCCGGACGGTAGAGCGCCACAAGGGGGATGATCTCGCGGAAGGTGCGCGGCTTGAGCTTGAGCACGAGGTCCGTCATGCCCGAGGATTCAACCTGGAACACGCCCTCCGTATCACCCTCGCAAAGCGCGTCGTAGGTGGCCTCGTCATCCATCGGGATGGCGTTGACGTCGAAGTCCTCGAACCCCGGCTTCTTCCGGATCATGCGCTCGGCGTCGGCCATGAGCGTGAGCGTCTTGAGTCCGAGGAAGTCGAACTTGATCAGGCCGACCTGCTCGACGTTGACCATGTTGTACTGAGTCATGACGTCGCCGGACTTGGGATCCTTGTAGAGCGGAACCATGTCGATCAGCGGCTTGGTTCCGATCACCACGCCGGCGGCGTGCTTCGAGGCGTGACGCGTCAGCCCCTCAAGCCCCATCGCGGTATCGACGAGTCGCTTCACCTGCGAATCGGAATCCATCACAGCGCGTAGCTCGGGAGACTGCGTGATTGCGTCGGCGAGCTTAATCCCGAGCACATCAGGGATGAGCTTCGCGATCCGGTCCACGTCGCCAAAGGTCATGCCGAGGGCGCGGCCGACATCGCGAATGGCCGCCTTCGCCTGCAGCGTTCCGAAGGTCGCGATCTGTGCGACCTTCATCTCATCGTATTTCCCGTCGAGGGGATTGCGCGGATCGTCCTCCGCGCGTTCGGGGATCTTCCCGTCGTATTTGTCCGCGACCCAGCGAATCACCTGCTCTCGGCCGCGCATACAGAAATCGACATCGATATCCGGCATCGAGATTCGCTCGGGATTCAGGAAGCGCTCGAAGATGATGTCGTATTCGATCGGGTCCACGTTCGTGATGTTCATCCCGTACGCAACGAGACTCCCCGCAGAACTCCCGCGCCCGGGTCCCACCGGGATCCCGTTCTCCTTTGCGTAGTTGATGAAGTCCGCCACGATCAGGAAGTAACCCGGAAAACCCATCTTGTTGATGACGCCGAGCTCGTGCTCGAGGCGATCCGTATAGGCCTTGCCCGTATCCCCCTTGAAGGGCTCATCGGGCTCCATGCCCAACTTGGCGCGCAGACCTGAGTAGGCCTGCTCTTCCATCACCTGCTCAAGGCTTTTGCCGGCCGGGACCTGAAAGTCCGGCATGTGATAGGTGTCCATGTCGATCTCGACATCACACCGCTCAGCGATCTCAAGCGTGGCGTCGCAAGCCTGCGGGTAGTCATGGAAGACCTCCCGCATCGCGTCGCCGTCCTTCACGTAGAAGCCCGACCCATCGAAGCGAAAGCGCTTCTCGTCGGAGACGTTGGCCGCGGTTCCCACGCAGAGCAGCACGTCATGATCATCGTGGTCGTGCTCTTCCAGATAGTGCGCATCATTGGTCGCCACGAGGGGGATTCCCATGTCGTGACTCATCTTGAAGAGTTCCTGGTTGACGATCTCCTGCTCTTGGATGCCGTGGCGCATCACTTCCAGGTAGTAGCGGTCCCCGAACAAGCGCTGAAAATCCTGCGCCATCGTCCACGCCTTCTCTTCCTCGTCGGCAAGAATCGAGCGTGAGATCGGCGAGGACAGACAACCCGAAGTGCAGATCAAGCCTTCCGAGTGCTGTTCGAGCAGCGACCAATCGATCCGCGGCTTGTAGTAGAAGCCCTCGAGGTACGCCTTCGAGACGAGCTTCATGAGGTTCGCGTAGCCCTCGTTGTTCATCGCGAGGAGCAGCAGATGATTGATGGCGTCGTAGCCCGTCTCTTCTCGCTGCTTCTTTTCGCGGTCGAAGCGCGAACCACCCGCGAAGTAGACCTCGCAGCCGATGATCGGCTTCACATCATTCGCGCGGGCCTTCTCGTAGAACTCCACGGTTCCGAAGAGATTGCCATGATCGGTCTGCGCGACGGCGGGCATATTCGCCGCCTTCGCCCGCTCAAAGAGCGGGTTGTGCTTGATCGCTCCGTCGAGAAGCGAGTACTGCGTATGAAGGTGGAGATGTACGAAGGGTGCGGGCATCGCGCGAGGCCTCCCCTATTCCCACTCGATCGTGGCCGGCGGCTTACTCGAAATATCGTAGACCACGCGATTGATTCCGGAGACCTCGTTGATAATCCGATTCGAAATTCGCCCGAGCACTTCGTAGGGCACGTGGGCAAAGTCGGCGGTCATCGCATCCGTCGAAGTGACGCACCGCACGGCAACCACGTTTTCGTAGGTCCGATCGTCGCCCATCACGCCCACGCTCTGCACCGGCAGGAACACGACCAGCGCCTGCCAGATCTCGTCATAAAGACCGGCCTCCCGAATCTCCTCGACCATGATCGCATCGGCTTCGCGGAGCGGATGCAAGCGCTCGGGGGTCACCTCGCCGAGGATACGAATCCCCAGTCCCGGCCCGGGGAACGGATGTCGACCAATCGCCCGCGCGGGAAGCCCGAGCTCCCGACCGACCGCGCGAACCTCGTCCTTGAAAAGCTCGCGCAGCGGCTCCACTAGATCGAGCTTCATATCGTCGGGCAAGCCGCCCACGTTGTGATGAGTCTTGATCGTGACGGACTTGCCCTTGACCGAAACGCTCTCGATCACATCGGGATAGAGCGTGCCTTGAACGAGGAAGTCGACATTGCCCTCTTCCGTCGTGATCCGCGCGGCCTCTTCGTCAAAGACCTCGATAAAGAGATTGCCGATGATCTTGCGCTTCTGTTCGGGCTCGCTGACGCCTTCAAGCGCCTTCAAGAATCGCTCCGAAGCGTCGACCGAGATCAGCTGTACGCCGAGCGCTTCCGCGAAGAGCGCCTCGACTTCCTCGCGCTCGTTCTTCCGCATCATGCCGTGGTCGACGAAGATGCAGGTTAGCTGGTCACCGATCGCACGATGCACGAGCGCCGCGGCGACGGAGGAATCGACGCCGCCAGAAAGACCGCAGATCGCTCGGCTCGAACCGACCTGCGCCCGAATCGCCTCAACCGTGTTGTCGACGAAGGAGGACATCGTCCAGGACGGTGCACAGCCGCAGATTTCGTGAACGAAGTTCTCGAGCATCTTCGTGCCGTTCTCGGAGTGAACGACCTCGGGGTGGAATTGAACGCCCCAATAGGGACCGCTCGTCGAGCGCACGGCAGCAAAAGGCGAGCCGCCGGAGGTCGCGATCACGTCCATGTCGTCGGGCAAGGCCAGGACGCGGTCGCCGTGGCTCATCCAGACGTTGAACTCAGAGGAGAGGTCGATCCCCGCGAAGAGCGGATCTTCGCGCTCGAGCTTGAGCGCGGCCCGGCCGTATTCACGGTCGTCGGCGGACTCGATCTTGCCGCCCAACTTCTGAACCAGGAGCTGGAGTCCGTAACAGATCCCGAGCACGGGCACGCCGAGTTCGAGGACACCCGGATCCATATCCGGAGAATCGTCGTCGAGGACGGAACTCGGCCCTCCCGAGAGGATCACGCCGGTCGGGGCGAATTTCTGGATGCGTTCGAGGGACACGTCTGCCGGAACGAGTTCGCAGTAGACGTTGGCCTCGCGCACGCGGCGGGCGATCAGCTGAGAGTACTGTGCACCGAAGTCGAGGATCAGGATCCTCGAGTCATGGGCGTCGGGTCGAGCGGACATCTGGGATCCTCGGTCCAACTCGCGCTTGATGGTCGAGTTGGCCACCCCGGCCGTGACCGATCGCGTTCTGCGCATCGGCCCGTTTTCCGGGTCTGGGTCGATCGAGCGGGGATCCCGACCGATTCAATCTTTCGTGAACGTCTCACTCGTCGTCGCGTTCATTGGGGGGATGACGCAGAGGGAAACGGTGTGCCTTGGCATCGAGGGAGCTCGCAAGCGAACTACTCGAGTCGATAATTCGGAGCCTCCTTCGTCACGATGACATCGTGAACATGGCTTTCATGAAGTCCCGCAGACGAGATGCGGACGAAGTTGGCGTTCGTGCGGAGCGCGTTCAGATCGGCGGCACCGCAGTACCCCATACCCGAGCGCAGTCCGCCGTAGAGCTGGTGAAGAGATTGCGAGAGGCTGCCCCGATACGGGACTCGGCCTTCGATGCCTTCCGGCACGAGCTTGTCGTTCGCCACTTCATTCTGGAAGTAGCGATCGCGACTGCCGGCGGCCATCGCACCGAGCGAGCCCATGCCCCGGTAGACCTTGTAGGAGCGGCCCTGAAAGAGCACCACTTCGCCGGGCGACTCATCGGTTCCCGCGAAAAGCGATCCGATCATGATCGTCGAAGCCCCGGCGGCCAACCCCTTGACTACGTCGCCAGAAAATTTGATCCCGCCATCGCCGATGACCGGAACACCGAAGCGCGAGGCCACCTCGCTCGCATCGCGAATCGCCGTGAACTGCGGAACACCGACACCCGCGACCACCCGCGTCGTACAGATCGAGCCAGGTCCAACGCCGACCTTCACGCCAGAGACTCCGGCCTTGATCAACGCCTCGGTTCCCTCCCCCGTCGCGACGTTGCCGCCGATCAGCGAGAGCTCTGGAAAGTGACCCTTCAGTTCGCGCACCGTCTCGAGCACGCCCGCCGAATGACCGTGCGCCGTATCGACGATCACGACATCGACTCCGGCGTCGACGAGCGCTTGCGTGCGCTCCAGTCGATCGGGCCCGACTCCCAACGCCGCACCACAGCGCAGCCGCCCGAGATCATCCTTGCAGGCGTCCGGGTAGCGCTCAGTCTTCTCGATGTCCTTGATCGTGATCAAGCCGCAGAGCTTGCCGGACTGATCCACGACGAGAAGCTTCTCGATACGATGTTCATGAAGTAGAACGCGTGCGCGCTCCATCGTCGTGCCGGGTTCGACCGTCACGAGATTCTCGCTCGTCATGACGGTCGAGATCTCGGCCGACACATCCTTCACGAAGCGTAGATCGCGGTTCGTCAGAATCCCGACGGCCTTGCCGTCGCGGGTAACCGGCACGCCGGAAATTTTGAAGCGGCTCATCACTTCAAGCGCTTCGCGAATCGGCTGCTCGGGGCGCATCGTAATCGGGTCGACGATCATCCCCGACTCCGAGCGCTTCACCTTGTCGACTTCCGCGGCCTGCTCGGCGACGGTCAGATTCTTATGGACGATTCCGATCCCGCCGTTGCGCGCCATACAGATCGCGGTCTCGTGTTCCGTGACCGTGTCCATCGCGGCGGAGATTAGCGGCGTATTGAGCTCAATATCGGACGTTAGGCGTGTCCGGAGGTCGACCTCGTTCGGCAAGACTTCGGAGGCCGCCGGCACCAGAAGCACATCATCGAAGGTCAGCCCCTCACGGATTTCTGCTCGTTTGAATTCAGTCATCTTCGCTTCGCACCACCTGTCGCTTGGGACCGCCTCCATTTCCGGGCTTCCGAAAAACGGGACAGTCGCTTGGGACCCCATCACGTGGGACCGAATCGTTTTGATCGAACTCACCGGCCGTCGTGCGAACCGCGCCCGAATGACCGGGGGAGTCTACGCCTGGCCGGACATCCGCGATGCGATCGATGCGATCACAAAACTGATCCCATCTTTCGATGATCAACCTCTCGCGACGGTCCGGAGTGCGCTCGACTCCCGGGACACGAATGCGCGGGGGATGCGGTGGTGCCCGGCGGCTCGTCGCGTCCCGTTTGCCCCGCTTATGCGAGGCCTCAGGCTGTCCCCATTCCCCATTTACGTATGGTTCAAAGAGACATCCTGCGGTCCTGGAAGAGCCGGCGGTGGGTCAGTCACGTCACCCCCGCGAATCGATGCCGGAGGATACGCGCGGGGCCGTCCAGTTTCAACCGAGACGAGGCGCTCGAAGGCGCAAAGACGCTAACTCGTCTGTCCGAGATCGTGTTCTGCCAGGACGTCGAGGCCGCCCCTGACCAATCCGGCGAGTTCGCCCGCGACGGCTTCGGCGAGGCGGAATGCGGCCCGCGGCGAATCGTCCGCCAGGCGGGGCAAGGCGGAGCGCAGGAAGATCTGAATCGTGGCGCTCCCATCGGCGAGCGCCGTGACTTCTCGCTTTCCGAAAGCGAAGAGCGAGGCCGCCCCGAGGTACGCCGGTGCTTCGAGCACCCCGACGACGGATCCGGTGCGCTTGCTCTTGAGCTTGAGCCGGCCCTCGGTGAGCAGGATCATGCCCTCGGCCTCTGCGCCCTCTCGGAAAGCGCTCTTGCCATTGGGCAGCACCCGCTCATCGAGCATCTCGACCAGCGCTTCGCGCTCCTCCTCAGAGAACTCCGCAAAGAGCGCGTATTTCTTCAGATCCTCGGGGTTCATGGAACGATCCTCGCGAAGAGGCTTCGCAGCAATGAACTCGGGTCCTTGTCCTCGTCGATCGGCAGCAGGAAGAGACTCGCCTCATCGATCAGCGCGAGGTTGTCCCGCAGGTCGTCCGGCGAGAGTCGCTCGCCCTCGCCCAGCATCACCACATGGAACGAACGCGCGTCCGGCGCGCTCGAGAGGGCGTCGCTGATTCCGTGAAGTTCCGTCGCGGAGGACCCGACCTCGGCATCGAGAAGGAAGATCGTGCCGAGCGCGCGATGCCCGGCGAAAGGCCAGAGCGGTGCGTGCTGAGCATCTCGTGGGAGATGAATGAGATCGATGCTGAAATCGCCATCGACATCGATCCGTGCGAGGGACTCGAGATCCCCCTCGCCGACTTGGCCGCGCTCGAAGCGCGGAGACAATTCCGCACCGGGCACCTTGATCAAGAGCTGAGCGAACTGATCGGTAATCCCGGGCCGCGCCGACACAATGAGCAGCTTGCAAGTCGGAGACGCAGTCTCACGGGACATGCCCTGCACCGCAAAGGTTCGCAGCCGTCGAATCTGCGCCTCGTGAAAGAGCGCATGGCCACTCGTGTCCGGCGGCGCGATCCGCGCGCGACCGAACTCGATGATGCCGCGCTCCGCCAGCGTGTGGAGCGTACGGAGCACTTGATAGTCGGGATGGGTACTGCGATCGACAACGTCGCCCACGCGATCCGCCGCTTCGAGCAGACCGAGCACTTCCTGCGTCAAGGGATGAACCGTCGTCGGCAGCTCTCCGCGATCCACGCAGAGCTTGACCGGCGACTCTGTCGGCGGAAGCTTCGGCGCGATTCGATTCCACTCGTCGATCTGGCGAAGACCTTCGGCGAGCACCGACCGCGTCGGCGCCTTGATTTCAGCCGTCTCCCCGACCTCGCAGGGCTCGAAGAAGAACTCGCCCGCCACCCAATCGAGCATGCGGAAGAGCGCCTTTTCGGCGCGAGTCTGTTGCGACCCCGCGGAGTGGATCTCGCCTTCGGAAACCAGAATCCAGCCGTCCGGCGAAGAACCGTCATCGAGTTCCGGAATCAGCGTGAGCCGCCCCGTCGACCGTCGGACGTTCAACATCTGCAGCAATTCGACGGGCCGGAGTTCCGCGAGGGTCCCCTCGAATTCGCGCTCGGTGCAGGCGCGCTCTTCGAGGGCGGCGATCCGACTCTGGCGATCGAGCAGCATCTCGACCGCGTCATGAATGTCATTCGTCTCCGCCGTCGCCGGCAGGCTCGCATCGCCCACCCCACCGAGCAGATGCTCCTTACCCGGTTCAACGCCGAGAAACAGGAAGCGCGCCGAGCGCGTGCGCGGATTCGCGCGCAGGATCTCGCTCAGCTTGCCGGCTTCGACGAGGGGGAGCTCCGCCTGTGTGACGACGATGCTCGGCTGTTCCGCGAGGGAAATCTCCAGGGCGCCGGCGCCATGGGGCGTGATCTGACAAGGATGTCCCGCGGCTTCGAGGGCCGTCGCGACACGCTGCGCGCGCCCGACGTTGCCATCGGCGATCAGCACCAAGCCTTGCGTCAGCCCGCCGGGCGAGCGCGTGGCGGTCGCGTCCTCTGAGAAGGGGATCGAGTTGGACATGATGGCTCGCCCCCTAAACCGACAGCACGATTTCGAACTCGCGCTGGAGTTCGAAGGCAAGGTGTTCGACGAGCGCTCGGTCCGCCGTCTGGAAGATCGCAGCACGGGCGGCGGTCAGCGTGACCTGTCCCACCATCCCGTAGGCCGGGCCATCCCCGAAGTAGACGAGGAAGGGCCGCCGGGAATCGACGCCCGATTTCGAGATCCAGGTGACCTGCGGATGCGCGTCACGGATCTCGCCCTCGGCGAGCAGGACGATCTCGGTCCGGGTGCTGCGGGTGCGGATCTCTTCGAGGGTCTCGAGCACATCCGGCAGCCAGCGGGCACCGGGCGAGAGAAAGAGCACGCCCCGCTCCGCCGGACGGCGTACGATGTCTTCGAGCACGAAGCGGAGCAGCTGGCCCTCGGTCTCGGGGGACTCGATCGTGCCGAGTTCAAGCAGCCGGTCGAAGAGCGGATCGAGCGCCTGACGGCGGGCGAATTCCGGGCGCGCTGCAATCAAACTGTTCTGGGCCTGCTCGATGCGTTCCGCGAGGACGCGGTTCAGGCCTTCGAGCTGAGTTCCGTCGACGGGGTACGTCGCCGCCGCGAATCGGACGGCCGGCCTTTCGCGCCCCTCCCACAGCGCGTCGAAGGCGCTGCGGATGCGCTGGGTCAGCACGCCGGCCCCCAGTGAATCGGTTTGCGGAAGCAGTAACAGGAAGGCGCCCGCTTCGTCCGTCGCCATCAGATCCGTCGCGCGCAACACGCCTTCGAGTCGCCGAGCGGCTTCGATGCGTTCGCGATCGACGATCGAACCTTCGTTTGCGACTTCGGGCTCGGGGAACGAGGTCGCCTGGCGATCCGCCGCCTCGATCTCGACGCGCACGACCGAGAAGCGGTGGCCGAATCGATTCGCCTTCTGGATCTCGTTTCGAATGGCGTCTTCGAGATAGCTCTGGGAGTAGGCGCGGGTTTCGGGGTCCCGCAGCGAGCGACGCTCGAGCGCGCGGAAACGCAGCGCGTTATGCATGGCGACGCCGCCGAACTCGCAGAACTTCTCCGCCGTCGCCCGGTCGGTGGCATCGAAGGCCTCGCCGTCGAGCTTGTCGGTCAGGCGCGCGATGCCGAGGGTCATCCCGCCGGAGCGAATCGGGAGATAGAGCGCCTCGACACCATCAAGGTCTTCGGGCAGCGCGGTTAAAACGGAACGCTCGTTCGTGATCCCCGGGCACCAGGCCGCTTCCGCCTCAGAGAGCGCGACCTTCTCGGGCTCCCCATCAACGCGGACGAGCCCTCGCGCACCGACCAGCTCAAGTTCATCACGACCCGGCTCTTCGGCGATCCAGAGAACGCCGGACTGAGCGCGCGTCTCGAGGCAAAGCCCTTCGATCAATCGCTCAGCCAGGGGTTCGACGGAAAGCGTCGCGTAGAGACCACTCGCCCGTTCGACGAGGGAAAGCACGCCCATGAACTCGAGGTTCTCTTCCATCAGGCGGGCGTGTTCATCGCGCAGCTTCCGCTGCTTCAAAATCTTGGCGAGGGACTCGGTCAGCGCCTCGCGATCGAAGGGCTTGAGGATGTAATCCGTCGCCCCGAGCTTCATCGCATCGACGGCGGTCTTCACGTCAACGACGCCCGTCACCATCACGACGTCCTGCTCGGGCAAGCGTTCCTTGATCCGACGCACCAATTCCGCGCCGTCGATCCCGGGCATCACCAGGTCGGTGACGATGACATCGAAGTCCTCGCGCTCCAGAACGTGCAGCGCTTCCTCGCCGGAAGCACACGTCTGGACCGAGTAGCCCTCGTCGTCGAGCAGCCCTTCGATCAGCTCGCGGAAATACCGCTGATCGTCGACTGCGAGTATGCGCGCCTTGCTCATGACCCCTCGTGGCCGATCCGGCCGGAGGGGTTCGCGCTAGAGCACGCGCAATGCGTCCTCTGCCGATCTCCGGGTGCGGTCGACACTCCCCTGCTCATCGGCGTCCCCGCGCTCTGACACAAGCCCAGATCGGGTGAAATCCGGGCCATCGGCGTCACTCGCGAAGACCTCGAGGGCCTCCCCGAGCAGACTATGGGGTGTAGCTTCGACGACGCGGGCGCGGATCCGGTCGCCCGCCTGCACGCGATGGCCTTCGGGCAGGTCGAGATTGACGACCCGCAGGTGCGGGTCGCGGCCAGAAACCTGGTTTCCGCCCCGGCGGCTCTGCCCGTCCACGTAGACGAGGGTCTCGTCGCCGACCCGGGATTGGTGATAGGCCAGGGTTTGGTCGCGCTGTTGGTTCTGCAGCCGCTGGAGACGATCCTGGGCCACGTCGGGGGGCACTTCGTCGCCCATCTCGGCGGCGGTGGTGCCGGGACGCGGTGAGTACTTGAAGCTGAAGGTGTCGACGAGCCCCGCGCGTTCGACCAGGCCCAGGGTCTCCTGAAAATCGGATTCCGTCTCGCCGGGAAAACCCACGATCAAATCGGACGTGATCGCGATGTCCGGGCGAGCGGCCCGCAGCGCATCGACAATCTCGAAGTAGCGCTCCCGCGTATACCGACGACGCATCGCTTCAAGAACGCGGTTCGATCCGCTCTGGACCGGCAGATGAACATGCGGACAGAGATGCTCAAGCTCGCCGTGCGCCCGAATCAGTGCGTCGTCGTAGAAGAGCGGATGCGGGCTCGTGTACCGAATCCGGTCGATCCCCGGAATCTCGTTGAGGCGTCCAAGCAATTCCGCAAAGGGCATCGTTCCCGCAGCAGTCGCCTTCCCGCGCCGAACGTCATGCCGCCCATAGGCATTCACCGTCTGCCCAAGCAGCGTGACTTCCCGGATTCCCTGGGCGCCGAGGGCAGCAACTTCCGCTTCGATCTCCGTTGCCAGTCGGCTGATCTCGCGGCCGCGGGTGGAGGGCACGATGCAGAAGCTGCAGAACATGTCGCAGCCTTCCATGACCGTGACGAAGGCCTTGCGGCGTCGGCCCTCGGGTAGCTCGGGCCGGCGCGTCGGCAGATCAAACCGCTCGGGACTCTTGTCCTCCCCGACCCACGCGGCACGCTTGCCTTCAAGTGCGCCGTCGAGCATTGCCGGGACGCGCCGCAGGTTATGCGTGCCGAAGACGAAGTCGAGGTGATTGAAGCGGCCGAGGAGCTTGTCCCCGACCTGCTGCGCGACGCAGCCCCCGACGCCCACGATCCGACCGGGCTTCTCGTCTTTCCATTCGCGCAGCTTGCCGAGGTCGCTGTAGAGCTGATGTTCCGCCTTGTCCCGGATCGAGCATGTATTGATCACGAGCACATCTGCGTCGGCCTCGGTCTCAGCCGCAGACAAGCCGGAATCCTCGAGCAGCGTCGCGACTTTCTCGGAGTCGTGGACGTTCATCTGGCAGCCGTAGGTGCGGATGGCGAAGCGCTTGTCGTCCAAGGGAATTCCAGCTGGAGAGGTCCAGCGATCAAAGGGTTTCAGGGCGGTCGAGCGGCGCGGAACGTACCGGAGAGACCCCCGAGAGTCGATCCAGAGGAAGCCGCAGAATCGGGGCTCCGGCGCACTGGGAAACGCCCCTCGTTTTACTCAGGTTTTGCCTCGAAAAATCACAAAAGCGCCCGGTTTTGAACAGTTTTCATATTCAATGTGATGGTGTCTCAAAACACGATTGACAAGGCTTCGAACCCCGCCATAATGCCTAGCAAGTCATAGGGTTTCGGAGTGGCGGTGGATTGGCCATTTCTTCCGAAATGTCCAACCTCTCACCCCCCATTGAATGAGTCCACCGCCCCTCCCCCTGACGAACGCCTTGGTCTTCCGAGACCAAGGCGTTTTTCGTTGGGGCGACGGTTGGGGCTCGTTGGCGGCTTGGGAGCGAACGGGGTGCTTGGCGGCCGCGATCGCGCTTCTTGGGGGCGTGTGGTCGGGTGGCCGGGTTCGATTCGGCGGATCGGCCGGATCCAACGCTGAGCGCCGGCGCGGAACGCTTTAGTCTCCGCGGCCTCGAATGCCAATGCCTGTCGATCCTGTCGATCCTGTCGATCCTGTCGATGTCGCGATGGCTCGCTAGAGCACCAGGAACGCGAGTGCAGCGGCTCCCAGGGCGTACGGTGTGGTTCGCTGGACGAAGTCTTTGGGGATTGTGCCGAGGGCTTCGAGGCCGTTCATGCCGGCGCGGGACTTCTTGATGACGGGCCATTCGATGATGCTGGAGAAGACGGCGAAGCCGAAGGCCCCGGCGACGAGGGCGGCGGTTCCGGGGCCGTTCATCGGGAGAGCGATGAAGTAGATCAGAGGAACGGCGACGTGGGCGAGGTTGCCGCCGATGCCCATCCAGTCGAAGGCGCGGGCGTCGTTATTCTTGTAGTCGAAGTCGAAGAGCGGCAGGAAGCCACCAAGCGGCTTGAGCGGCGCGTGCCCTCCACCGAGCCGCGCGCCTGCGAAGTGGCCCCATTCATGGGCGAGCGCGCACGTAGCCGCGCCAACGAGCAAGCCATCGACGGTCGCGAGCAGAGAAGCAAATGCAAGCTCAGAAACGGTCGCCCAGGCCTCCGCCGCCGCAAAGAGCGAGAGCAGCGCCGACACGATCGCAACATCGCGAATCCCGACCAGCAGAAGCGATGCCTGATCCTTTTCCGCGATCTTCCCCGAAAACGCCTTCCCGAGATCGTCCGAAACATTCGCGTCGCCGCTTGCCGGCGCCTCGTCCACAGGAGTCTGTTCAGCACTCATCGAGAAACCCTCCAGCGCCCAAGGCGCCCGTCATCGAAGCCCAGCCCTGAGCCCAAGCGCGCTCTGCGCGCGCCCAACAGAGAGCAGCATACAAACATCAGTCCCGCGAAAAGAGGCAATGCCCCCCTTCCACTCGGTCAAAGAACGATTTGATCGACGACCTTAGAAAGCTGTCGCAGGTTCCGGCACTCTTCGACGATGTCGCAATACGGCATGTAGCGATCCATCACGGAGTCACCGAAGCCCCAGGCGCTCGGGCTCTCCGGGTTCAGCCAGACGAGGTTCTTCGCCTTGTTCTGGATATCCCGAATGCACCACGCCTTGGCGTCGTTGTAGTTGTTCCGCGCGTCGCCCAGAATGATGACCGTCGTCTTGTTGTCGACCGCAGCGAGATGGTTCTTCCAGAACTCGTGGAAGGCGAAGCCGAAGTTGCTGCGCGTGTAGACGTTGATTACGTCACCGCCATCCAGCGCCTTCTCGACGGCGCTGCTGACTTCCTTGTCATTGAAGACATCGGTCACTTCGCCGAGTTCAGCGACGAAGACGTAACAGCGGATCTTCGTGAAGGCTTCCTGCAGGCTGTACATGAACTGCAGCATGAAGCGCGAAACGTTCGCGACCGATGACGACACGTCGCACATGATCACGAGCTTCGGTCGGTCCTTGCGGCGCGTCTTGTAGACGACCTCGAAGGGGATCCCGCCGCGCGCCATGTTCCGGCGCAGCGTCTGATGAAGATCGAGCTTGCCGCGCTTCAGCCGCTTCTTGCGAATCGAGAGAATGTTCTTGATGCGCTGAGCGAGCCGCGTGACGACCTCGCGCATCTTCACGATCTCGTCTTCGGTCAGATGATAGAAGCTCTTCTCCGTCAGCATCTCGCGACGGAACTTCTCCATGTAGTTGTGATTCTGCTGCTGCAGCTCGCGCTCGGTGAAGTTGCGGACCGTGCGGCGCGCCGTCTCCATCAGCTTGCGGATCAGCTCCTGCATCTGCTGGATCTGCTGATCGCCCATGCCCATGGCCTTCATCTGCTCGACGAGGCCTTCGAGATCCTGCTGTGCGCCTTCGAGGCCCAACTGCTCCGTCGTGCGACGACTGAAGAAGCCGACCTGGAGCATGTTCTCGATGCGCCCCGTGCCCGCTTCTTCCGCGGCGGAGCGGATCATGTTCTCGAGCTCCGAGAGGTTCTGCGTCAGCAGCGCCTTCGCGAGCTCGGACATATCCAGATCGCCGTCCATGTTCTCCATCATCTCGGCGAGCTGCGCGAGCAGCTCCTCGAGATCGATGCCCATCTCGGAGAGGTCGCCCTCCATGTCGCCGAAGGCGCCCTTCAGGTTGTCGTAAAAGCCGGACCAGAAGAGATTGAAGAGTTCATCGAAGGTCGGGATCTCATCACCCCGCTTCACCATGGACGAGCGCAGCGCGTCCTGGAACACGTCGCGATCGTCGAGGGAGAGTTCGTCGAGCGCATTGAATGCGTCGATTCCCTCCGCCACGGAGACCCGGATCCCACTCTTCCGAAGCAGGTTCGTAAATTCGATGATCTTCTTTTGCATCGTTCGCTTTCAACAGCCAGAAACAGGGAGGAATGCGTCGGCGGACCTAACAACGTCCGCTGGCAGCGCGCCTAGTGAAGGATTCCCTTCTTGGCGGTCGCCGCCGGAGCTTCCTGGGGCTTCTCGGCCTGCGTCTGCGCCGTCTTCTTTTCGATCAGCTTCGACAACTCGTTCTGCGCCTTCTGAACATCGCCCTCGTACTTGAGGATCACGTTCAGCGTGTCGCCCACGATCTCGTCTTCGAGTTCGTCCGCGTTCAGCGCGAGCAGTGCTCGGGCCCAGTCGAGGGTCTCCGAGATCGACGGCGTCTTCTTGAGGTCGAGGTCGCGGATCTTATTCATCAGCTGGACGACTTCTTCGGCGAGGCGCTTGTCGATGTTCGGGACCTTGCGGTCGAGGATGCGAACTTCGAGCTCTTCGTTCGGGTAGTCGATCCAGAGATGCAGACAGCGTCGCTTGAGCGCGTCACTCATCTCGCGAGCATCGTTCGACGTGAGGAACACGAGCGGCTGGGTCGTCGCCTTGATCGTTCCGATTTCCGGGATCGTCACCTGGAAGTCCGACAGGATCTCGAGCAGGAACGCTTCGAATTCCGGATCCGACTTGTCGACTTCGTCGATCAGCAGGAGGGCCGGCTTTTCGGACTCGATCGCCTGCATGAGCGGGCGCGGCACGATGAACCGGGTAGAGAAGAACACCGAGTCCTCGGCACCCACGCGATCCGCGGCTTCCGTCAGGTTGCCCGCGTCGGCGATCGTCTCGGAGACCTTGTCCTTGAGAATCTGGGTATAAAGCAGCTGCTTCGAGTATTCCCACTCATAGAGGGCCTTCGCCTCATCGAGTCCTTCGTAGCACTGCAGGCGGATCATCTCGCGACCGAGCGCCTGGCTCACGACCTTAGCGAGCTCCGTCTTGCCGACACCGGCAGGACCTTCGACGAGCACGGGCTTGTCGAGTTGCTGTGCGAGGAACACGACCGTCGCAATCTGCTTGTCGCAGATGTACTCCTGATCGCTCAGCTGCTGAATCACGTCATCGACCGACTTGAACATCTTCTCTTCTCTCTTCTCTTGCTATTTCGAATGCGAATGAACGAACAGCGCCCGAACGGGTCGGACGCGTATCTTATTTACTCAGGCGCAGTACGTGGCCCATCTTCTCTTTCTTGGTTTCCAGGTACTTGCGATTGGCATCGTTGGGCTCGATCTCAAGTGGAATCCGATCGACGATCTCGACGCCGTAGCCACTGATCCCGGCGCGCTTGCCGGGGTTATTCGTAAGGATGCGGATCTTCTTGACACCGAGATCCGCCAGGATCTGCGCGCCGACGCCGTAGTCGCGCAGGTCTGCGCCGAAGCCGAGCTTCACGTTGGCCTCGACCGTGTCGAGCCCTTCTTTGTCCTGGAGTTCGTAGGCCTTGATCTTGTTCTTGAGGCCGATGCCCCGACCTTCCTGGCGCATGTACAGGATAATTCCGGAGCCCTCTTCCGCGATCATGCGCATGGCGGCTTCGAGCTGTTCGCCGCAGTCGCAGCGCATCGAGCCGAAGGCATCCCCGGTTAGGCACTCGCTATGCACGCGAATCAAGACAGGCTTGTCTTCCGAGATCTCGCCCATGATCAAGGCCATGTGGTCGACGTGATCGATGTCGTTCTCGAAGACGATCGCTTCAAACTCGCCGAACTTCGTCGGCATCTTGGCGACCGCCGAACGATGCACGAGTTGTTCGTTGCGGAGGCGATAGGAAACGAGGTCCTTGATCGTGACGATCTTGAGATCGTGTTCCTTCCCGAACTCGATCAGATCGGGCAGCCGGGCCATCGTCCCGTCGTCCTTCATGATCTCGCAGATGACACCGGATGGATGACAGCCCGCGAGACGTGCGAGATCGACCGACCCTTCGGTCTGGCCGACGCGGCGCAGCACACCGCCAGCGCGCGCGCGCAGCGGGAAGATGTGGCCAGGTCGAACGATGTCGGTCGGCTTCGCTTCGGGGTTCACCGCCGCCAGCACCGTTCGCGAACGATCCGCGGCAGAGATACCCGTCGTGACGCCCTCGCGGGCCTCGATCGAAATGGTGAAGGCCGTGCCGTAAGGCGTGGTGTTCTCGTAGTCCGGGACCATCATGCCCAGGTTGAGCCGATTGAGCTGCTCTTCTTCGAGTGGAAGGCAGATCAGTCCACGACCGTATTTGGCCATGAAGTTGATGGCCTCCGGCGTGCACTTGTCGGCGGCAATCACGAGGTCGCCTTCGTTCTCACGATCTTCATCGTCGACGAGGATGACCATCTTGCCAGCAGCGATATCAGCAATCGCTTCGGAGATCGTGGAGAGCCCAGGGCTCGGCTCGATCTCGCTGATGGGCTTGGACGAGGATCCAGAACCAGAATCGGACGCAGATGTAGACATATCGAGGGGGTTCACCTTTGCGTACGGCGCCGTCCAGACCCGAAAGGTGTTTAACCTCGGAGGGTTCCGGCGGCGATCGGAGGGCGCGCCCAGGCGAGATACCCGGGGGTGATGATGGCTCGACTTTAGGCATGGTTGACTGGAGTGTCAATCACACAGGAGCCCCTCGAAGAGGGACTGCGGGTCCCCGATCGGTGGCGTCGCGCTCAGAGCAAAGCGGCCTCAAGGACCGAATCGCGGCGCGGTCAGCGGACGGCCGAGCCTACGCGCCCTGCTTGAAGTTCTTCATGACGCCCTTGAGGAAGTCTTCTTCCGAGAGCGAGAACTTGGCGGAGAAGTCATGTCGATCCTCGAGCCCGCGATAGAGCACGCGCATCAGCTCGCGGAAGGTCTCGAGGATCCCCTCGCCACGGGTCGCGACCGCGGGAAAGGTCGGCGTGTCGCCCCACTGCTCCTTGATCTCAGCGAGGTCCTTCACGTCGGGCATGTCGCGCTTGTTGAACTGGACGACCTTCGGGAGGTTGTCGAAGTCGATGCCGTGGGCCTTGAGGTTGGCTTCCATGTCGCGCCAGGAGTAGGCGTTTGCGCTCGCGGCGGAACGCTGAGAATCGGCGACGAAGGCGATCGCGTCGGCCCCCGCGAGCACGACCTTGCGCGTCGACTTGTGCATGACCTGACCGGGCACGGTGAAGAGTTTCATCTTGATCGAGAAGCCTCCGACCGTGTCGAATTCGACAGGCAGGAAGTCGAAGTAGAGCGTTCGATCGTCCTTCGTATCGAGGGTCAGCATATGGCTGCGCGTGGCCGGGTCCATCATCTCGTGGAGCTGCTGCAGGTTCGACGTTTTGCCTGAAAGCGCCGGACCGTAGTAGACCACCTTGAGGGTGATCTCTTTACTGCCCATGTTGATCTGAACCATGACTCTCTCCTCGAGCTGCTCGAACGGAATGCGCATCCCGAAAGATGCGCTTCCGTTGCATGCGGAAGGGGCGCGACCACGGTGAAGTGGTCGCACCCCCACAGGAGATTCTTCGGTCGATCCGCGCCCCGGATCAAGCCCGAATCTCCCGCCCCGTGCCGGGAGGGCTTGCGCCCCCAACCCCGGTCCGCGGCCTGCCCGGGCTAGGCACGCTCCTCGCTCACTGCCCGCCGGCGCCCAAGCCCCGCGAGCACCCCGAGTCCACCGATTAACCCTGCAGCGAAGCCCGGCTCAGGCACCTCGATCTCGAAGGCGCGATCATTGGCGCGCGTCTGCGTCGTAAAGGAAGTCGTCAGCTGGGTGGAGATCTCGTCGAGACTCTGCCCTGGCTCCGCGTCGACCCAGTTCATAACCGGCTGATACGCGCCATCTGTGATCGACTGAACGAAGAGCACGTACTCCTTGTCCCGCACCATCTCGAAGCCCGCGTTCAGCGGGATCTCGAACTCGTAGAAGGCGTGAAAGACACCGCTCCCGACGCCGTTCGACTCGAAGTTCCCGAGGAACGTCGTCGTGCCGAGGTTCACGGGGATCGTCTCGAGATGGAGGATGTTGAAAAACCCGCCCCCCGCGTCCTCACCGATCGCGACTTCGAATCGGTCGGTATTCGGCGCGGCGACGGGGTTCGCACCAACATCGGTCTGGTGAACGTAGTTCGTCGTGATGCGCACCTTGTCGATGCGGTCCGCGGTGGGCGATGTGAATCGATCCCACATCCACGGACCCGTATTGATCGGCGAGCTCGAAAGGCGATGCGAGGTCCATCGGCCCACGGGCTCGAAGGTGCTCCAGGGGACGCGTTGGACAGCGAGTTCCGGCTCGACGTCGACACCGTTCACCTTCGTCACGTGGAAGGTCGAGACCGGCACGACGGGCTGGTTGAATCGAAAATAGATGTCGAAGCTCGTCTCGCCGGGCGACAGAGCCAGGATCGGGAAGAAAAGGTCAAAATCGATCAGGACCCGATCTGCATCCAGCCGATTCACCGCTACAAAATCCACTAGAGACGGTGCGTCGCTCGATGCTTGCAGATCAAGACCCGCGGTGGCGATATTGCCGAAGCCCGACAACTCGATCGAATGAATCACCGTGCTCGACGAGCTGTAGTTTTCGACCCGAACCCGCATGTCGTAGCTGTGAGGGAGCTCAGCCGGCGGCGGCGTGACTTCGTTCCCGAGTTCGAACGTCACACGACCGCCAATGCCGGGAACGTTCACCTCGACGGGAGCGAGAGTCACGGGGGTGAACGTCGGAGCGGGGTCGACCTCGACAGGCCAATCGACGCCAAGGGCCGAAATGAAGGTCGCCTGACTGAGCGAGGGAAGGAGCAAGAGCGCCGTAACCGTGGGCAGGAGCCAGAAGGCTCCCCTCGCCGCAAAACGAACGAAACGAGAATCGGGATTCATGAAGCCTCCGTCAGAAGTGAATTGACGGAGGCATCTTCTCAAACTCGCTCGTCTCTTGGTATCGACCAGATGGACTAGTCCGCAGACGTTGCCGGCTGCCTAACAGCCGGCGGCGATCGCGTATCAGCCAGGGCCGCGTCAACCGGGGCTAAGGCGTCAGCCCTGGGTCGCGGCGCCCGTACGAAAAGCGCTCAGGAGCTGTCGCGCCGCAGCAGCGGGCGTTGTCTTTTGGGCTGCAACGTCAACTTCTTGAGTCTCGATGAGCTCCGCCATGCCCGGGGTTTCCCGAAAGACGCGGGCAATGCCTTCATCGACGAGCTTCCACATCCAGTCGCGCGCCTGATCCCGGCGGCGCGCTTCGAGCGCCCCGTTCCGACTCGTCAGCTCATGGTGCTCGACGATCGCCTCCCAGACCTCGGAAACGCCTTCCGACTCGATCGCGCTCGCGGCGAGCGCGCGGGGACGCCACTCGTCGTTCATTCCGCGAATCAGATCGAGCGCACTCGCGTAATCGACGCGTGTACGCTGGGCCGTCGACTCCATGGGCCCATCCGCCTTGTTGACGACGAGCGCATCGGCGAGTTCGATGACGCCTTTTTTGATCCCCTGGAGTTCGTCCCCACCCGACGGCAACAACAACACCAGAAAGAAGTCGACCATCGAGGAGACCGCGACTTCGGACTGCCCGATGCCGACCGTCTCGATCAAGATCACGTCGTATCCGGCCGCTTCGCATAACAGCATGACTTCGCGGGTTCGGTGGGCGACGCCGCCGAGCGAGCCGCCCGAGGGCGATGGGCGGATAAAGGCCTCGGGCTTGACGGAGAGGCGTTCCATGCGCGTTTTGTCGCCGAGGATCGAGCCCCCGGTCACAGGACTCGACGGGTCGACGGCGAGCACCGCAACCCGCTTGCCCTGCTCGACAAGCTGAAGCCCGAGGGCTTCGATGAATGTGCTCTTGCCGACACCCGGCGGTCCCGTAATGCCGACGCGAATCGCGTTTCCCGAGTCTTCAATCAGCGATTCAAGGATGGCCTGGCCGGCGGCGTGATCTTCGTCTCGCGTGCTCTCGAGCTTGGTGATCGCGCGCGCCATCACGCGACGGTTGCCGGCCCGGATTTCCCGGGCGGCCTCAGTCGGATTGGTCGATTCGGACGACTGCGCGCCTCCGCTCATCAAGCCGCCGCGCGGGCGACCAGAACTTCGAGCACTTCCGCCGCGGCTTCCGGGACGGGCGTACCCGGTCCGAAGATCGCCGACACGCCTTCGGCGCGCAGGAAGTCGTAGTCCTGGGGCGGAATGATGCCGCCGACAATCACGACGATGTCCGAGGCGCCTGCGTCGGCGAGCGCCTTCACGAGCTCGGGCACGAGCGTCTTGTGGCCCGCGGCCTGGCTCGACACGCCGATCACATGCACGTCGTTATCGATCGCCTGCTGCGCCGCTTCCGCGGGCGTCTGGAAGAGCGGGCCGACATCGACGTCGAAGCCGAGGTCCGCGAAGGACGTCGCGATGACCTTGATGCCGCGATCGTGACCGTCCTGACCGAGCTTGACCGCGAGCATGCGCGGCCGTCGTCCCTGACTCTCACCGAAGGCTTCCACCGCCTTCGACACCTTTTCGAACTGGTCTTCGTCGCGGTACATGGCGCGATAGACACCAGAGACCGACTGCACTTCCGCGCGATGTCGCGAGTAGACCTTCTCCATGGCTTCGGTGATCTCACCGACCGTGGCTCGAACACGCGCTGCGGCGACGGCAGCTTCGAGCATGTTGCCCTCGCCGCTCTCCGCCAGTTCGGTGATGTGCGCAAGCGCCTTGTCGACGGCGCCCTGATCACGCGCGGCACGGATCTGCTCGAGGCGTCGGATCTGCGAATCGCGGACCGCCGTGTTGTCGATGTCCCGGATCTCGATCTGGTCTTCCTTCTCGAGGCGGTACTTGTTGACGCCCACAATGACGTCTTCGCCGGTATCGACGCGAGCCTGGCGGCTCGTCGCCGCCTCTTCGATGCGCAGCTTCGGCATGCCCTGCTCGATCGCCTTGGTCATGCCGCCCATCTCTTCGACTTCATCGATGAGTTCGTTGGCGGCCTTGTAGACGCTCTCGGTCAGCGACTCCATGAAGTATGAGCCGCCCCAGGGATCGACCACCGCCGGAATGCCCGACTCTTCCTGCAGGATGAGCTGGGTGTTCCGAGCGACGCGCGCGGCTGTATCCGTCGGAAGCGAGACCGCTTCGTCGTAACCGTTCGTGTGCAGCGACTGCGTGCCGCCAAAGACGGCCGCCATCGCCTCGACCGTGGTCCGGATGATGTTATTCATCGGATCCTGCTCGGTCAGCGAGGCCCCAGACGTCTGGCAATGGGTGCGCAGCATCAGCGACTTCGGGCTCTTCGGCGCAAATTCCTGCTCCATGCGCTCCGCCCAGATGCGGCGTGCGGCGCGCATCTTGGCGATCTCAAGATAGAAGTTCATGCCGATGCACCAGAAGAACGAGAGTCGGCCAGCGAACTTGTCGACGTCCATGCCCTTGCTGAGCGCGGCACGGACATAGTCGAGACCATCGGCGATCGTGAAGGCCAGCTCTTGAACCGTCGTCGCTCCCGCTTCCTGCATGTGGTAGCCGGAGATCGAGATCGAGTTGAACTTCGGCATTTCCTTCGCCGTGTACTCGATGATGTCCGCCACGAGTCGCATAGAAGGCGTCGGCGGATAGATATACGTGTTCCGCACCATGAACTCTTTGAGGATGTCGTTCTGGATCGTGCCCGCGAGCTTGCTGCGCTCAACGCCCTGCTCTTCGCCCGCAACAATGAACGAAGCGAGCACCGGAATCACAGCGCCATTCATGGTCATCGAGACCGTCACTTCACCAAGGGGAATCTCATTGAAGAGGATCTTCATATCCTCGACGGAGTCGATCGCCACGCCGGCCTTGCCGACATCGCCCGAGACGCGCTCATGGTCCGAGTCGTATCCACGATGGGTCGCGAGATCGAAGGCCACCGAAAGACCCTGCTGACCCGCGGCGAGGTTTGCCCGGTAGAAGGCGTTCGATTCTTCAGCGGTCGAAAAGCCCGCATACTGGCGAAGCGTCCACGGTCGGTTCGCGTACATCGTGGCACGCGGCCCGCGCATGAAGGGGAACATGCCCGGCAGCGTGTCGTCATGTTCGAGATCCGCCAAATCTTCCGCGGTATAGAGCGCGCGGATCGGCAGCCCGTCGGGGCTCGTCCATACGAGCTCGTCGACGTCGCCGCCACGAAGCTCCTTGTTCGCGAGCTCTTTCCAGTCGCCCATCTTATCGGCGGCACGCATGCCGCTCTTCGCCTTGGAATCAGCCATCTTCGTCTACTCCCTGTCGTCCTGATCGCGGCCCCGTTCTGATTTCGCAGGGTCCACGTCGCGATACGGGTCTGGTCCTAGTTCTGGACATAGTTCCGGTCTTCGTTCCGGTCTTCGTTCGGTTTTTGTTCTGTTCCGGCCTTGCTCGGATCTCGGCGCGTGTTCGCGCCACACGGGCCCTCGGCCTCGCGGCGCGCGAGTCTAGCAGCCCCTTTCCAGCCGACATCCTCTCCAAATTCGGGGACTTACATCGCCCGCCGATAGCGCCCACCGACCTCGAAGAGCGCTTCGCTGATCTGGCCGAGGCTCGCGACCTTGACCGTCTCGAGCAGCACGTCAAAGAGATTGTCTCCTCGCCGCGCCGCCTCCTGCAGCTTCTCGAGCGCCGCAGGCGCTTCATCTGCCCAGCGCTCGTGGAACCCGGCGAGCGAATCGAGCTGGGCCTGTTTCTCCTCGTCGCTCGACCGCATCAGGTTGTCTTCCGAAACCGTCGGCAACTCCGGGTTGTCCGGCAGGAACGTATTCACACCGATGATCTCGAGTTCGCCAGAATGCTTGAGCTGCTCGTAGTGCATGCTCTCGTCCTGGATCCGGCCGCGCTGATAGAGCGTTTCCATCGCGCCGAGCACGCCGCCGCGATCCGAGAGCCGCTCGAACTCCTGCAGCACCGCCTCTTCGACGAGGTCCGTCAGCTCCTCGATGATGTACGCGCCCTGGATCGGGTTCTCGTTCTTCATGAGGCCGGCTTCCCGGTTGATGATCAACTGGATCGCGAGCGCCCGGCGGACCGACTCTTCCGTCGGGGTCGTGACCGCCTCGTCATACGCGTTCGTATGCAGGCTATTGCACTGATCCTGCAGCGCCGTCAAAGCCTGGAGCGTGGTGCGGATGTCGTTGAAGTCCATCTCTTGGGCGTGCAGCGATCGGCCCGAGGTCTGGATGTGATACTTGAGCTTCTGGCTTCGCTCGCTCGCGCCGTATCGCTCCCGCATCGCAACAGCCCAGATGCGCCGCGCCACGCGACCCATAACGGAGTACTCGGCATCGAGGCCGTTCGAGAAGAAGAAAGAGAAGTTCGATGCGAAATCATCGACGGACATGCCGCGCGACAGGAAGTACTCACAGAACGTAAAGCCGTTCGCCAGCGTAAACGCGAGCTGGCTGATCGGATTCGCTCCCGCTTCGGCCATGTGATAACCGGAGATCGAAACGGAGTAGAAGTTCCGAATGCCTTCGCGGCAGAACGTCTCCTGAATATCGCCCTGCAATTTGAGCGAGAACTCGGTGGAAAAGATGCAGGTGTTCTGAGCTTGATCTTCCTTGAGGATGTCCGCCTGAACCGTGCCGCGAACATTCTGCAAAACTTCGCTGCGTAAGCGCGCGTAGGTAGCGGCGTCGACGACGCGATCCCCAGGAATCCCGAGCAAGCCGAGTCCGAGCCCATCGTGGGTATCAGGTCGATCCCCCGCATAACTCGGCAACGTCTTGCCTTGAGCCTCGAGTTCCGAGGCGAAGTTCGCGACGGCGCCCTCAAGTTCGCCGCGCTCGGAGAGGTAACGCTCGACGTGCTGGTCGATCGCTGCATTCAGGAAGAACGCGAGGACTGTGGGTGCGGGACCATTGATCGTGAGCGAAACCGAAGTCGAGGGCGCGGAGAGGTCAAAGCCCGAATAGAGCTTCTTCGCATCGTCGAGGGTGCAGATCGAGACCCCGGAGTTACCGACCTTGCCGAGAATATCCGGCGCCTCGGCAGGATTCCGCCCGTAGAGCGTCACGCTGTCGAAGGCGGTCGAAAGACGGGCCGCCGGTTGGCCGGAACTCAAATAGTGGAATCGGCGATTCGTTCGTTCGGGGCCGCCTTCGCCAGCGAACATGCGCGTCGGATCCTCTTCGCTTCGCTTGAAGGGAAAGACGCCCGCCGTAAAAGGGAAGGACCCGGGCAGGTTCTCCAGCGCGAGGTAGCGAGCGACATCGCCCCAGTCCTCGCTGCGCGGAACGGCGACCTTCGAGAAGGAGGTTCCTGACAGGGTCTCCACGCGGTTCTCGACTTCGATCGCGCGGCCCCGGACTTCGTAGCTCTGGCGTTCGGCGGAATAGCGTTGGCGACGCTCGGGCCATTCCGCGAGTTCCGCTGCCAGACCCGGGTCGATCTCTTCGGCCGCCTTCGCATAACCTTCGACGAGCCGAAGCGCGACATCGTCCTCCGAGCTCGTTTCGATCGGTGCGAGTGGGCGCTCAACGGGGACACCAAGACTTCCGAGCACGCGAGCGTGACCATCGGCGAGCGCAGCCCCCGCCGACCAGCGATCGACGTTCGTGCGGTAGCCACGAATCGCCTCGGAGATCTCCGCCAGATAGCGCTGTCGCGAGGCCGGCACGAGGCCGCTCGATTCAGCGATGTCGAGTTCGACGGCCGCTTCGACTTCACGCGCTTCGAAGGCACTCACGCCAAGCGAAGCCAACTTCGCTTCGAGCGCTTCCGCCAGGCGTTCGGTTCCGGGATCGTTCCAATTGCGCGCGACGGTCGGGAAGACCGGGACTTCCGCATCGCTGCGCGTGAACTCGTTGCGATTCCGGCGCCACTGCTTGCGGATATCCCGCAGCGAATCCGCCGCCCCTCGTCTGTCACACTTATTCAAGACGACGAGATCAGCGAAATCGATCATGTCGATCTTCTCGAGCTGGGACGGCGCGCCATAATCCGGCGTCATCACATAGAGCGAGCAATCCACCTGATCGACGATCTCGGAATCACTCTGACCGATGCCCGCGGTCTCGAGAAAGACCAAATCGAGTCCGGCGTTTCGCAGGACCGTCAGGCCGTCACCGACGGCGGCGGCCAGCGAACGGTTCGCAACCCGCGTTGCCATAGAGCGAACGAAGACGTCCTCACCGCCGATCGCATTCATCCGAATCCGATCGCCCAAGAGAGCCCCCCCGCTGCGTCGACGCGTGGGATCCACGAGCAGCAGACCGATCCGAATGCCCGGCGCATCGCGTCGCAGCCGCATCACGAGTTCATCGACCACGCTCGACTTGCCGGCGCCGCCTGTCCCGGTGAATCCGATCACCGGTGTTTTCTCTCGTTCGCCGGCCGAGATCGTTCGACGCAGCGCTTCCGCGTCCTCCTTGTGGGATTCCGCGTAGTTCTCGAAGAACGTGATTAGCTGGCCGATTTCGCGCGGGTTGCAAGTATCCGCGCGAGCGGCCAATGCCGCGAGACCCGCCGCCGGATCCGACTCGCGGGCAACCCGCGCTTCAAGGCATTCGTCGACGATCGTCGCGATCATGCCCTCAAGGCCAAGTACGCGGCCGTCCTCGGGGCTGAAGATCCGTGCAACGCCGATTCGGTGAAGCGCTTCGATTTCACCCGGCGTGATCGTTCCGCCGCCGCCGCCATATACGCGCACGTGGGGCAAGCCGACTTCCGCGAGGCGCTGCACGAGGTACTCGAAGTACTCCATGTGGCCACCTTGATAGGAGGACAGCGCGATCGCATCAGCGTCTTCCTCAAGCGCGGCCTCGACGAGTTCGTCGACGCCGCGGTCGTGGCCGAGATGAATCACTTCCGCGCCGAGAGATTGAAGCAGGCGGCGCATGATGTTGATCGCGGCGTCGTGACCATCAAAGAGGGAGGCGGCGGTGACGACTCGGACGGGGGGTCGAAGCTCAGAGGAAGTGAGGTTCTCTGCGGTCATGACGGGGTCCTTTGGGCGGAGCTCGTGACGACGATCTCCGGTTCTGAATCGATGAGGCTGGTGGGATCCGCATCGCCGGAATCCGTGTGGTCGGCGACGCGTTCTTCGACGTGCTGGCGGTAAGCGACGAGCTCGCTGCGAAGGTCGGTGAGCTCGGACAAACGTCGATCGACGTCCGCTAGGTGCGCACCGAGCAATGCGTCAAGACGCGCGAGCATCGCGGAGGTCGAGCCGCCGATGGCGTAGACGGCGTTCAGATCACCGATCTCGGCGAGCGACAAGCCCAGGGCCTTGAGGCGTGCGATGAAGCCCAATCGTTCAAGCTCATCCGGGCCATAGACGCGGCGGCCCCCTTCGCTGCGACGAATGCCGGGCAAGAGCCCGATCTCTTCGTAGTAACGAACCGTGCGCGGCGAGAGCCCCGTGCGGGAACAGATTTCGGCGATGGCCATCATGGCCGGAATGTGTCGGCGATCTGCCAGCTTACGTCAACTGCGAAATCGATCCCGAATCCTGAGACGAAATGTGCGGGATCGCACGAGCCCCGAGGGGCGCTATCTCGACTGGTCGCGGCTAATCAGCCCGCGCCGGGCTGGCTAGTGGTAGCCGAGCTCCGAGATCCGCCGATCGTTCTTGAGCCACGACGGATCGACCTTCACAAAGAGCTCGAGATGCACCTGGCGCCCCACCCATTCCTCGATCGCCGCGCGCGAACGGATGCCGATCTTCTTGATCATCGACCCGCCCTTCCCCACGACGATCCGCTTCTGGGAATCCCGCTCGACGAGCAAATTGGCGCCGATCTTGACCGCCTTTTTGCCCCCCTCCTCGTAGCGCAGGACTTCGACGGCCATCGAATACGGCAGCTCCTTATCGAGCAGCTCAAAGAGCGACTCGCGAATCATCTCACCGCAGAGCCAACGCATCGGCCGATCCGTGAGTTCGTCCTCATCGTAGAGCGGCGGCGAGAGCGGCAAAGCCTCGACGATCGCATCGAGCAGCACTTCGAGCCCCACCTCCGTCTTCGCGGAAACCCGGAACTGCGGCCAGTCACTCGGCGCCTCGGCGATCGGCCAATCGTTTTCCTGCGCACGCGGCAAATCGGTTTTCGTTCCGACCACCAGAGTCGGTCGGCCTAACGCCTTGAGGGCCGCAGCCAAATCATCGTGGGTCTCCGTCCAGCCGACCGCTCGGTCGACGAGGAGCAGCGCGACTTCGCTGTCCCTCGAGACTTCTTCGACGACGCTATTCAGGGCCTGATTGAGCTTCTTGTCGCCCTTGTGGCTACCGGGGGTATCCATAAAGAGGATCTGTGCGCCTTCCCGGGGAAGGATGCCGAGGATTCGACTTCGGGTCGTTTGCGGCTTTGCGCTCACGATCGCAAGTCGCTGTCCGAGCAGCACATTGAGAAGAGAGGATTTTCCCGCATTCGGCGGACCGAGGAGCGCAACGAATCCCGCGCGATAGCCATCCATGTTAGGCCTCACCGTCTGCGAGCGTCTCTGCGGTCCGGGCGGCCAATGCGGTCCGGGCGGCCGCCTTCTCTGCCGCCCTCTTCGTGCGCCCGATCCCCGAGGCAAGCACCACCCCGTCTGAACACACGTCAATCTCGAATCTCAAATCATCTCCTTCGACGCCGGAGTCACCCGTCATCTTGTAGGTCGGGAACGAACCGACTTCCTTCATCAATATTTCCTGGAGCGCAGTCTTCGGGTCGCGCTCAACCCGAATCGCATCCGCTGCAAGCTCTTCCTGAAAGAAGCGTCCGACAAAGTCGGCCACGGCAGTCTGCCCGCCGTCCTGATACATCGCGCCGAGCACCGCCTCCATCGCATCCTCGAGAATCGAGGCCTTCTCCCGCCCCTGGCTCGCCTCTTCGGTGCGTCCGAGCCGCAAGACGTCGCCGAGGCCGATCGAGCGCGCGAGTGCCGTCAGCGATTTCCCTTCGACGATCGAATGCAATGCGCGGGTCAGATCCCCTTCGGACCAATCCGGCTTCGCATCGTAGAGCGCCTCGGCCACAACGAGCGCGAGCACGGCATCCCCAAGAAACTCAAGGCGCTCATTGCTCTCATGATCCACGTCGCCGGCTTCACGGGTGTCATCGCGCGCGCGTTCATGAGCGAAGGACGAATGCCGCAGCGCGGCTTCGAGTCGCTCGCGATCGCGAAAGGCATAGCCGAGCGCCGCCTCGAAGCGGTCGAGCGCGAGGCCGCGGGACGCCTCGTCCGCTTCGCTCATCGAATTCCCTCGAAGAGCCAACCGCCCCCGATCACTTCGTCATCGCGCTCGAAGTCGTAGAAGACCGCGGCCTGCCCCGGCGCGACGGCGCGCACGGGCTCTTCGAAAACGATCGAGGCCTGCCCATCCTCCGTCGCGGTGACCGTGGCAGGAACAGCTTGATGGCGATGGCGCACCTGGACGCGAACGCGAATCGGTCCCTCCGGCGCTTCGCCCGAGATCCAGTTCGTATCGGCGACTGTCGCGCGACCGCAATCGAGATCATCGACGGGGCCGACGACCACCTTCTGCTCGCGCGGATCGAGCCGGATCACGTAGAGGCGCTTGTCGGCGGAGATGCCGAGGCCGTGGCGCTGGCCGACAGTGTATCGATGGACGCCGCGATGTTCCCCGAGCACGCGACCGGACTGATCCACGATCTCGCCGCGCAGCTTCGCCGCCTGAGGACGCAGTCGCTCGACCACCTTCGCATAATCCCCATCCGGCACGAAGCAGATCTCCTGGCTCTCGGCCTTATCGGCAGTGGCCAGGCCGAGCGTGCGCGCGCGTTCGCGGACCTGGTGCTTGCTCAAATCGCCGACGGGGAAAGACGCTGCCCGCAGCTGTTCCTGACTCAGCGAGAACAGGAAATAACTCTGGTCCTTCTCGCGATCGACCCCGCGAAAGAGCCGAGCCTGTCTCGTTTCGGGATCGTGGGTGAGCCGCGCATAATGTCCCGTCGCTACACGGTCGGCGCCAAAGACCTTCGCACGCTCAAGCAGATGGTCGAATTTGAAGGACTTGTTGCATTCGATGCAGGGGATCGGGGTTCGCCCCGCCAGATACGCATCCGCAAAGTTGTTGATCACTTCATCGCCGAAGGCATCGGCATAATTCGCCACGTAGAACTTGATGCCCAGACGCTCCGCCACGCGCCGCGCATCGTCTGCATCTTCAAGCGAGCAACATCGGGACTCGCTCTCGGAGAGCCGCATCGTCACGCCAATTGCCTGCGCTCCATCTTCGACGAGCATCGCCGCCGCAACGGAGGAATCCACGCCACCGGACATCGCGACGACCACGCGTGCGCCTTCAGTCTGACCGTTCCGAGCCGGCTCGTCGCTCATGGTGCCTCCACCGATCGCACACGCGGCACGAGTTCAGCGAAGAGAGCGACGGCACGATCGATCTCCTCCTCACCCAGGCCCCAGCCGACCGAGAGACGCAGGCTCGCCCGCGCCTGTTCCGGCGTCCGCCCCATCGCGGTCAAAACCTTCGAGGGTTCGATCGAACCCGAATGACATGCAGCGCCCGCGGAAGCGGCCACGCCCTCGAGGTCGAGCGCCTGCACGAGCACTTCCCCGGCGACCCCCTCGAACTCAACGTTCAGCGTATTCGTGAGCATCCGCGCTCGGTCTCCGTTCATCCGCAACGACCCGATCTTCGAGTTCAAACCTTCGAAGAGCCGATCACGAAGAACGCCATAGCGTTCGACGCGATCTGCGAGTCCGTCCGCCGCTAGTTCACAAGCGACACCAAACCCCACGATCCCCGCAACGTTTTCTGTTCCACCGCGCTGTCCCTTCTCCTGACCACCGCCATGAAGATAGGGGGGAAGCGAAGTGCCCTGGCGAACGAAGAGCGCCCCGGTTCCCTTGGGCCCGCCGAGCTTATGCGCCGAAGTCGAGAGCAGATCGACGGGAACGGCCGCTAGGTCGATGCCCCATTTCCCGACCGCCTGGGTCGCATCGGAATGGAAGAGGACGCCGCGTTCGCGACAGCCCGTCGCAATCGCTTCGATCGGCTGGATCGATCCGGTCTCGTTATTCGCCCAGATCACGGAGACGAGCCGGGTCTCGGGAGTGATCGCCGCGAGGACGGGCTCCGCCGATACGCACCCGTCCTTATCGGGACCGATCCGAGTCACGCGCACGCCCCGGGTTTCGAGCAGCTCAAGAGGTGCCGAGATGGAGGGATGTTCGATCGTCGTCGTGACGATGTGATCGTCGGGGCCGAGGAGACCGAAGAGAAGCGTATTATTCGCCTCGGTCGCGCCACCGGTCAGGCGAATCTCCGACGCGGTCGCGCCGAGCAGTCCCGCGATCTGCGCGCGGGCGACTTCAACCCGTGCGCGGGCTGCCGCACCCTCTTCGTAGACGCTCGAAGGGTTGCCATGTTGCGCACGCAGGATCGCCGTCATCGCGTCGACCACTTCAGGTCGAACCGGCGTCGTCGCATTATGGTCGAGATAGATTCGCATCAGGCTCCGTCCGGGCTCGATCGCAGCGACTGATTTGCCGCAACCGCCCCCGATGCGCGCGACCGTAGCCCCCGAAAGGCCGCTCTGCCCGAAATGTCTGTCGGGAGCGTGAATCGAGGGAGGCCTCAGTCGGCCGAGTCGGTTCTGCTCAGCTCACCGCAGAGCATCTCCAGGGTCGTGGCGTCCGCCACCTCGCGGAACGCCCCGTCGATCCGGGTCAGCGCCGTCGCGACCTCCTGCGTCCTTGCCGCTGATGCGAGGTCACCTCCAAGCGCGTCTCCCCGCGCTGCCCGCAGGACATCTCCGACGGTCAGGACATCGAGTGCCGCCGCCGGCACGTATGTTGGATCGCGCCCCTCCCCGACCTGAATCGGCAGGATCAGATCCGCGGTCTCGAATCCTTCAAGAATGCGTCGAACCAATCGAACCGGCTCATCGAGCTGCTCGGCGAGCCCCTCTGCCCCCGGTGGGTCCTGCCGGTCACGAAAGCAGCGCGCCACCGCGACCGCGATCTCGAGCGCCACCGCCTCCTGCTCCGCAACGCCGGCTTCGCCATGACGCATCTCACGTCGGGCGAATGCCAGGTTCTGTGCCGCAAAAGCGACCTCCGCGCCGAGTAGAAGAACCGCCCAACAAACATAGAGCCATGCCAGAATCAGTGGCACCGCGGACATCGCGCCGAAAACCGCCTGGTAGGTCGCCGCTCCAATCTGGAAGTCGACGTAGACGGTGCGCGCCGTCGCGAAGAGGATCGCCGCGACCGCCCCGCCGAGTGCCGCCGCGCGGACGCGCACTTCTGTATTGGGGAAGAACCAATACAGGAAGGTGAAGCCCACGAAAAGAACCAGTACGGGAACCTGCGCGATGCCGAATCGATAGACCTCCGCGACCGTCGGATCCTCGAGCATCGCGCCGACGACGCGCCCGCTCTGCAGCGATGTTGCCAGACTCACCGCCACACCCGTCGAGACCGGAGCCACAACGAGGACCGCCAGATAGTCCGAGAAGCGGCGCGCCCAGCTCCGCGCCGAGGCCACCCCCCAGATATCGTTCAGCGTCATCTCGAGGTGACGCAGCGCGAAGATCGCGGTCCCGAACAAGACCGCACCGCCGATCGTGCCGAAACTCGCGAAATCAATATGGGCAGCGAACTCGCGAACCTGCTCTCGAACCTCCGGCGCAACCGTCGTCAGCTGCTCGATGGCGAATTCGATCAGCGTTTCGTCACCGCCCACCGCGCCGACGATCGAGATCACGACGCCTAACATGGGAATGATCGAAAGCGCCGTCACGTAGGTGAGCGCGCTGGCGCGAAGCAGGAGCTGATCCGCATAGAAGCCACGGACCGTGAGCGCGATCAGCTGCGCGGTCGCTCGCAGAAACCGGCGCCCGCGCGACTCGCCGGGGGAATGCGCCCAGAGTTCGCGCCGAAGCATCTCCTCGAATTTCAACCAGCGCGCATAGAGCCCCGGGGCCGCGTCTTCATCATCGAGAGGAGCCTCACCACTAGCCATCTTGGTGGCCCGAACGTGACTCTCTCAGGTCGTCGGCGCCGTCGGACTCGACCCGCACGAATTGCGCCAGCCGAGCGCTCATCACGGGGCCGATGCCGCGCACCCGTGTGAGGTCACGGGCCGACCGAAAGGGCTCGATCTCCCGTTCATCGACGATGGCGGCGGCGCGAGCCGGCCCAATCCCGGGAAGCGTCGCCAACAGTGGCGCCGAGGCGCGATTCAGGTCGATTCGCTGCCCCGCCACGAGACGACCTACGCCCGCAAGCGATGCATGCTCGTTCGGCTCGCCACATCGCACCCGGCTCGTTCCGAGTGAATCGGTTTCGGTCCCCACGAAGTGCGTGCAAGCCCTGTCATCGATTCGGGACAAGAAGTTGCTTGGCAACCGCTCAGCCATCGCGCCGAGCAAGAGCCCCAACGCCAGCACCCACATCCAGTTCACCCGCATCTCGATGAATGAGCCCGTACCGCCGCCGGGCGCCGAGGCGCGCTGTTCGACGCGCTCGAACCAATCCTTCGAAATCAGCGAAGCAAGATCACCTTTCGCAGTCACCCGCGAGGTCCGCCCCGCATCGCGATCGCCATCCGCCTCGGCAGCCGTCGGGCCCTCGAATTCGATGCGCAGATGTTCGCGGCCGAGTACGCCGGGAAAACGGTCGGCCCATTCGACGGCCAACACACTGCCTGGCGCGAGCATGTCGTAGAAGCCGATGCCCTCGAGTTCTTCCTCGTCTTCGAGCCGATAGAGATCGATGTGGTGAAGGACTTCGGGGCCTTCCGGCAGCGCGTATTGCTGCGCGATCACGAAGGTCGGACTCGACACGCCACTGGGATTCACGCCCAGCCCCTCGGCCAGGCCCTTCACAAAGACCGTCTTTCCGGCACCGAGGGGACCGATCAAAGCGATCGCCAGACCGTCCGCGCCGATCGCGCGTCCAAGCTCGCGCCCGATGGCCTGGGTCTCCTCAGGATCCCGGGAAACGAAGGTCCAATCTGCCATCGAACACCTCCTCCCTCTTGTCGCGATTCGAAACACCCTCGCGAATCTCCGCGGCCACCACCGGGAGCGCATCCGCCAATTCACTCGCGAGCAAGCCGAAATCGCGCCCGCGCAAAGCCAGATGGTCCGCCGTTGCACCGTGCCACCAGGCCCCCAGTCCCGCCGCATCAAAAGGCGTCACGCCCGAAGCCAGAAGCGCCGCGATGATCCCGGTCAGCACGTCCCCGGTTCCGCCGGTCGCGAGATTCGGCCCCCCGGTGGGTGTGACGAGTGCGCGGCCCGATGGATCCGCAACCACGGTGCGAGCGCCCTTCAACACGACGACGGCCCCGCTCGATTCGGCCAGCACGCGCGAAGCCCCGATTCGGTCCGCATTGAGCGCAGCGGCCGTCGTATCAAGCAGTCGCGCGGCTTCTCCGGGATGCGGCGTCAGAATCGTCAGGGCCTGCCGTTCGCGAACACACTCGAGTCGGCCCACGAGGGCATTCAAACCGTCGGCGTCGATCACGAGCGGACGATCGATGCGTTCGACCAATCGCTCAATGAGCTCAGCGGTCTCCGCATCTTGTCCGATCCCCGGCCCCAACGCGACCACGTCGCGAGCCGCCACCAATTCTTCGATCGCCTTTTCGCCGCCGCGAGAAAGCGAGCCACTGGGCGTCGCCGCAACCGGTGCACTCATCACCTCGACGGGCAAGGCTGCCAGCTCGGCCTCGAGACCGATCGGATACGCGAGGGTGACCAGACCGCTGCCGGCGCGCACCGCGGCTCGAGCACTCAAGGCCCCCGCTCCCGTCTTGCCGGTCGATCCCGCCAGGACGAGCACATGACCGAAACTGCCCTTATGTCCCGCGTGCCCGCGCACCGGGAGCCGCGCGGCCGCCGCCATCGCGTTCCAGAGCTCCGCGCGTGGAAGACGTGCGGGATCGGGATCCTGAATCCCAACACGAGCCACCGTGATTTGGCCCGCGTGAGTTGCCCCGGGCTCAAGCGCTAGGCCAATCTTGGGCGACGAGATCGTGATCGTTTCGTCTGCCTCGACGGCGACGCCGAGCACCTGCCCGGTATCCGCGCAAAGGCCCGAAGGAATATCGACGGAGAGGATTCTGTGGTCCGCGCCCGCAGTCCCACGCCAATCCACAAGCGCTTCGATCGCGCGAGCGAACCCACCCTCGACCGCCCGCGAAAGGCCCGTCCCAAAGAGCGCGTCAATCACAACCGCCGCGCTGTCCAGGATCTCGGCCCAGACGATGGACGCGTCTTGCGGAGAGAACACACGACACCGAAGACCAGCAAGTTCGAGGCGTCGCCAATTCGCAGCGGCATCCGCGGGTAACCGGTCGGGGTCGCCCAGTAGAAGCACCTCAGCGGCGATGCCCTCCGCGATCAGATGCCGCACCGCGACGAACCCGTCGCCACCGTTGTTGCCCGCACCACAGAGCGCGACAACACGCCCCCCAGCCTGCGCCTTCGCCCCGAGCAAACGAAGCGTCGGCTCAACCAGCGCCCGGCCGGCGGACTCCATCAAGACCTCACCCGGGACGCCCAGCGAATCGATCGACACGCGATCGAGCGCCTGCATCTCCGACGCGGTCACGAGAGGCCACTCCCCCTGGATATGGGTCGCGCGCGAGTTCATCCTGCTCATCGCTCCGAAGGTAGCCAAGACCGACTGGTGAGCCGATCTCCGCAATCATGTAGGCAGTCGAGTAGCCCGTGATTCACGCTGACCTCCGAAGAACGGACTCAACGCCGCTCCACGCGAGCCCAGCCGAAATCGCATCAGCGCATGCGCGCGTCGAAGTCCCGAACGGCCTGGTCGAGGCCAATCAGCAGCGCCCGACGTGCGAGTCCGCGACCGAACACAACGCGTTCCGCCGCCGGCGCCGCTTCGAGTACTTCGCGGATATTGCGGTCGTCGAGACCACCCGCGAGGGCGATGCCCAGTCGAAGCTTGCTTGCGAGGCGCGCGGTGTCACCGAGGGAGACGAGCGCCGCTCGGCGTTCGGCTTCGGGAAGGTCGACGAGGTAGCCCGTGAAGAGTTCGACGTCGCTGACGCCGTGGGCGTGAACTGCACGGATGGCATCGACGTCCGGGGCGACGCGCACGCTCGCGGCGATCCCGGCTTCTTCGAGGGATCGCAGCACGCTGCTGAGTGCGGGGCCTGTGATCCGCGCATCGACCGGCGGCGCTGGCCCGGACGCTTCGTGGCATTCCCCGACGAGCACGACACGGTCCGGACGGGCTTCGAGCGGAATCTTCAAGAGGTTCTGCGAGATCGGCATTCGCAGTTCCATCGCCCGCGCAGCACGCCTCAGCGTATCGACGTCCGTCTCACGAACCGGGACGAGATCTTCGTTGATCGAAAGTCTCAGACTATCGACGCCGGCCAATTCGGCGAGGCTCGCCGCCGCACCGAGATTACTTCGGTCGTCGCCGGCGAAGTCGCGCAGGGACGGCCAACTATCCAGGGAGAGCACCATCCGCATCGGTCAGGCCCCCGCCGCGAGCGCGTTCTTGAGTTTCCCGGCGAGATCGTTCGCGATCTCGTGAACGCGTGCTTCGTCCCGACCTTCGACCATGACTCGCGCCTTGTTCTCCGTGCCGGAGTAGCGGATCAGCACGCGCCCGGTCTCCCCGAGTTCATCTTCCACCGTCGCTACCGCGTCCTGGAAAGACGAAAGTTCTTCGATCGGGCGTTTCTCAGCGACGCCGATATTGACCGTGACCTGGGGCAAACGCTCAAAGCCCTCGTTCAGCTCGGACAGCGGCTTTCCGCTGCGCGCCATCAGCGCCAGAACTTGCAAGGCCGACATCATGCCGTCGCCCGTCGTCGAGTGTTCGAGGAAGAGGATATGCCCGGACTGTTCGCCGCCCAGGTTGTAGCCGCCTTCGCGCATCGCTTCGACGACATAGCGATCGCCCACCTGCGTCCGCAGCAAATCGACACCGATCGACTCGAGCGCGAGTTCGAGGCCGAGGTTACTCATGACTGTCGCGACGACCGCGTCGTTGGCGAGAACACCGCGCTCTTTCATATCGCGAGCGCAAAGCCACATGAGCATGTCACCGTCGAAGATCTCGCCACGCTCATCGATGATGATCACGCGATCCGCATCGCCATCGAGGGCGATGCCGACGTCGGCGCGCAATTCCTTGACCTTGGCCGCAGCGCGTTCAGGATAGAGCGATCCGCACTCCTCGTTGATGTTCCGCCCATTCGGCTCGACCCCGATCGAGAAGACCTCTGCGCCGAGTTCCTGGAGCACAGTCGG
>Ga0316209_1000674_pt1 | contig 51019 bp, 54 predicted proteins | sample 6monopyrite_MG_FD_204945 | JGI IMG/M metagenome (GOLD analysis project Ga0316209, IMG submission 204945) | Microbial mat bacterial communities from mineral coupon in-situ incubated in ocean water Damariscotta River, Maine, United States -... | ecosystem: Environmental > Aquatic > Marine >... | reverse complement strand
AGCCGAGTTTGCCGATCAAGCCGATATGGGGCATGCCCCATATCGGCTTGATCAAAGTGCCCATAAGGGGCAATGTTTTGAAACCGGGCTCTACCCATAACTGGAGGGAACTCGGGTCTCACGTCAAAGCGTGTGGCTTTACCCCCGTTCAAGGCTACTCCACAGTCACAGACTTGGCCAGATTGCGTGGTTGGTCGACATCGGTGCCCTTGATGCAGGCGGTGTGATAGGCCAGCAATTGCACCGGGATGGCGTAGAGAATCGGTGCCACGAACGGATCGACCTTGGGCAGGGTGATGGTTGCCGCGGCCAGTCCGCCGAGGCTTTCGGCCCCGTCCGGATCGGACAAAAAGATCACCCGGCCACCGCGCGCAATCACTTCTTGCATGTTGGAGGCGGTTTTTTCGAACAATTCATCCGTGGGCGCGATCACGATCACCGGCACGTTTTCGTCGATCAGGGCTATTGGGCCGTGCTTCATTTCTCCCGCAGCAAAGCCTTCGGCATGGATGTAGCTGATCTCTTTCAGTTTTAACGCGCCTTCCATGGCGATGGGGAAATTCACGCCCCGGGCCAGATACAACACGTCGCGGGCTTCGGCCACTTCCACGGCCAGTTCCTGGATCCGTTCATCATGGTTCAACACGTCTGCGGCGCGCGCCGGCACTTCGATCAAGGCTTCGACCAAGTCCGCCTCACCGGCCTCGTCAAGGGTTCCCCGAGCCCGGCCCATGGCAATCGCCAAACACGCCAAAACCACCAATTGGGTGGTGAACGCCTTGGTCGACGCGACCCCGACTTCCGGCCCGGCATAGGTCAACAACGTGGCGTCACTTTCCCGACTGATGGAACTGTCGGGAACATTGACGACGCTCAAAATATGTTGTTTTTGACCCCGCGCATGGCGCAACGCCGCCAAGGTGTCGGCGGTTTCACCCGATTGCGACACAAACACCGCCGCCCCGCCCGCCGCCAACGGGGGGTTGCGATAGCGAAATTCAGATGCCACATCGACATCGACGGGAATGCGCGCCAATTTTTCTATCCAATAGCGCGCCGTCTGACAGGCGTAAAAAGACGTGCCGCATGCGACCAGGCTCAACCGCGTCACCCCGGACAGATCAAACGGCAGTTCGGGCAGGGTGATGGTCCGATCCGAGGGATTGATAAAGCCCGACAGCGTGTCGCCGATCACCTGGGGCTGTTCATAAATTTCCTTGAGCATAAAGTGCCGATAGCCACCTTTGCCCACCGAGGCGTTAGACAGATCATTGACCCGCACCGGACGTTCGACCGCCGCGCCGGAGGCGTCATAGACCTCCACCCCGTCCGCCCTCAGCACCGCCCAGTCGCCGTCTTCGATATACATCACCCGGCGGGTCAGGTGCGCCAACGCGATGGCATCGGAGCCCAAATACATCTGCCCCTCGCCCATGCCGACCGCCAGCGGGCTGCCGCGCCGGGCGCCGATCATCAAATTTTCATGGCCGGCAAAAACGATCGCCAACGCAAACGCGCCGTGCAGCCGCTCCAGAGCTTTCACCGTTGCCGCCTGGGGGTCCAGTCCCGCATCCAAATACGATGAAATCAAATGCACCACCGCTTCGGTGTCGGTGTCGGAAGCAAACACGTGGCCCGTGGCGGTCAGTTCGGTTTTGAGGTCTTGAAAATTTTCGATAATCCCATTGTGCACCACCGCCACCCGCGCGGTCGCGTGGGGGTGGGCGTTGACCTCGTTGGGCACCCCGTGGGTGGCCCAACGGGTATGGCCGATGGCCACCGTGCCGACCAGCGGCTGATCGAGCAGCACGGCTTCGAGGTTTTTCAGCTTTCCTTCGGCCCGGCGTCGGACAATCTGGCCGTCGACCAGGGTTGCCACGCCGGCGGAATCGTAGCCGCGATATTCCAGACGTCGCAACCCTTCGACGATATCCGGCGTTGCGTTGGAATGACCGATGATGCCGATGATGCCACACATACTCTGGGCTCAACCTTTGTTGTGGAGTTGTTTTTCAGACCGTTTGCGTTCGCGAAAGCGTTCCGCCGCCCCGGTGACGGATTTTTGCGCCGCCCGGGTGGTGACGATTGCACCCTCATGTACATCGCGGGTGATGGTCGACCCCGCCCCCACAATCGCCCCCGCGCCAATCGACACCGGGGCCACCAGGGCCGAATTGGACCCGATGAAAGCCCCCGCACCGATGGTCGTTTTGGATTTCAAGAAGCCATCGTAATTGCACGTGATGGTGCCCGCACCAATGTTCGCCCCGGCCCCCACCTGAGCGTCGCCGATATAGCTGAGATGATTGACCTTGGCACCATCCTCGACGTGGGCGTTTTTGATCTCAACGAAGTTTCCGACCCGCGCCCCGGTGCCCAATTGCGTGCCCGGGCGCAACCGTGCAAACGGGCCGATGATGGCATGATCGGCAATATTTGCCCCTTCAATATGGCTAAAAGCCTTGATGTGCACGCCACGGCCGACGCTCACCCCGGGACCAAAAAATACGTTTGGCTCGATCACCACGTCGGATCCGATATGGCTGTCGTGGGAAAAATAAACCGTCGACGGGTCAACCAGAGTGGCCCCGCCCTTCATGGCTTTTTCGCGCAACCGATCTTGGGCGATGGTTTCCACCAACGCCAACTCGATCCGCGAATTCACCCCGATCAGCTCTTCTTCTTCCCCTTCGACCACCTGACAATTGAAGCCATCTTCGCGGGCCAGGCGCACGCAATCGGTCAAATAATATTCGCCCTTGGCATTGTCATTGTGCAAGCGCGCCAGCAACGCCGGCAACAGTTCGCCGTCAAAGCACATCACCCCGGAATTGCACAAGCCGATATCCAGCTCATCCGCCGTCGCGTCGTCGGCTTCGACGATGGCCAACACATCGCCGTCTTCATCATCCACCACCAAACGCCCGTAGGCCCCAGGGTCCCCGGGGTAGAACCCCAACACCACCACGGTCGGGGAAAATTTTCCGGCCACCGCGTGGCGCGCCTCCAACATGGCGTTGAGGGTTTGTTCGGAAATCAATGGGGTATCTGCGTAAACCACCAGGACATTGCCGTTAAAGGCACCAAGTGCCTCCATCCCCGCCTTAACCGCGTCGCCGGTGCCTTGGCGTTCATATTGAACGGCGGTGACGTGCGGGGCGACGGCGGCTTCAAGATCGGCCATATCCGGGCCCACCACCACCACGATTTTTTCCAACGCCAGCCTGGTCAACGTGTCCAGCAGGTGATTGACCATGGGATGGCCCGCGACCGGGTGCATCACCTTGGGCAGATCGGACCTCATCCGCGTGCCGAGGCCGGCGGCAAGAACGATAGCGGCGGTTTTCTTCTTTGACATTCGCGTTGGCTCGCCTACATAGTCTGGAACAATTCGTTGAATTTGCGTGTTGCGCAAAGTGCCACATGCCGGGCCTCCCCGCCACGTCAAAGATTACACCGGATTATTTTATATGAACCACCAAAAACGTGCCCCCATCAGCGCCTTGATTTTCGACCTCGACGGCACCCTGATTGACAGTGCGCCGGATTTGCAAGCGGCTGCAAATCGCATGTTGATCCCGCTTGGCCGACGCCAGGTCAGCGTCCCGGAAATTCAAATGATGATCGGCGATGGCGTTCCCAAATTGGTTGAACGCTGTTTTCTCGCCACCGGAGACCTGCCGCCGACAGAAGACCTGAAACAACACACCGTCGCGTTTATCCAGGACTATGAACCGCGCTCCGCCGAACTGACGGTCGCCTATCCGGGCGCGGTGGAGGTCCTGACCGGCCTTAAATCCCAAGGCATCAAGCTGTCGATTTGCACCAACAAACCGTATGGCGCGACCCTGTCGATCCTGTCCACCCTTAAGCTCGACGGCTATTTTGACGTGGTGATCGGCGGCGACACCCTGCCCGGCATCAAAAAGCCCGACCCCCGCCATTTGCTCGCCGCCCTGGAACAAATGAACGCGACGGCGGCGCACTCAGCGATGATTGGCGATAACGCCAACGACGTCAACGCCGCCCACGCGGCCGGCTTGCCGGTGGTGTTGCTCAGTCACGGCTACACCAAAATTCCCGCAAAGGACCTTGGTGGAGAAGCCGTCATTGATCATTTTTCCGAGCTGGAAAGCACCCTGAAAAGCCTCTCCTAAGTCCCCCCACCCCGGACCCCCGCCAAAGCCACCTTGACAGGGGAAACCCAGCACCGTATACCGCCGGGACCAAAACAAACGGGCGCGTAGCTCAGCGGGAGAGCACTGCCTTCACACGGCAGGGGTCACAGGTTCAATCCCTGTCGCGCCCACCATCGAAAACCCCTGGGAAACCAGGGGTTTTCGTCGTTTCAGGGATAGCTTATCCAAGACCGGATTTCGGGTCACTGTGTCCAGATTGTGCCCCTTTGTTCCTTGAGTGTTCTCTGGGCAGTGTTCGGTCTCGTCTTTTGCTTCCTTGCCATAGGCTTCCAGGGCCGCGATAGCGCGTTCCTGGAACTCCGGTGCCAAGTGCGCGTACCCGTCTGTAACTTTTGGAAGCGTCGAGGAGCTTCAAGAAAAAATACCATCTGGTGAGCTCCATGAAGATGCGATCTATGGACATCTGGCGCGGGAGCGTTTTCGCAGGGATCGCCGACAAGCAGACAAAATTCGCGATGTCCTTAAACGCGCTTGTGGTTCCACTTGAAGCCCTTGACGTTGCACAGGTACAAAAAGCAAAGCCGGAAGCCCCAGTTGCGCTGGCTCCCGGTCAGCGTCAAAAGCCAATCGGCTATCAGCGCATTCTCGTCGCTCAGCTTTGCCCGGTAACACGATGAACTTGGCAGGTTATTCTGCTATGGAATTTTGGGTATTTTGAAGCAGGTCGGCAATAAATTCAGAAAATGGTACGATATTTTGTTCAACGCTTGCTGCCTCAAGGGCAGCCATATATTCATCGCGACGTTCAACCGGTATAATTGTCCATGGGTATCCGCCAGACGCCATCATCACATTCATTAAGAAACGGCCCGTTCGGCCATTACCATCTATATAGGGGTGAATATAGACAAAGATAAAATGCCCAAGAACGACACGAACGCTGGCATCTGTCTCAGATTCTAAAAGTTCAAACAGAGCTGGCATGGCATCGCGCACAGCTTCTGTTGATGGCGGGACATGCATTGAGCGCCGAATGTAAACAGGTACATTTCTGTAACCAGCTAAGTCAGGCAGCTTTAAGAGACCGGCTGTGACACTGGGTGTAAATAGTTCTCTGTACCATATGGCGTGGTCCTGATCAGCTACCTGACCTGGGTTTTGACCTTCCAGACATTTTTGAACAGATTTGCGTACTTCTTGAAAGGCTTGCCAATAGCCTCGTGCGGCAAGAGCATCTTTGTGATTTTTATCTGCTTCAACTGAGTCCGGATTCCAATCTCCTGCGCGTACGCGCTCTATCAACTCAATACTCACCCTATAACCCTCAATGGAAAGGGAATGGTAGGCATCCGTAACATAGATATCATCCACTTGTTCCATATAAGCACTAACATCATTCAACGGAACGGGTGCAGGAAGTTTGCCGACAACATCTTCGCGCATAGCTTGCCACATTAATTTGATGCGCATTGCAAGCGGAAAGGTTTCCCTCATGTCCCCAAGGGGAGGAAGCCTTTCTTCAAAAGGATCAAGCTCTCTTACGTCAAAATCGGCCGCTTTCATCGTTGCAAGAATTTCATCGGCGATGCGGTCTCGGCCAATGTTGCGAAAAGCTCCGGCCAAGCGGCCTGCAACCTTGCTATGTTCACCTTCTAACAGAAGCCCCAATATATCAGAGGAACTTTTAACGAGCGCCAGTGCTGTACGGAGTTCCGTTGGGCATTGCTGATAATAGGTTGGTGAGCAGGCAATGAGTGCAGAAGTAAGCGGGAAAAGCTTCAAGCCTTCTTTGAGCTCTCTATTCTTTGCCGATGGCAGGGTCGTTTTAACGCTACAGAGCGAGGTGCCGTGAGGTAAGTTGGTAATATCATTTCCGGCTTTTTGCGAACGCACGAGTAGCTGCTTTGGTACTTGCATGTTGCCTGCATGTATTTGCAAAGATTGTTCGGGCGAAAGACACCAATCATCTTTGAAACGGGATGCGAGGTAAGAGGCACAAAAACTCCAGTAGGAAGCATACCAGGCTGTGCTTTCGCCGGTCACGTCATCGGGACGTGCAGCAATGTACCAGCCTTTCATAACATCTTGCAGAAAGCCATTTTTCATGAGGCGTTCGCGGTGAGTTCGCGATAGGTCAGCAGAGCGAATGGCTACAACCCCTGTGTCTTGTAGCTCTTTCAGGGCTTCCAGTGAACTTGCCAGTTTTTCTGAAGGTGTCGCCATATTGTGCCAAATCCCGTATTTATGTGTTTCCTATATTTAGGTTATTGTGTTGTACCATGTTTAGGTTATTATGTCGATTAAAATTTAGGTTATTGCGCTGTCTTATATTTAGGTTATCTTGATGTCTTGTATTTAGGTTATTGTGCCATTCGAGATCCGCACTATCTAACGGGAGCATCCCGTTACGTATTGCTAATGTCGCCCCGGTATTCCGGAGCGGCATTTTTTTGTAATTGCTAAGGGTGTCACCCTCGCGCCTGCAAGGCATCCAGACGTATCCACCACATTTTGAAAAATGGTGCTCAAAAGGATGAGCTTGGCGGACCCTCGTCCGGAGCCTCCTTGCAGTTTCTAACTATTCACGTGCGCCCAAATCACGCCTCGACACACCCCACCTTAATCCCCCTTAATCACTGCTATTCGGTATAAAGGCACAACAGCACCATAACAACGCATTGATTTAATTAGATATTCAGTCGATCAGGCCCATTCACACGGCAGGGGTCACAGGTTCAATCCCTGTCGCGCCCACCATCGAAATCCCAAGGGAAACCTTGGGGTTTCGTGCGTTTATTGAGAATCAATCGCCTCACACTCCATTAGCCGTAAGTGCCCTGTAAACGCATCCGTTCTGGAAGCATCACCCTCACTCTTGAGATGCCAATTGAGGTTGCTGAATGGCGATCGGAAAATTCTGAACGCCCAGGTGTGATGTCTCAGGACGTTGTTCAACCCGTGTGCCTTCGGTAATGCCGGGACCGGGATAAAGAATGACCTTGGTCCCGGCCTCAAGGCCACTCAAAATCTCTGCGTTGACGCCATTGCTGTGGCCGATTTCAATGGATCTGAACTCTGCCCGTCCACCCGTGACGGCGAACACGGCCCATTCGCCCTTTTCACGAAACAGCGCGCTTGAGGGTACGGTGAGCGCGTCTTCAGCTTCCCAGATGACGATGCGGGACTCCACGCGGAAGCCATGCCCCAGGCTTTCGCGCTGCTCTTGAGGATCGGTGAACTTGATGATCGCGTTGACCCTCTGTTCTTCGACGCCAAGAGCGGAAAACCTGGTGAAGCCCCAGGGTTCCACGCGCTCGACGATGCCGCTCAAAGGATAAGGCTTGCCCCATTTTTCGATGATGACACGGTCGTCGGCCGCGACCTGAACGGCATCCGTCGAGAGCAGTTCGACGACGATTTCCAGATCATTTGAGATGTCACCGATTTCCAGTATCGGCGCGCCAGCGGCAAGTGTGGTTTCGCTTTTCTGCATGACCTGAAGAATTCGCCCCGATACGGGCGCGATTAACGGAATGGAATCTTCCCGCTCAGGCGCATCCGTTCCGGGCACAGAACGTTCGCTGAAACTGATAAGACGGGCGCGTTCGTTGGCGAGGTCAGCCTCGCGCATGGAAATGGCGGCCCTGGCGGTATCGAGCGAGGCATTTGCCGAGCGCCATGTCCGCTCCGCGCGGTCCAAAATCACCTGGGCGACATGGCCGCTTTCTCTCAGTTTGCGGGCGCGATCCAGATCAAGGGCGGCAAGTTCACTATCGGCCATGGCCTTGTTGAGGTCTGCGCGCGCAACACGCAGGGCCGCTTCGGCGGCGCTGACGGATGCGCGGGCCTGTTCACGGGTACGGATGTCAAGCGCAGAGGGTGGCAGCGGCAACATACGAGCAATCAAGGTCTCGTCCTCCTTTACGGCATCGCCGGGCTCGACCTCGACCCGAAGGAGGCGTCCCGCGATTGGCGCGGACACAACATAGGCGTCGCGGACGCGGGTCTTGGCTTCTTCATCGATGGTGACGACCATTCGGGCACGCACCGTCTCGCCTATTTCGACCATGACGGGACGGGGCCAAAAGGCGTAGGCCAGTGTCGCGGCCAGCAAAGCGCCGGTCCCCAGTGTCATCCATGTGCGTGATTTTTTCTTTACGGTCACTTTCCCACTCACTCCCTTGTTTTTAATGCAGACATCAAGTCAATCCTGTCGATATCGCGTTTGACCAACCCGCCGGAGATCACCGCCGCAATAAGTACGGCGAGGGCTGCGGTGCCATAGCTTTCCGGGGCAACCATGGCCGGCACCTGATACAGGTCGGTGCTAAAGCCTGCAGAAATTGCCTGCGCCAGGTAGTAGCCAAGCCAGGAGCCCACCGGCAGGGCAAACAAAGTGATCACCGCCAACTCCCCAAGCAGGACAAACGCGGCCTCGCCTTTGGTAAAGCCGATCACCCGCAGGCTCGCGAGATCGCGCGCGCGCTCCTGGAAAGCGATCCGCGCGCTGTTGTAAATGATGCCGAACGTGATGACCCCGGCGATCGCCGCCATAACGTAGCGGATTGCACCCGCGCCCGTGTCGAGAACTTTCTTGAAAGCCTCTCTCGCCTCGTTTTTCAGGCTGACCCCCGCAACCGATGGCATATTTTTAATTGCCCGGTAGAGCGGATCAGCGCGGTCGCTGTCGATGCGAAGATAGGCACCCGTGACGCGGTTCGGCTCTTTGAGGGCCCGGTTGAGGGCGCCAATCTCCATATAGGCGGGCGAGCCAAGCAGTGTTTGCGCAATACCGACAACCGGCACCTCCAGCACGGGCCGTCGGCCCTCACGCACCTCGATTGTCAGTGTTTCTCCGGGCTGGATGTGCAGAGTATCCGCCAGCGGCTTAGCCAGGATGACACCATCATCCCGGATAAAAATGGGCTTCATGTTGTCATCAACGGCCCGATTGAGCCGGGGCGCGGAAACCATCGCGCTGATCGCGCCCCGGTATGTATGCAGCCCGTTGCGCAGGACAGCCGGTACGTTGCGAAATGGCTCGACCGCAATCACGCCGTCCATGCGCTGTAATTCATAAATCGTCTTGTTGGATAACGGTTCAACAAGACTGACGGTCACATCGCTTCGGTCGATGGCGGAGAAATTCAGCTCCACCGCCCGATCAAAACCGGCCATAACGCCGAGCATCGCAACCGAGAGAGCCATACCCGCGGCAATTCCCAACACCGCCACGCCAAAGCGTCCCGGCTGGCGGATCAGGCGTCGTGCGACCATACGGGTCGGTTGATCGAGGATCGCTTTCAGAAATTTGCCGAGGTTCGCCGAGCGGCTGTAGTCGGCTGGCGCAGGCGGGCGCATGGCCACGGCGGGGGTGAGCGCGAAAACCTTGCCCAGGACCAGCAGGCCCCCAGCCGAAGCGGCCAGCACGCTGACGCTTATGCCGACAAGGAACGCCCTTGGATCGACCTGAAACACAAGAAACGGGAATTTGTAATAGATCAGGTAGACGACGATGAGACTCCGGCCCGCCAGCACCCCCAGCAGGCAGCCCAGAACGGCCCCACCGGTGGCAATCGCAAGGACGAATTTAAAATAATGAGCACCAACTTCGCGGCTGGAATAACCGAAAGCCTTGAGCAATCCAATCTGCTCGCGCTCGGCCTGGATCATGCGCGAAAGGACGATATTGAGCAGGAATGCAGCCACCGCAAGAAACACCGGCGGAACGGTCTTGCTCGACATCTTCAGTCCGCTGATTTCCTCCTCAACAAAGCGCTCTGATACATGATCTTCAACGCCATAAGCCCTCAACCCGCCATAAGGTTCCAGCATATGATCAACCGCATCCAGCACGACCGGCAGGTCGGCATCGCGCGCCAGCGACAACAGCGCCTCGTTAAAGGCACCGTCGAGGTCGTAGGCGGCCGCCAGCGCTTTTTCACTCATCCAGATCACCGCGAAACGTGCATCATCCGGCATCATTTCCCCCGGCGGGGCGGAATAGAGAAATTCTGGCGACTGCGCGAGACCGACAATCTTGAAGATGCGGCGCGCGCCATTCATGGTGGCGTAGAGTTGGTCCCCGGGGGACAATCCATGAGCTACGGCAAACGCTTCCAGCAGCAAGATTTCGTCTTCGTGTGCGGGGTCAAGGCGCCGTCCCTGCGAAAGGTAAATATCGTTAAGGCGCGGCGAACGGAAATCCGGCAGCGAGACGGCTTGCGCGCGCACGGGCACGGCAACCCCCGGCAAATCGATCAATGCGCCACCATTGACACGGCCTTGCACCGCCGCGACGCCGGGTATCCTGGCGATGTCCTTGAGCACATGTTCGGGCGCACGCTTGAGCGGCGCGAAGACATCGGCAAGGCGGTAACGCTCGTAGTAAGCGCGCTTCGTCTCCTCCAGGGAATTCACCAATCCGTCCATCATCACGAGCACCAGGACGCCAAGCGCAATGACGAGAGCGATGGCCACGGCCTGGCCCTTCATACGCCAGAGGTCGCGCATAAGTTTACGGTCAAGCGGGCTCAAAGAAGAGCTGGTGTGTTCGTCACTCACCACTCGATCTCCTCTGCCGGTAGCTTCGAGGTATTGACGATGACCTCGCGAATACTTCCATCCGAGAAATGGATGACGCGGTCAGCCATGGCGGCGGTCGCCGCCGCGTGGGTGATGATCAGAACCGTCGCGCCAAGATCCTGATTTATATTCTGAAGAACACGCAGAACGGCACGTCCTGTCGTGCTGTCGAGCGCACCTGTTGGTTCGTCGCAAAATAACACGGTTGGTTTTTTGGCGATAGCGCGGGCGATTGCCACGCGCTGCTGCTCGCCGCCGGAAAGCTGCGCCGGAAAGTGATCAGCTCGCCCTTCTAAACCGACGAGGGCAAGCGCTTCGGCTGGATCAAGCGGATCATCAGCAATTTCGGTAACCAACTCGACATTCTCATGAGCGGTCAGGCTGGGCATGAGATTGTAGAATTGGAAGACGAAGCCGACATGGCGGCGGCGATACTGAGTGAGTTCCCGATCATCCATCGCGGTCAGGTCGCTATCGAAAAAGTGCACAGCTCCCTCGCTGGCGTGATCGAGCCCACCGAGGATGTTGAGCAATGTCGATTTACCGCTACCCGAGGCCCCCAGCAGGACGACCAATTCGCCGTGAGGAAGTTCGAGATCGACCCCGCGCAAGGCGTGCACGGCTGACGCCCCCTCTCCATAGACCTTGGTGACGTCCTTTGTTCGAAAAGCGAAGCCTGTTTTTCGCGTAGGGTTAAACATTTTCATGCTGCCTCGACTGAGGTGTAGTAATTCAGACCTGATCTGACAGTTACCGATTTTGACGTGGCGTCTGTCAGGTCAAATTCAGCCTACGAATTTTTCCTTCCAGATGGCTTTGCCGTCCGCCAGGGTCTGCATGGGCGTTCTTCCTTCGCAGCCTTTGCCCTGGTGGGTGCGTTCATTGTTGTAGTGATCGATCCATTCGTCCAGATCATTTTGCAGCATCTCAATGCTGTCGTAGATTTTCTTACGGAACATATACATCGTCACTGCGATCATCGCCTGGACCTACCTGCTTCACGCCTACTACAAATCCAAAGGCGTAGATTATCGCCACAAGGTAAGGCGCAATGGTGTCGAGGTTATCAAAACCAGTGCCAATGGGGCCGAAAAATATTGGGAACTGACCCAATGCCTGAATGATGCCCATTCCCCAATCGAGGATGAAGGGACGAAGAGAAACTTGACTTTCTTGATCGATAGCCAAGTCTGGACTGCCCTGTATGAACGAGCAAAGAAAGAATAGAAATCAGGCATATTTTGGGGACGATACGGGGACGTAAGAAGAAACCACCCGCAGAGTTATCTGCGGGTGGTTGTCAATATATTGAATATATTGAGAATAATGGTGCACCCGGCGAGATTCGAACTCACGACCTCTGCCTTCGGAGAATTAAGGTCACATTGGTTTTCTGCCGTTGTTCCCGGCGTGTTCTCTACGCAAATAGCAGCTTTGGACACCGTTTGCAGCGTGTAGCGCGGACATAGTGCGGACAACTTTTCAATGAAGTTGCTGAAGTATGGCCGGAAGGTCATACTCGTCTTATGCGAGACGATTCTTAAGGAGATACACCAATGGCTGATGCAGTTAATTTTCCAAGCGAAAACACCCCTGAGCATGTCGCTTTCCGCTTGATGGAAAAAATCTTTAATAATGAAAACAAGCGCACGGGCGACATCAGTCGTGAGGAAATTCTTGCGACCTATGTCCAGTGCGTTAAGGCGACTAAGGGTCACTACCTGACTAGGGAACAGGCCATGATGTGATGGCATAAAGTTAGGGAGGTGCATCAATCAAGCGCCTCCCGCGCACGGTTTAAGTGGTCCGTATGGTGGTGGCTGTAAAGCTCTGACGTGCGTTCATGACTGTGGCCGAGGTAGCCCGCAATCTCAAACATGGGAACGCCACCTTGGGCCATCCAGGTTCCTGCAGTATGGCGCAAGGTGTGCGGTGTGACATTCTCAAGCCCGGCTGTTGTGCAAGCCGTAGCGAACGCTCGTTTGATATCGTTGATCTGCTTACCGTGGCGATTGATCACATAGCCCAGGTCGCCACCACGAAGACGGGCCTGTTTCAGGAACCAAAGCAATCCACGCGGGATAGGAATGATGGCGCGACCCTTGCTCGTGCGCTTGCGGCCCGGTGTGTTGAAGTCGATACGACCACGTTCTAGATCCACCTGGGGCCAACGCAAAGACAGGATCGCGCCTTTGCGAGAACCCGTGTACAGCCCCATTAAAATGAACAGCGGAAGATAGAGCCGACACCGCGGCTCATTGCGTGCGGCACGGAGAAGTGCGGCGGCTTCGTTGCGCGTCAACCACCTGTCTTTGCCTTCGGGCTTGGGCGGCATCCAAACAGCGACAGGGCGCGTCAGGCGACCATGCTTGACCTCATGATTGATCGCAGCCCGCAAGACACCAAACTCACGGCGAATAGTACCGTCTGAAACGCCGCGATGCCCCTGGTACGCCTTGCACGTCTGGGGCGTGATGTCGGACACCATTAAGTCACCCCAATATGAACAAAGGGCTTCAATGGCATAACCAATGCGCGCCGGGGCCGCTGTGGTTGGGGCATGTTCCAGAGCGTAGTTTTCCAGAGCGTCCATTATTGGAAGTCCCCCTGGATCACGTGGCCCGCCTTTTCGGGTTTGTTGTCGGATGTGGTCTGCGAGAGCTTCTTGAGCTGCGCCGAGATCGCACGTCCTCGTGCTTTTTTGGTGGCGGCGTCCGTCTTCAACATAGTGGATGTAGAAGACGCCACCGCGACGTTTGTCGGATTTGAGCTTTGGCCCTGTGTATTGTCTTGGCATGGCATCACCGTGTTGTCTTGAATGAACTGGTCAACTGCATCACGCGGGTACATGTAACGACCGGCAACTTTGATGAATGCGAGTTTTCCAGTTTCCCGGATGGACCTAACGGTCCGGTCCGAGGTTAAACCAAGTTGCTCGGCAACCTGCTTACCAGTCAGTAGTTTTGGTGAATTTGCCATTACCCTTCTCCCATCGCAGAGCAGCACGCCTCAACAGAGCGCCCTTGCTTGAAATGGGAGATAAGGGTATGTTCTGGATCATTAAGCGACCTCATCAGTCTTTCCTTTCGTTGGATTGGTAGAAGCTGCGTCAACAGCTTCAGCGTTGTTTTTTGATAATCCAGGACGGCTCGGATCAATTTGGTCCGGGCCGTTTTGCTTTGTTAATTCTCTTAGGTCTGCGATTTCTGAACGAAGCCCTATCATTTCTTTGGCAACGGCAAGCATAAAGCCGCCATCTTCTTTCATTAGTTTGCTCGCCTCTTCGTCTCCCAGAGCCTCAGCAACGCTATCTGCCATGTGGCTCAACAAATTGTGTTGAAGGAAGAAGCCTCCGAATTCACGAATTTGCTCAGGCGTAAGCGCGTGAACCATTGCGACAGAGGGGTCAATGTCTAGAACCGAGCACAAAGAAGCCATCTTCGCTACGGATGGAAACTGCCCACCTTTCTGGCCCGCCTTTTCATATTTGCTGAGTGAATTCTCGTTTATCTTTGTGAGCTTAGACAGCTTTGCCCGCGATAAATCCTTCTCCTCCCTGTGAACCCTTATCAGCCCTCCAAGGTCGGGCATATCAAGCTGGGCCAGTTTTTTTCGGAAAGCTTCATTGGTCACGTTGCGGCACCTTAAAAATGTACATGTAATCTGTACTTTTTTAAGGTGCGTGTCAACACTAGTCCTCCATATTTGGTGATCGCATGTGAAAGAGGCCCGAGATATGCTCTCTGAGCCTCTTTCAGCTTTGTGTAAAATTCACCGTTATAATATGAACGGATCAAACCCCTTGGTTTTTTCTTTTTGGTTTGTCGGGCTATCCCTCTTAGGAAACTTCTCCTCGTCCTCAAAGTCGTACCCGTCGCTGTAAATTGCCATAGCCCACAAGTGTGGACGGATCAAAGGAACGAAATCGGAGTGCTTTCCCCAGCCAAAGAATTTGGTGCTTTCGATGCCGTGTTCTTCTTCCATTGCATTGGCTATATCAACCAATGGGCCGCGCTCAATACGAAAAAGATCAATACCCAGAATGCACGTATCGAGAATGCGATCAGTGATGCTTTCACAATAGGCTTCGCCTTCGTCGTGATCATTTGCGAAGAGTTCGAGGATACCAGACGTATCCAGGTTTTCTTCGTCTTGGTGAAGATCATGCTCTTTTGTCAAGAAAAGGAGATCGTCGGGCTCCAAGTGCTTCAACGTCACTTGGATTTCGTTGACCAGTGCCATCGCACCACGTTGGGTTCCGTTGAAGTCGTCTCCACCCATGTCATCTAGGTCAGAAAGCATCCAACGAGCATGTTCGAGAGGATCGTTTTCATTAGCTTGTGACGCAATTTGCGGAACCTCCGTGGAAGTCACCGCGACATTCGCGGAGGACTGTGTTTCTGCGGTTTTTGTGGTCTCCGCGACTTTCGTGGAGGATTGAATTTCCCGTACGGGTTTTACGCTTTCGGAGACCTCGTATGCGTCGTCACCGTTCAGCACCCAATTCACAGAGACGCCCAGGTGGTCACACATGGTTTGAAGACGCGTTGTGTTGGGGTCCATATCGCCGCGTTCGTACTTTTCCAGAGTGCTGGCCGGAATGCCTGTGGTATCGGCAAGAGCCTTGCGGGTGAACTCAGCATCTTGGCGTGCGGCCTTGATACGGTCGGCAACCGTCATGCCTTCATGGTTAGGGATGTCGCGTGTGGATTTTGTCATGGTCAAGTTTCCTTTTACCCTGCGATGAGTGAAGGCAGCATTCAGGGCAGGGTGGTCCTGTGCGGCCTGTTTTGAAGTTTTTGGGGTGTTGTTTTTGGTCATGAAGCGTTCCTCTGAACTCTTCATGACGGGAAGGGGGTGGTGGTCGATGTTTCAACCGTGTTTTTGCATCCCGTTTTGGGACAGTTGTCGTTGTAGTGTGCTTCATAGGGGCGCTTCGCGCGGGAGCGTCCTCAGGGTTGCCCCTCAGGGACTCATTTGCGGCCCGTACAGCGTCTTCTTTCATGCGGCCTTGATAGATAGCCCGGGCATCGCTAACGGACTCCTCAAGGTGATTTGAGTGGATCAAGGCGGCAAAATCGCCGTTGTAATTATCAACAATGAGACATGGCTCCATGCGCGGGGTGAACTTCGGCATGGGGCGTGTGATGGCTACAACGATGTTCTCCGTGCGTCCGCCGTCACTCTCCGGGCGTTCCTCGCGGGTCTTTTTCTCGGTGACGCGCCATATCCAACGGTCATCTTTCGTCGGCACCAAAATGAGCTTTTGACCATTTGCCCGCAGCTCCGATCGGAACCGGCGCATTTCGCCAAGCGGATGGAAGAATTTGAGCGGGCCTTCCAAGATGGCCACCAACTCACCATCAGGGCCGGGGCGACACAAAACCTCTCCGGTTTCGTCGTCGACCTTCTCGCGACCGCCAACGATCTGCATAAACAGTTCGGCTAACTCAACGTCCTTCAAAGCCTCCAATTCAGACGGCTTGAATACATACTTTACGGCTTCGTTCGGCTTCTTAATTTTGCTGTCATTGACATAGCGTTTGGGGAAAAATCCTCCGCCAAATTCCAGAAACTCACCCCATTTTTTCCCTAAATGGCGATCACAACGATACAGAACATGGCTGTGCATATTCATCATTGCTGTGCCACTTGCATCACGGTGGATAGTGTTTTCGACGTTGTAGTACTCAATCGAAATGCCCAGGCTTTTCAGCTTTGGGTGTGAGGCAAACTTGGACATACGGCGGGTATGTGCTTTGTGGTGCTTGCGGTACTCATCAATCGGACACCAACCACCAGAAACAACCAGCATCCGAAGCCGTCCGGTTTTGGTCACATCCGTTAAGAACCGAACATGACGAAGCATGTCATGAACGTTTTTTGATTGCTGGGCAGGGATGAGATTGCAGTTTCGATAATCGGTTGCCCGTTCCGCTTCACCTGTCACCAATCCAACAACGGCGGTTTCGCCGCGGGGCGTGCGGCCCTGGATGCCCATACGTTCAAGCCGCGACACAAGAGCGTCGGATTGATCACGCAGTTCACGCGCCTTGATTTGATTATCAAGAAATGTGTCGCGCGCAACTTCAAGCCCGATCATCGTTTCCCAAATTTCACCGGAGGTGATTTCGTTCTTGCCTGCATCCCAACCAAAAGCATCTTTTGCCGATTGTTCTTTCGGTATCGGAAACCGTCGTTTGCTCTTTGGCTTGTCACTACTGGCACCAATATTTTTCCAGTACGTGGCTTGGCGTTCGGTGCGATCTGCGCGGGCATCAGCTTCTCGTGCGGCCCATATGTTTGTGTTCCAGGTCATTGGCCGGCCCGCTTTTTGGCCCGGGCACGGGAAATGTCTGCAACAACCAAAAAGGCGACATCACCGACCTGTTGAAACACGCCGGCCTGTTGAAAACTGCAGGATCGTGTCGTGTCGCAGGCGACAGGGGAAAACGGAAGGACCCGGGGCGCCGCCCCGGACCCCGGGATATTGGGCACATCAAAGCAAGCGTTTTGGGTAGGGGAGTAAGCCTCAGACACCTTGCGCGGGGAGAGGCTTGAATAAGGGGCTTTGCTCGGAGTCCTCGTGTTGCTATGATCGCGACACGGAACAGCCGGGGACGGCGATGGCCGTACATCGAAGCAAGCGGCGGGCATTGTCCCGCCGTTTCTCGTTTGAGATCGACGGGCGCTCATGCGCGCCTCCCGGTCGGCTTAATGACCTCTCGGATGTATCTGGCAACGGTGTTGGGGTGGACATTGAAACGTCTGGCAATTTCCTCATTGCCATAACCAGCCCAATACAGGCGTCCAATTTCACGGCCCCTGCGTTTGCGTATCTGATCATTGAGACTGCGCTTGAAGCGCGTAACGGCAAACTCCAAGGCTTGCCATGAGACACCGAGGTTGGCGGCAACCGTCTTGGTAATGTCACGGTTATTGGTGAGGTTCTTGCTGACACCAGCCTTGCGAAGTTGGCGATAACCGAGGCGGCCCAGAGCCCAAAATTCGACTTGGTGCTTTTTGCTCCTTTCTTCGCGAGATGCCTTGTCAATCTCTGAGTTGTATCGCGCTTGGGTGACGGCAACCCGAGCCATCTGCCCTAGGCTCTCTCCATGTGTCCCCAGCCATTCGGCAATCTCAATCGGTATCTCAAGGGTAAGGGTGACGTAGCCGTCGCGGGCTCGTTTAGACATGGAGAACCTCCCTTGAAAAAGAGGTCCACCAAGACGGGTTTTGGCCCGAAACATGAACATATCCACGGCGTAGCGCGGACATGCAGCGGACAAGGCCCGATGTTGAGCCTTGTCGATACGCTGCTAAGTCATTGAGAAGAGTGGTGCACCCGACAAGATTCGAACTTGTGGCCTCTGCCTTCGGAGGGCAGCGCTCTATCCAGCTGAGCTACGGGTGCTTACGGCGCGCACATTAGCGATAAGGTTGCGTCGGCGCAAGCATGGCTTTGCGGGGACTGCGCTCTTGCTGAAAATCCACGTTCGGTCAATTATATGTGGGCGTTGGTTCTGATGGGAGGGGCCGGGCATTTCAGGATCGTGAGGTGAGAGAAAATGTTCAAAGGCTTATTGGAAAAATTTCGCAGGGGAAAAACCCTCGATTATAAAGAAGCCAGGGAACTGGCCCAAAATAAGGACGTTAAGGTCCGCCAAGAGGTCGCCGAACACCCCAAGGCACAGCCGGAAATTTTGTATTTCCTGGCCACCGATAAGGTGGCTTCGGTGCGCGCCGCCATCGCCAGCAACGCCGCCACCCCGGCCCAGGCCGATGTGATCTTGACCGGCGATGAAAGCGAAGGCGTGCGCAGCCTGCTGGCCACGAAAATTTCCAGGTTGGCGCCCGGGTTAAGCGCCAACGAAGTCGATAAAATTCGCAAATTGACCTATGAGGCCCTGGAAAACCTGGCCCGCGATCAGGCCATCAAGGTGCGCCAAATCGTGGCCGAAACCTTGCAAGACATGGCCGACGCCCCGCCCGAGGTGATCCGTCATCTGGCCGAAGATTCCGAATTGATGGTCTGTGCCCCGGTGCTGGAAAATTCTCCGGTGCTGACGGAACGCGATCTGGAGCAAATTATAAAGCTCAATCCCGCAGACGGCGCCCTGTGCGCGATTTCCAAACGCACCACCTTATCGGATGAGGTGATGGAGAAAATTTTTGCCACCAGGGACACCGCCGCGGTGGCAGAATTGCTGGGCAATGGTTCGGTGTCGATCAAAGAGGGATTGCTGGAGCGCATTTGCGACCGCTCGCGCACGGTGAAAGCGCTGCAAGACCCGTTGGTGCAACGACCTCAATTGTCCAAGAGCGTGGCTTTGCGGCTGGCTGATTTTGTTGCCGATCACCTGATCAAAGCCCTGCTTATGCGCAAGGACCTCGACCCAGAAACGGCAAAAGCGGTGCGTGAAGAAGTGTCTTGGCGGCTGGATCTGGCCGCCGAAGGGGAACTGGTGTCGGAGGGGGAAATTGCCTACACAAAAGCAAAGCGCCTGCACGAGGAAGGCAACCTGGATCCGGAAATGATCGAGAGCGCCTTGAGAGCGGGACAAAAGGAATACGCCATTGCCGCGCTGGCGGTGTTGGCCGAATTAACCCCCGCCACCGTGGAAAAAATTGCCCGCTCCAACAACGCCAAGGCGATCGTTGCGTTGAGTTGGAAGGCCGGCATCGGGGGGGACCGGATGGAGGTGGTGCAAAAGCGTTTGGGCGCGATCACACCGAATAAGGTTCTGAAAGGGCGTGATGGTGAATTCCCCCTCAGCGTTGATGAAATGGAATGGTTGCTGGAATTTTTCGGCGATTGAGACGGCTTTGTGAGTTGCGCACGCATGTCAATCTGGAAATATTCCAAAAATGACACTATATTAGGGTGGACTCATATAAAGGGCCACCCTGGAATGCCGGAGGATGGGCTCAAAAACGGATAAAAAATGATAAAACAGTGAGGATTATCCATGGCTTATGCAGATATTGAAACCACCGAAAAAGGTTTTCTGGTCAACCTGGAAGACTGGAACAAGGACATCGCTCAAGAAATCGCCGCAACGGAAGACTTGACCGACCTGACCCAAAAGCACTGGGACCTGATTGATTTTTTGCGCGACGAGTACGTCAACAACAACGCCAATCAGCCCAACGAACGCAATATGGTGAAAGCCATGACCAAGGTGTGGGGGGAAAAGCCCAGCACCAAGGATCTCTACGCCCTGTTTCCCATGCAACCGTCCAAGCAGGCCACCAAAATTGCCGGTTTGCCGGAAACCAAGCGCAAGGGCGGGTACTGAGTTCGCCCAAAATTGGTTAAAAAAATCCCCTGCATGGTCAAAAATGCAGGGGATTTTTGCGCTTTTGACAGGATTTTGGAAATTTGTGATCAGGGGCCTGGTTCGGTTAAACGCTGCAAGACCATTTGCGCGTGGCGGCGCAGGCTGTACAATTCGTCGGCGTAGGACATCGGCACCTGGACATCGCGGATGTGGTCCGCGATTTTGGCGAGTTCGGCCAGCAACTTGTGGCGAACCACCGGGTCTTGGGTGCGCACGATGGCTTGTTCGATGCGGATCAATTCTTTGTACCAGCGAAAAATGCGTGACCGAACGCGCCAGCGATAGGCAAGCGGCAAAACCTTGGCCAACGGGATCAACAAGGTGATCAGGGGGATCAACAAGACTTTTAAGCGATCCACCAGGACGGCGGCCCAAAACGGCAAGTAGCGTTCCAAAAATGAGGGCCCGTTTTGTAAATAACGCCGGGCATCGTCACTCAGGGGGAAATCGAGAAATTGTGCGGATGGAAATTGTCCGGGTGTTGCAAACAGTCCCCCCGGACCGTGGATCTCGCGGGCCGCCTGGACCATCAAGGTTTGCAGCGCCGGATGTAAATCGGCGCGCGTGACGAGGGTTGCCGCAGGGGCCAATAGAACGGTGTCCTGGGCGGGAAGGTTACGACCAAGATCAATGCCGCCTTGGGGCAGCGTGACAGCGGATAAATACCGCAAGCGACGGGTGTAGGCCTCGGCCCGGGTGAAGGTGAGCAGTCGCAAGCCTGGCCGTTGTAACAAATCACGAACCACCGGCGACGTCGGTGAGGCGACAAAAAAAGCCGCGTCCAGGGTGCCCGATATGAGCCCATCGGCAGCGCCGCGCGACGACAGGTTTTGCACCCGGGCGGTGTCGGTGTTTATGCGATTGAGCATCAAGATGCGCCGGGCCACCGCCCAGGTGCCACTGCCCTGGGCCCCGGCGGAAATCTTCAGACCACCCAGGTCGGCCACCGTTTGGGGCTTTAACGGGGCCTGCACAAACACCCACAAAGGTTCAAAATACAAAGACCCCAATGACACCAGGCCGGGGTTTTTCGCGGCGTCGCCGGTGCCGCCCTGGACAAAGGCCACGTCGGCTTTGGCGTTCGATAGCAATGCAATGTTGTCGATGGACCCCGCCGTTGGCAAAACTTTCAAGGTGATCCCCTGGCGGGCCAGGGCGGTGCGGTAGCGTTGGGCAAAGGCAAAATAAGCACCATTGGCCCCGCCCGTGGCGATGGTGATTTCACGCGGTGGCGCCGGTTCGACAAATTGAAACGTGAACAGAAACGCGACCACCAGGATCACCCCGCCGACCACGCTGACGCGGATGCTGTCTTTGCTCACAAGACCGTCCTTGCGGGACTTTTGAGGGCGCGGAACTCCCCCCGCAGCATCCACAAGGAGGTGCCCAGCGACAAGGCGTCTGCCGCCAATGCGGGGACCGACATCACCAGGATATCGTGAACCGTCCAACTGAGGATTCCCAACAGCATCAAAAAGCGCATCATCAAGGTGTTGGACAGGTATCGACCGATGCTGAACAACGCCAGCGCCAGCGCGGCAAATATTGATGGCATGCCTTGCCAGGTCAGGTATGCGCCGATGGCGATCAACGGTAAGGTCAAAAGGTAAATAATTTTAAAGGCCGGGCGCTTGCCCAACGGAACGGCGGCGATGGCCTGGCTAAACCCCAATCCGTTCATGACGCTGGCGGTGTAGGCCCCCAACAAAAAGAAATGCAGTGCAAAGGCAACGTGAAGAGCACCCTGAGCCCACAAAATGTTTTGTTTGGTTTTGTAAAGCGGCCACGTGGTGGCCAACACGACCGCGACAACGCCAATCAGGTTTGCTGCGGGGTTGGCAAGAAGAATAGCAAGCATTTAAAACAGGCCCCGAAAGTTTAAGACGGTTCAGCCGGTGCTCCACGAGCGCGGCTTGATCATGCCGGAGATCTTACAGGTCTGTTGTACGTAACCATAGGGAAACAATTCAAACACGCGGTTGCGCGATGCCCCTTGTGATTTCATAAACGCGGTCATATCGCGGCCACTGGGCGCGACGCCGTGTTCCGCGTGCCACGCACGGACAAAGTTAATCACCGCCCAATGGTCGTCGGTCAAGGTGATGCCTTCGACGGCGGCAAATTGTTCGGCAATGGTTTCGGACCAGTCCGAGGGATCCAGCAAATAGCCTTCGTCCCCAACCGGGGCATTTATCTGGGTCATGTCGGCGTTTCCTTATGGGGAGAGGTGTAGGATGGATGGGTGAGCTGGACAAAAATATCCTCCAACTCCGGCTCATGGGTGGCCAGTTCGGAAAATTTTAATCCGCTGTCTTGCACGGCGGTGATGATGTCCGAAGACTGCACCTGGCTGGGTTGATAGGTGAATTCCAGTTCACGGTGGCTTTTTAAGGTGGCGTTAAACCGGTTGAGGGGCGCGGGGATGACGTTCAGATCTTCGTTCAGCATGACGGTGACCCGCTTGCTATCGAGCTTGCCGAGAAGGCTTTTTGTATCCTCGCTGGCAATCAGTTTGCCGTGATTGATGATGGCGATGTGATCGCATAATTCCTCGGCCTCCGCCAAATAATGGGTGGTCAGCAACACCGTCACCCCAGCGCTATTGAGGCGGCGCACATAAGCCCACAATTGACGACGCAGTTCGACATCGACGCCGGCGGTGGGCTCGTCCAAAATCAAGACCGGGGGCGAATGGACCAAGGCCTTGGCGACCAGCAAGCGCCGCCGCATGCCCCCCGACAAGGTGCGCGCATAGGCGTTGGCTTTATCGGTCAGGCCCACGGCATCGAGAATTTCGTCGGTGCGCCGATACTTTGGCGCAACGCCATAAAGGCCGGCCTGAACCTCCAGAGCTTCGCGGGGGGTGAAATACGGATCAATGTTGAGTTCCTGGGGGACAATTCCGATGGCGCGTTTGGCGGCGCGGGGCTCGGTGGTGATGTCGTGGCCCAAAATGCGCACGCGGCCCGATGTCTTGATCACCAATCCGGCGATGATGTTGATCAGCGTCGACTTGCCCGCGCCATTGGGGCCTAAAAGGCCCACGATGGCCCCTCGGGGAATGTTCAGGTTGAGGTTGGAGAGGGCCTGCATCTCGCCGTGTTTGCCCTGGCTTTGATAGGTTTTACACAGGCCTTGGACCTGGATCGCCAAATCGCGGGAATTGTCTTGTAACGAGGCCACAAATATAGCTCCTTGAGGCGTTGCAACCGGGACCACTTGGGGTATCATTGGGGGCGCATCAGAAAGGCGGTGAGCGGTCCACACCACGGGGAAGAATATAAGCCCGTTGGGAGGACACGCAAGTCAACATACATCAAATGGATCTTGATCACGTCTGCGCATCAGAGCAACGATAACCATAACGCCATACCATAACGCCATACCCATAACGAAGGACGTTCCCTTGGCCACAGATAGCGATACAACTCCGACCACCGTGACCACCACCACGGTCGCCTGCGACGGCGAACACGTTTCCGGTGGGCACCCGCGCGTGTATTTGAAAGTTGACCCCAAAACCGCCCAGGCGGTGTGCCCGTATTGCTCCAAGGTGTTCGTGCTTGACGCCAGCGCCTCAACCGCCGGGCATTAAGGGTTCAGATGAAACACGTTTTTTTGGTTGATGGCTCGGGCTTTATTTTTCGGGCTTATCACGCGCTTCCGCCGATGACGCGGGCCGACGGCACGCTGGTCAACGCGGTTTATGGGTTCACCGCGATGGTGATGAAGCTGGTTGAAGACACCGACGCCGATCACATCGCGGTGGTCTTTGACCGGGCACGCAAGACCTTTCGCTCCGATATGTATCCCCAATACAAGGCCCACCGCCCGCCCCCGCCGGACGACCTGATCCCGCAATTTGAATTGGTCCGCGAAGCCACCCGTGCGCTGGGCCTGAAGGCCGTCGATATGGACGGGTTCGAGGCCGACGACCTGATCGCCACCTATACCCGACAGGCCCGGGAATTGGGGGCTCAGGTGACCATCGTGTCCTCGGACAAAGATTTGATGCAGTTGGTCGGCGATGGGGTCGAAATGCTGGACGCGATGAAGCACCGCCGGATCGGTCCCGACCAGGTGCGCGAAAAATTCGGGGTTGGCCCGGAGCGGGTGATCGATGTCCAGGCTTTGGCCGGCGACAGTGCCGATAACATCCCCGGTGTCGAAGGCATCGGGGTCAAGACCGCCGCTTTGTTGATCAACGAATACGGCGATTTGGACGGCGTGTTGGCCAACGCGGACAAAATTAAACAGCCCAAACGGCGCGAACGTCTGCTCGCCCAGGCCGACAACGCCCGGCTGTCCAAACAGTTGGTGACGCTGCGTCAAGACGTCCCGCTCGAGGTCCCTTTGGAGGATTTTGACGTCGCCCGGCCCGACGTCAACGCCTTGCTGGATTTTTTACGCGCGCAAAGCTTTAAAACCTTGGCCGCCAAGGTCGCGACCCGGGGGGTCTCGGTTGGCAATAATGGCACCGCGCACGGTCAAAATGGCTGTGAAATTCTGGTCGAGCCGGCCGCCCGAAAAGCTGAATTTGAATTGGTGCAAACGGAACCGGCATTAAACGAATGGATCGCGCATGCGCGGGACGCGGGCGTGGTTGCGGTGGACACCGAAACGACCTCTCTCAACGCCATGTCGGCTGATCTGGTGGGCGTGTCGTTGTGCGTAACGCCGGGCCGGGCGTGTTATATCCCGTTGGCCCATCAGGGGGCGGCGGCACAAAGCGGATTTAATTTTGGCGATGGCGATAACGATGCATCCGTCGATCCTGCCCAGCCGCAACAAATCCCCTTAAAGCGGGCCTTGGACCTGTTGCGCCCGTTACTGCAAGACCCGGGCGTGTTGAAGGTCGGTCAAAACATTAAATACGATCTTGTGGTGCTTTCGCGTTATGACATCGCGGTGAGCCCGGTGGACGACACCATGGTGTTGAGCTATGTGCTCGACTGCGGTCTGCACGGTCACGGCATGGATGAACTGGCGCGCCTTCATTTTGACCAGGAAACGATTAAATTCAAAGACGTCGCGGGCACCGGCAAGGCCCAGGTGACGTTTGACCGGGTGGCGTTGGACAAGGCTTTGGATTATGCGGCAGAAGACGCCGAGGTGACGTTGAAATTGTTTCAGCGCCTTAAACCGCGCCTGGTGACGGACCGCATGTGTACGGTTTACGAAACTCTGGAACGCGCCTTGATCCCGGTTTTGGTGAAGATGGAACGTGCCGGTATTCAGGTTGATGCGGCCGAGCTCAAACGTCTGTCGGATGATTTCGCCCACCGTTTGGCCGATTTGGAAGTTGAAATTCATCAGTTGGCCGGCGAACCGTTCAACATCGCCTCGCCCAAACAACTGGGTGAAATTCTGTTCGACAAAATGGCCCTTGAGGGCGGCAAAAAAGGCAAAAGCGGGGCTTACGCCACGGGCGCGGATATTTTGGACGGGCTGGCCGCCGACGGCCACGAATTGCCCGCGCGGGTGTTGGCGTGGCGCCAATTGGCCAAGCTCAAAAGCACCTATACGGATGCGTTGATCAACCAGGTGAACGCCACCACCGGGCGGGTGCACACGTCCTATTCGATGGCCGGGACCTCGACCGGGCGGTTGGCGTCATCCGATCCGAATTTGCAAAACATCCCGGTGCGCACCGAAGAAGGCCGCAAAATTCGCAAAGCCTTCATCGCCCCGCCGGGCTACACCTTGCTCAGTGCCGACTATTCGCAAATTGAACTGCGTTTGCTGGCCCACGTCGCCGAAATCAAGCCATTGCAAGATGCCTTTCACGCCAACCTGGATATTCACGCCATGACCGCGTCGGAAGTGTTCGGCGTGCCTTTGGACGGCATCGACCCGATGGTGCGCCGCCGTGCCAAGGCGATTAACTTTGGCATTATTTACGGCATTTCGGCCTTCGGTCTGGCGCGCCAGTTGGACATCTCGCGGGGGCAAGCGGGCGATTACATCAAGGCCTACTTTGAACGCTTTCCGGGCATTCGCGCGTATATGGACACCACCAAGGCGTTCGCCGCCGAACACGGTTATGTCACCACGCTGTTTGGCCGCAAATGCCATGTGAACGCAATCAACGACAAAAACCCCATGCGTCGGGGGCTTGCCGAACGGGCCGCGATCAACGCGCCGATCCAGGGCGGTGCGGCGGACATCATCAAGCGCGCGATGGTGCATTTGGGCGGGGACCTTCAGGGCGGCGGAGCACTGCGTGAGGCGGGCTTGAACGCGGGGATGTTGTTGCAGGTCCACGATGAATTGATATTCGAAGTGCCCAACGATGAACTGGACGCGACCCGGGCCCGGGTCCGCGACGTGATGGAAGCGGCGGCCAGCCTGAACGTGCCGTTGGTGGTGGACACCGGCGTGGGCAACAATTGGGATGAGGCCCATTAAGCCGTAACCTCATAAATCATAAGGGATGTGTCTGATGCCGGTGGATGTCCGAAAATTGATTTTTTCCAGGCACGAATTGCGCTTTGCATTTCAGAAATTCGCCCTGGACAAGCACATCAACGTGCCCGACAGCGCCGTTGAAAGCATACAAGTGATTGACGGCGGCCGGGGTGATGCGATGACAACGGCAATGGATGAAGGGCTGAAGGTGGTGTTGCGATACACCACCGACACGCCCGGCAATCCGTTTCGGGTGCAATTGGATTCAGATCAAATCCTCGAAGCCCTGGTCAACATGTGCCGCGGGTTGCGGATTCCGTTGCCCCGACGGGGGCAAAAATTTTTGCAAAAACACCAGGACACGATTGCCCTGACCATGGCCATGAGCGAAGAAGACATGCGCGCCGCGCGCAGTTCCAGCGATTAACCCTATTCACAAACAGCCCGTCGTTCCGTCCCAACACTGAGGGTGCATGTGCACCCGTTACAGTGATAGGGAGACGCCGCCATGGGCACGACAATGCAGGCCATGACCTCGCAATTTGAGGTCTATGTCAGCCAATACAAATCCTCTTGCGCGTTGATTCTCAAAGGGGCGGCGGCACAGTTTCGCGATGACGCCATCCTCGATGAACAGCTGGCGGCACTCAAAACCAGCTTTGAAAGCATGGATCAGATGATCGGTGCGCTCGACAGCGAACACGGCGCGTTGACGGCCGCTCAAAAGGTCCAAATCACCCTTTTGGGCAAAAAATTGCCGACGCAAATTCAGGCGATCACCAGTTTGTTTCCGCACATGGAAAGCGCCGACCTTCAATACATTCAAAGCGTCAAGGTGGCGACCCTGGACCAGCCCGCGTTGAAGGGGCTGGCGAAGCAATTGAAGAGCGTCGACAAAATCTTTTCAGAAAATTTGCACAGCATGATTTCGGATCACGCCCCTCCATCCGAAAAGGACCCGGTGTGGAACATTGATCCGATGGACGCGGATGGGCAAAACGCCGTCAACCTCAGCGAACCCGATGAACCCGTCTCCACACACAGTTAAGGATTGAACCATGGCCCGTTTGCCCAGAACATCCGCCGCCTCTTATGCGCTGTTTAAAACGGCGGCGTGGGGCGTATTATCCCAACCGGCCCTTGCGGGGGGGACACTTCGGCAAAAAAGCGATGCGTTGTACGCGCAATGTTATACGCCGTCGCTTGACCCGGGATTGCCGGCCAAGGTCGCCTTGACCCGGCGGGCCTTATGCCTGGCGATGGCGGGAATTTTCACCGCGACCGGGAATGTTCGCCAGGTCCGTCGTCAAGCACACGGCGGCTGGCCGGTTTTGAATGCCGCCAATTTGGTCGTGGAATATCAAAATTGGGCCAATTATTTTTGGTGGCAACCTTTGTCCTTCATCACATGTGGCTTGATCCCCAACCCCCAACCCGCCGGGTTATCGGTGGATGGGCAAAACGCGATGGGGGCATATTTGCATGTGTATGCCAACCCCGGCCGGGTGGAAAACAACAACTGGCGGGTGGCGTTCAATATTTTACCGCAAAATATCGCCGCCGCGGTGGCCGCGATGTGCCCGGTTCTCGATGCCCATGCGGACATCGGCCATTTCAAGGTTTCAGCCCCGGGAACGGTCGGCAAACCGGACTCGTTGATTGTCTACATGCGCAAAAATATCGCCACCTTTGCGGGCATTCGGGCGGCCATCATCGGGGCCGTTGGGGGGCTCGGAATCCAGCCGACCTTTGCCCCGATGTGGGACGAATTTGCCTTGGGTCAGGGGGAAGGCGGGGAACCTCCACGGGTGCTTTGGGGGGCTGGACGGCGGGGCATGAGTTTTGGCCAATACCGCTGTTTTTTAACCGCCAAGGCCTTCGATGATGTGGTCCAGGCCACGGTGGGGGGATTGGCCAACGTCACCGCGGTGGCTTTTGGTGCCCAGGTCGACCTGGTTTTTAACAATTTTGGTTTGCCCCCCGCACAGCCGGAAGATCAGCAGCTTTTGAACTTCAATGCGGCCACCGCGCTGAACACCGAGTTCATGCAGGACTACGCGGTGTACGACGGTCAGGCCGCCAATCATTACACGGCTTTGAATGCGGTGCTGACGGATCGTTAAAGCGAACGGGATCTTCAAATATGACCAGGATCACCCAGGGCTTTGGGGCCTTGCTGGATGTTTATGTGCATCAATTTCGTGTCCAAACGAGTACGGAACTCAGTGATATCCATCCCCATTATCGCACCGTGGACAATGTCGCGATGCTGGACAAAGACATCGGCGCATTGGTTCAGGTGTGCGGCCAGGTGGATAAAATTTTACATCAAGGTTGCGACGCCACCCCGGCCACTTATGCGCAATCGAGGATTTTATCAATGCTGGTGGGGGCAAACGTGACGGCGCTGAAAGTTCATTTGCCGATGATTGCCGCGGCTGATTTGCGCTACATCCAGGGGCCGCGGGTGGCGGTTTTGGACCAGGCGCGCCTGAAGGCCTCGGCGAAGCGCCTACGCGCGATTGATGATCTGTTCATTCACAATGCGACCACCTTGATGGCGGCGACGCAAGACGCCCTGGCTGCGGTGTTTCCTCAACCCATACCCCAACCCATACCCCAACCCCAACCCCAACCCCAATCCCCTCCCCCTCCCCCTCCCCCTCCCCCTCCCCCTCCCCAGCCCCAGCCGGGCCCGGGCCCGCGTCCAGATCCGGACTTTGATGTGGCGGAGGCGCAACACGCGCAGGGCCAGCCGCAAACCTTGACCCAAAATGATTTTGACGCCGCCGTCGATGCCCACTTTGCCCGTTACGAGGTGCCCGTTGCGGCCCCCCACGATCAATATCAACTGGTGATCGGTGCGGTGCCCCAGAACCCGGTGGCGTGCACCGCCTATATCCGTCAGCAGCAGTGGGAGGCGTACCTGGACGCTTATGCGATCGCCAAGGGCCGGGCGGCCAATACCTGTCATGGCCAGACGGTGGCCAATGGTCCGGTGACCGGTTAAGCGGGCCTGGTGATGTGCGCATACACCCGGATCGCCAGCAAGACGGCGAGTATGGTGCTGTGCACCAGCGGCAACAGCAGATCGGCTTTGACCATCCAGATGTAATGCAAACTGCCCAGTGCGGCGGCCACGTAAACCAGTTTGTGGAGCCGCCGCCAGGATTTGCTGCCCATCCGTTTGATGGCGCCGTTCCACGATGTGGCGGCCAAACTGGTGATGATGGTGAAGGCCACCATGCCGACGGTGATGAAGTTCCGTTTGACGATGTCTTTCCAGATGTCGTCCCACGCGAAAAAATTATCAACAACCACATAATTGGTGATGTGCAAGGCGACATAGGTGAATGCCCACAACCCCAACATGCGCCGCACACGCACCGGCCAGCGCCAGCCAAAGAGAATTTTCAACGGTGTTGCGGCCAAGCTGACCAGGATCATGCGCAACGCCCAATCGCCTAAAAAACGATTGATAAATTCAATCGGGTTGGCCCCCAGGCCATCGTTTAGGCCAAGGTTTACCAGCCACGCCAGCGGCATGCTCAGGACGGCAAACACCAGCCACCACACGACCCGGTAGGGCAACGGAAACAAGGCCATGTTCAGGGTTGTCGCGGGTGTGTTCATCAAAAAAACTTCGCTAAATCCATGCCCCGGTAGAGATGCGCCACCTGTTCGCCATAGCCGTTGAATTTTAAGGTTTTTTCCTTGAAAAACTTGCCGATGGGCCGTTCCTTGGCTTGCGACCAGCGCGGGTGGGAGACCTCTGGATTGACGTTGGCGTAAAAGCCATATTCCCGCGCCGCCGAAATGTTCCATGAGGTCGGGGGCTGTTGTTCGGTGAATGTGATGCGGACAATCGACTTGATGCCCTTAAAGCCGTATTTCCATGGTGCCACCAGGCGCACCGGGGCCCCGTTTTGTGGCGGCATGACCTCACCATAGACGCCGGTGGCGAGCATCGCCAAAGGGTTCATCGCTTCGTCCATGCGCAAGCCTTCGACGTAGGGCCATTGCAACACCCGGCGGTTTTGTCCGGGCATCCGTTTGGGGTCCAGGAGGGTTTCAAAGGCCACATATTTGGCCTTCGAAGTGGGTTCCAGGCGTTTGATCACGTCGGTCAACGCGACCCCCGCCCACGGCACCACCATGGACCAGGTTTCCACACAGCGGTGGCGGTAAACGCGTTCTTCGATTTGGTGGGGGCGCAATAAATCGTTGATGTCGTAGCGCCCGGGGTTGGCCACCTCGCCGGCGATCTCGATGGTCCACGGGGTGGTGACGAAATCTTTGGCGTTGCTGACCGGGTCGTCCTTGGAGGTGCCAAACTCATAAAAATTGTTGTATTCGGTCACCGATTCAAATTTGGTCAACGGCGCGTCCACGGTGTAGTCGCTTTTGACCAAATTGGGCAATTTGGTGCCGGGCGTCCAGGCGGCCGACGCGGTGCGGGGCAACAAACCGCTGGCGATGCCCCCGCCCACGGCCACGGCGGTGCCTTTCATAAAGCGGCGGCGGTCGCGGTAAATGGCTTCGGGCGTTGCATCCGATTCGCGCATTTGCCACGATTTGGCGATTTTGATCAGCATTGACGGGCTCCGAAAGTTTTTGAATAATTACAATGTAGTCACTAAACACGACCGTTTCATGTTGTTATTCGTCCTGCATACAAAAAGGTTACGCTTTGGAACGGGGTGTATATTCCTTTATCTGAAACTTGGTGTATAAGGCTTTCATGCGCACGCTTTATCACAACTGGCTATCCGCCCATGCCCGCAAGGTGCGCGTTGCACTGGGGGAAAAAAAACTTGAATTCGACCTTGAGGCCGAAAAAACCTGGGAGCGTCGCGCGGATTTTTTGCGCCTCAACCCCGCCGGTGAGGTGCCGGTTTTGGTGGAAACCGACGGCACCGTAATTTCCGGTGCTCAGGTGATTTGTGAATATCTGGACGAAACCGTGCCTGATCCCCCCCTGTTGGGCGGCGCGCCCCGTGACCGCGCCGAGGTGCGGCGTCTGTGCCAGTGGTTTGATGAAAAATTCGACCGCGAGGTGGGCCTCAACCTGGTTGGTGAAAAGGTCATGAAACGGTTTTTGCGGCTGGGCTCACCCAACAGCACGGCAATCCGTGCCGGCAAAGCCAATATCAAGACGCACCTGTCCTACATTGGCTATTTGGTGGAACGGCGCACGTGGCTGGCGGGCGATCATTTCAGTTTGGCCGATATTACCGCCGGGGCGCACCTGTCGTGCATCGATTATCTGGGCGATGTGCCGTGGGCGGATTTTGTGTTGGCCAGGGACTGGTACGCGCGGATCAAATCACGACCGAGTTTTCGCGCGGTGTTAAGTGATCGGATTCCCGGCGTCGCCCCGCCCGGGCACTACAGCGATCTGGACTTTTAAGCGTCCGGCAGTTGGTCCGCAAAATGGTCCAGTATTTGTGCCAAATCAATCACTTCACCGTTAAAATTGGCCCGTGCGGTCCAATTGGGGTGAACGCTTTTGAGCTTGCGGTCTTGGCGAATGCGCACCAATCCGGTGCCAAGATCAGCAAAGCACAACATTTTTTGCGCCTTGGGGTCGTCGAGAATTTTTAGAAAATAACCGTCTTTATTTTCAAACGCGTGGCCGACATCGGGGGCGATATCTTCGGCGGTGCCCAGCTTGAAGTCCAGGGTGGCAAGGCAATCAAACAGCAGTTCTTCAGGGTCGACATAGATCAATTGCATGGCATTTTGCGGTTGCGCGTTCAAATCAATCACATAGTGGTGGATGTATTCTTTGCCGATGCGGTCCAGCTTGAGACACACCGTATGGCTGTCGATGGTGGATCGGATCACCACCGCGCCACAGCCGATTTCGTGGGCTTGGCGGTGGCATGGGCCGTCCGCCGCGCCACTCGATTGCAGGGGAAAGTCTGGGGTGTCGAGGTGGCTGCGGTTGCTCATGGACCTGTCCGGGGTTGTTGGTTGCGATGTCCCTAATATAAGGGGCCTTGCGGGCAGTTTCCAGTTCGATCAGTTCAGGCCGGAATCCAGACGGTATAAATTGGTTTTCGCGGTGCGCCCCGCCGGGCCGTCGGGGGCGCTTGCGATGAGGCGTCTCCAGTCCGTGCGGGCGGCTTGTTTGCGACCTTGCAGACGGTAGACGATGCCCCGTTCCAGCAGCCCTTCGGGGTGCGTGGGCTCGATTTTCAAAGCCCGGTCGAGGTCCTCCAGCGCCAGGTCCAATGCGTCCAATTGACGGTACGCCGCCCCGCGCAAGACCAACGCTTCGGCGTTTTGGGGTTGGCTGTCAATCACCCGGTTGAGATCATCGGCGGCGTCCCAATAGGCCCCCTGCAGGGCCAACGCCTGGGCCCGCAACATCAAGGTGGTGATGGTTTCGGGGCTGGTTTCGGCGGTCATGTTCAAGGCCGTATCGGCCAGTGCGGTGGCCCGTTCGGGATTGTCGGCGGCAATCCACGCGCGCACCCCCTGGACCAGCAAACGGGCTTTGAAGGCTTTGTCGGCGCGCACCGCATCGGCCAGTTTTTCGAACCCCTGGGCGGCCTCGGCGTAGAGGCCGATGGCCATCAGTGCGGCCAGGGCGCAATGGCGCGCGGCCAGGCCCCCGCCCAGGCCTTCCCACTGGACGGCGTCGTCAAAGGCGGTTTGGGGATCGGTCGCGACCTTGGTCATGCAGGCTTTGTAACGGGCCTGGGACTGGGCCACGGTTTGGCCCGGGCTGGTCTGGGGCCAAAATAAAACCCCCATGACCAAAACAATGACGGCAATGGGGATGGCGGATGTTGTGGCTTGTGTTGGGCGCATCATGGTGGTTACAGTCGCCGCGTGTCTTAAAAAAAGCAAGCCCGGCGGATCATTATGGCTGAAAAAACACCCCATCTGTTTTGTTTTGGCCAAGGCTATAGCGCCACCTGGCTGGCGGACGATTTAAAGCGCCAGGGTTGGCGCGTCACCGGCACGCACCGCCCGGGGTTTCAAACCGGCGCGGCGACGCTCGCCTTTGATCGCGCGCATCCGCTGGAAAATTTTGACGCACGATTTGCCGACGTCAGCCATGTTTTGCTGTCGGTGCCGCCCGATGATGCGGGGGACCCGGTGTGGGACGTACACGGCGATGATTTGGCACGCCACGCGGGGCACATCGACTGGCTGGGGTATTTGTCCACGGTGGGGGTTTATGGCGACACCGGGGGCCAGCCGGTTCACGAAACCTCGCGGCCTGCGCCGACCCAGGAGCGTTCCCGCCGGCGCGCTCTGGCGGAAACCCGCTGGCAAAACCTGGCCGTGCGCAGCCGCCTGGCCCTGCATGTGTTCCGTCTGGCGGGAATTTATGGACCCGGGCGCAGCCCCCTGGACAAGGTTCGGGCCGGGCGCGCACAGCGCATTTCCCAACCCGGGCACTTGTTTTCGCGCATTCATGTGGCCGATATCACGGCGGTTTTAAAGGCCTCCATGGCGCGGCCCAACCCGGGCAGTGTGTACAATGTCTGTGACGATGATCCGGCCGCCCCCAGCCAGGTGATCAGGTATGCGTGCGAGCTGTTGGGGGGCGCGGTCGCGGATGAAATTCCCTTTGCCCGGGCGGTCACAACCATGTCGCCGATGGCGCAAAGCTTCTGGGCCGACAACCGTTTGGTGATGAACGATAAAATCAAGGACGAACTGGGCGTGGTGCTGCAATACCCAGATTATAAAACCGGACTGAAAGCGATTTTAGCGGCAGAGCAAGACGCCGATTAAAGCAGCGGGGTGAAGGATTTTTTGTCGGCGTCGTAGCCGGACAATTCACCTTCGGCGATGTCCAGATACCAGCCGTGAATGTGCAGGGTTTTGGCTTCGACCCGGGTGCGAATAAAGGGAAAGGTCATAAGGTTTTCCAGCGACACCAACACCGCTTCGCGTTCGCACGACCGTTCCAGGGCGTCGCCCTGGATATCGGGCTGGGCGGTTTTGGTGCGCAAGTAGGCGGTGTCGACGATGCTGGTCCACGCCGGCACGAACCGTCCGGCGACCTGGTTGCCCTGCTGGCCTTCGATCATCGCCTTGACCCCGGAACAATGCGCGTGACCAAACACCACCACGTGCTCGACACCCAATTGTTCGACGGCGAACTCCAGCGCCGCCGAGGTGCCGTGATAGCTGGTCGCGCCCGGCAAATCGTCTTCATACGGTGGCACCAGGTTGGCGACGTTGCGAATGGCAAAAATATCGCCAGGGTCGGTTTGCAGCACAATCGCGGGGTCGACGCGGGAATCGGCACACGCGATCACCGCGACCTTGGGCTTTTGTCCATCCAGGACCAAACGGCGGTACAGGTCTTTGCGCTGGTTGAAGTAACGGTCCCGAAAAGACGCAAAACCAAAAATCAATTTGTTGATGATGGGGCTCATAACAGCTCGCTTTCGGAGGCCTCAAGGTCGTCCAGAAGGGCCCCGACGGTGCGGGTCAGACGCACCAGATCGGCGCGCTCGGACAACCGGTGATCGGCCGTTTTGACGAATTGGATTTCCACATCGTCGGTGACCAAAGCGTCTTGAATTTTCAACGCCGTCTGCCACGGCACATCCCGGTCCTTCATGCCCTGGATCAGCCGCACCGGGACCTGGATGTTGATCGGGTCGCGCAACAACAAATGGTTTTTGCCGTCTTCGATCAGGGCTTTGGTGATGATATAAGGGTCGCCCGGATCGTAATCGCTGGGCAGGATGACGTGGCCGTGGCGCTCAAGTTCGGCGCGCTGGTCGTCGTTTAGCCCGGTCCACATCAGGTCTTCGGTGAAATCGGGGGCGCTGGCCAAGCCGACCAATGCGGCCACCCGTTCGGGCCGCTCAAGGGCGACCAACAGCGAAATCCATCCGCCCATGGAACTGCCGACCAAAACCTGCGGGCCGTGGGTCAGGTGATCGAGTACATAAAGGGCATCTTGAAACCACTGGCCGATGGTGCCATCGACAAAGGCCCCCGAAGACTGTCCGTGGCCGGTGTAGTCAAAGCGCACCAGGCCCCGTCCGTGGGCCTGGCACCACGCATCCAGAGCCAGCGCCTTGGCCCCGTTCATGTCGGATTTAAAGCCGCCCATGAAAACCACTCCGGTGGGGGCGTCAGCGCCCTTGCCAGGATGGGCATGGTAAGCGATAGTCGCGCCGTCTTCACGGCTCAGGGTCTTGAACGTCGGCGGGGTGTGGTTTGTGGGGCCTTGCATTTCTCTGGACACCTCAGTTCTGAACTGCAAACATTCTTATGCCGTGCTTAACGGGGCAATGTAAAGGTGCTCACGTTGGAAACGACCCGCATCAAAGGCCAGCATCAAAGGGGCAATGATCATTACGCACACCCACACCAGTCCAGATCCGGCGGCCGAACGCGGTCCCAAAACGCCCGTCGAAGACAAAGGGCCCGCCGCCACCGACAGCGCCGCCAAACCGGTCACGATCTTGCAGGTCTTGCCGGCGCTGGGCGGCAGCGGCGGGGTGGAACGCGGCACGGTGGAAATCGCCGGCTGCATCCGCGCCAACGGCTGGACGTCTTTGGTGGCGTCAAACGGCGGGGAACGGGTTCATCAACTGCACCGGGTGGGCGCGGAACATGTGAAATTGCCGTTGCATTCGAAAAACCCGCTGACCATTTACGCCAACATCGCCAAGCTGGAAAAGCTTATCAAGGCGCGGGGGGTGGACATCGTTCATGTGCGTTCGCGCGCCCCCGCGTGGAGCGCCTATTGGGCCTGCCAGCGCACCGGAACGGCGTTTGTGACCACCTTTCACGGCACCTATTCGGTCACCAGCGCGTGGAAACGATTGTACAATTCGGTGATGACCCGGGGCGATCGGATCATCGCCATTTCCAAATTCATCGCCGGGCACCTGAAACAAATGTATGGCGCGTCGGGGGACAAAATCCGGGTGATCCACCGGGGCGTGGACCTGGACAGTTTCGACCCGGCGCTGGTGAGTGTCGAACGGGTGGTTCAATTGGCGCAAAAGTGGCGTCTGGATGATGGTTTTCCCGTGGTGATGTTGCCCGGTCGCTTAACCCGGTGGAAAGGGCAAACGGTGTTTATCGAAGCCATTGCGGCGCTGGGGCGCAGTGACATTCGCTGTGTGCTGGTGGGCTCGGACCAGGGGCGCCGCGGTTACCGCAAGGAACTGGAACGCCTGATTGAACGCAATGGCCTCAGTTCGGTGGTGCGGATCGTCGATCATTGCGATGACATGCCGGCGGCATATTTGATGGCCGACGTGGTGGTCTCGGCGTCCACCGATCCGGAAGCGTTTGGCCGGGTGGTGGTCGAAGCCCAGGCCCTGGGGCGGCCCATTGTGGCCCCCGATCACGGTGGCGCGTGCGAAACCATCATCGACCGCAAAACCGGCTGGCTGTTTCCGCCGGGCGACAAGGCGGCCTTGGCCGAAGCGTTGCGGGCGGCGCTGGATCTGGACGAAGACGGTCGCCGGACCTTTGCCAAAGACGCCGCCGACAGCGTGCGGGCGCATTTTTCCAAGGACACGATGTGTCAAAAAACTTTGGCTGTGTACCGCGACGTGTTGCGTGAACGCGGCCGGGATGTCTAGGTGGTGGTGGAACCGACGCGTATTTTGGTGATCAAGTTGGGGGCGCTGGGCGATTTCGTCCAGGCCTTGGGGCCGATGGCGGCGATCCGCGCCCATCACGAAAAAGATCCGGGCGGGGTGTCGATGGTGTTGCTGACCGGTCGGCCTTATGTCGATTTGGCCCGGGCGTCGGGTTTGTTTGAAGATATTTGGGTGGATGAAGATCGCCCCAAGATGTGGCACGTCGGGGCCGTGCGGCGGTTGCGCCAAAAACTGAAATCAGGCCGTTTTGACCGGGTTTACGATTTGCAAACCTCGAACCGGTCGAGTTTTTACTTTCATATTTCAGGGCCTGGAAAACGCCCCCGGTGGTCGGGGATCGCGCGCGGGTGTTCACACCGTCACACCAACCCCGACCGCAATGCGATGCACACCCTGGACCGTCAAAAAGATCAATTGGCGGTGGCCGGGATCAACCGTGTGCCGGCCCCCGATTTGAGTTTCGCCCGCCGCGATGTCAGCGCCTTTGGCATCGAAAAACCCTACGTTTTGCTGGTGCCGGGCGGGGCTGCGCACCGCCCGGACAAACGCTGGCCTGCGGGACACTTCGCCGCGTTGGCCCGCCGCTTGTTCAGCGCCGGGCTGACCCCGGTTTTGCTGGGGGCACGGGCGGAACAAGGCATTATGGCGCTGATCGAGGCGGACGCGCCGGGCACCGTGAACTTGTCCGGCAAAACGGATTTTATCGACATTGCGGTGTTGGCCCGTGGGGCGGCGGCGGCGGTGGGCAACGACACCGGGCCGATGCACCTGATCGCGTTGGCCGGGTGTGCGTCGGTGGTGGTGTATTCCCACGCCAGCGACCCGGCGCTGTGCGCGCAACGTGGCCCCCGGGTGGATATTTTACGCGAGGAATGTCTCGCCGACCTGACGGTGGACACGGTTTGGCGTGCGTTGCAACGTTCCGGCGGGCTGGACGGGGCTTCAGGCTCATGGAATCCTTGACAGGAACCCGAATCCCCTTACATTCCCGGTTCTCAACACTGGTTTTAAAACGGCTTTGCCCCGCACGGCTATGGTTCGATGGTCAATTCTATGGTTCAACTGACACTTCCCGATGGTTCCAACCGCGCCTATGACGGTCCTGTTACGGGGGCCGAAGTGGCCGCCGACATCGGTCCGGGGCTGGCTAAGGCGGCGTTGGCGGTTAAAATCGACGGCACGCTGGCGGACTTAACGCACCCCATTGCGGCCGATTGCGCCTTTGCGATTATCACCGCCAAGGATGAAGAGGCCCTGGACCTGTTGCGTCACGACGCCGCCCACGTGATGGCCGAAGCGGTGCAGGAACTGTACCCCGACGTGCAAGTGACCATCGGCCCGGCGATTGAAAACGGATTTTATTACGATTTTGCCCGTGCCGCGCCGTTTACCCCCGATGATTTGGAAAAAATCGAAAAACGCATGATGGAAATCGTTGATCGCGACGAAGCCATCACCCGCGAGGTGTGGAGCCGCGACGACGCGGTGGCGTTTTTTAAAGACAAGGGCGAACACTACAAAGCCGAAATCATTGCCGCGATCCCCGCCGACCAGGATCTCAGCTTGTACCGTCAGGGCGATTTTATTGACCTTTGCCGGGGACCGCACCTGCCTTCCACCGGTAAGCTGGGCAAGGCGTTCAAGTTGATGAAATTGGCCGGGGCGTATTGGCGCGGCGATTCCAACAACGAAATGCTGCAACGCATTTACGGCACCGCATGGGCGGATAAAAAGCAACTCAAAGCCTATCTGCGTATGTTGGAAGAAGCCGAAAAACGCGACCATCGCCGCCTCGCCCGTGAAATGGACCTGTTTCATTTTCAAGAAGAAGCCCCGGGCGCGGTATTTTGGCACCCCAAGGGCTGGACCTTGTTTCGCATTCTGATCGATTACATGCGCGCGCGCCAGGAAGACGCCGACTATGTGGAAATTTCGACCCCTTCGGTGATGGACCGTGGCTTGTGGGAAGCCTCCGGCCACTGGGAAAATTTCCGCGAAAACATGTACACCACGCAAACCGAAGACGACCGCGTGTTTGCCTTAAAACCGATGAACTGTCCGGGCGGCATTCAGGTCTATAAACAGGGCATCACCAGCTACAAGGACCTGCCGCGCCGGATCGCCGAATTCGGCAAGGTCAACCGTTATGAGCCGTCGGGCGCGCTGCACGGCATCATGCGGGTGCGCGAATTTACCCAGGATGATGCGCATATTTACTGCACCGCCGATCAATTGCAGGGCGAATGCGAAACCGTGGTCAGCCTGATCATGGACATCTATAAAGACTTTGGCTTTGAAGACGTGCGCATTAAATTTTCCGATCGCCCGGAAAAACGCCTCGGTTCCGACGCCGTTTGGGACACCCTGGAAAGCGCCTTGAAGGGGGCTTTGGACACCATGGGGTATGCTTACAGCTACAATCCGGGCGAAGGGGCCTTTTACGGCCCGAAGCTGGAATTTGTGTTGCGGGACGCGATTGGCCGCGATTGGCAATGCGGCACCTTGCAGGTGGATATGAACCTGCCCGAACGTCTGGACGTGCATTATATTGCCGAAAATGGTGAAAAAACCCGCCCGGTGATGTTGCACCGGGCCTTGTTTGGGTCTTTGGAGCGGTTCACCGGCATTTTGATCGAACATTATGCGGGCCGTATGCCGATGTGGCTGGCCCCGGTTCAGGTGGTGGTGACAACCATCACGTCGGACGCGGACGGGTATGCCGTCAAAGTCTTCAAGGCCTTGAAAAAGGCCGGAATTCGGGCCGAAATTGATGTTCGCAATGAGAAAATCAATTATAAAATTCGCGAACATAGCCACAAGAAAGTCCCGGCTATCTTCGTGGTCGGCAAACGCGAAGCCGAAGACGGCAAGGTCGCGGTGCGCCGATTGGGCGGTAAGGATCAAGAAATCCTTGCGCTTGGAGAGGCAATTGATATCCTCTCAACCGAAGCACAAGGCCCGTTAGCTGGGGACTAGGGTCTGCGTCGTGCGTGCACGGCATTCCTCGTAAATTTTGAAGCGCTTTCCCCAAGTGCATAACAGTAGGAGAAGGGCCATCGCTCGCCCACCTTTTAATAAAAAACCAACCATCGAAGGCCCCCGCGTGAATGAACGCATTACCGTGCAAGAGGTCCGCCTCGTCGGTCCCGATGGTGAAATGATTGGTGTCAGAAGCACTCAAGACGCCATCGGCATCGCCGCCGACCACGGCCTGGATCTGGTTGAGGTTTCGCCCAATGCGGAACCTCCGGTGTGCAAAATCCTCGATTACGGAAAATATAAGTACGAGGAACAGAAAAAGCGCAACGAAGCGAAAAAGAAACAAAAGGTCATCGCGATTAAAGAAATCAAGATGCGCCCCGGCATCGACATTCACGATTATGAAGTCAAGATGAAGGCGGCGCGCAAATTCCTCGATAATGGCGATAAGGTCAAGGTTACCATCCGCTTTCGCGGTCGTGAAATGGCCCACCAGAATTTGGGCCTGAAGGTTTTGATCCGGATGCGCGACGAATTGGAAGAGCTGACCAAGGTCGAACAAATGCCCAAATCCGAAGGGCGGATGATGACGATGGTGTTATCGCCGAAATAAGCTCGTTTTAGCCCCCCGCATATGCAATCCCCCCGTCTTGATTGGGCGGGGGGATGTTGCGCATTTATGTCTGCACCGGGGGGGGGTGTGAACGCATGAAAGGTGCCGGCGTTTATTCATGGGAGCGGATTAAATCCGAGGTGGCCGCAGTCAAGCATCCGAATGCGCCAATTGACCATTTCAATAAGGCCGCCGACCAGCTCAATGCAATTGTTGAGGCCACCGAAAGCGCCACCAACACCATTATGGCGGCGACCGAAGCTTCGGCGACCATTGTCGAGAGTTTGAAAGATCGTTTGCGCGTCGGGGAAGTGCACGATGACCTGGACAAAATTATCGCCCATGGCAATCAGGTTTTTGAAGCCTGCACCTTTCAAGACATCACCGGGCAACGGATCGGTAAAATCGTCGAAACGATGAATTTGCTGGAAGGCACGTTGAGTTCCCTAGTGGTGATCATTGGCAAGGATTCAATCGCCGCCCTGCCCGTCAGCATGGCGGATGAAAATGCCGCCCCGCCCCCCGGCGACGTGCCCATGGACGGCCCGGCGCTGGACGGCGAAGGCATGGGCCAGAATGATATCGACGCGATGTTCGATTGATCGGGGCCGGTTATTCTTTGCGTTTTATCCGCAGGCCCGCCATCCGCCCGCGCAGATACGCGCCCAGCGCGGCAATGTCCAGATCGCGGCGGAACGAAGCCCGCCACACCAGAGCGATCTGGCGGGGTGCACCGGTGGTTTTCAGCGCCCGGATGTCCAGCGCTGCGGTGTTGATCATTCCCGAACTCAACGCGATTTCCGGCAAAAACGTAATGCCAAGACCATTGGCGACCATTTCCGCCAAGGTGTACAGGTTTGACGCTTCAAAGCCACTGTTGAGGCCGGATGTGGCCCCTTCGGCCAATTCACACGCCGCCAACGCGTGGCGGCGCAGGCAGTGGCCGTCGCCCAGCATCAACAGTTCATCGGGGGGCAGGTCGGCGGGTTTGAGGGCACGTTTTTTAGCCAATAAATGGCCTTTGGGCAGGGCCACCCAAAACGCATCGTCGCCGAGGATCAGCGATTTCAAGGGGCCAATGTCATAGGGCAAAGCGATGATCGCGGCTTCGAGTTCGCCGCGGTCCAATTGATCCAGGATGGCCCGCGATTGCCCTTCCTTGAGGTACAGTTTGAGGTCCGGATAGGCGACCCGCAACCCGCCCAGGACGCGCGGCAAAACAAACGGCCCGATGGTCGGGATCACGCCCAGGCGCATCTGTCCGCTGAGGGGTTGGCTGGCGGCGCTGGCGGTTTCGGTAATGTCACGGGCACCGTCCAACAGCACCCGCGCCTTGGCACCAATGTCCAGACCCAGCGGAGTGGGCTGGACCTTGCGCCGGGTGCGTTCGATCAATTGGGCTTGCAGCAAGGTTTCCAATTCCCGCAAGCCCGCGCTTAAGGTCGATTGGGTGACGTGACAGCGGTCCGCCGCACGACCGAAGTGGCAGAGGTCAACCACCGCCACCAAATATTCCAATTGACGCAAGGTGGGCAGATGCACAAGGTTTTCCCTTTAATCGATTAAATCACTAAGTGATAAAAATATAATCAATTGGATCGATCTAATCAATCCCCTTAAGTTGTGCCTCAAGACATCCCGTAAATTTGATCAACAGACAACCTAAGGAGACAACCGATGAGCACCAGCCCCAAAAATTCCGTCACCATCGAAAACCTCGAAGCGGCGTTTGCCGGTGAATCGATGGCCAACCGCAAGTATCTTTATTTCGCCCGGCGCTGTCGGGAAATGGGCGCGGTCGAGGTGGCCGAAGTTTTCGAAGCCACCGCCGAACAGGAAACCGCGCACGCATTTGGTCACCTGGAGCTGCTTTATCCGTCAAAAGACTTGAGCGTCGCCCGGATGCTGGAAATGGCCGTTGAAGGCGAAACCTACGAATACACCGAAATGTATCCAAAATTTCGTCATCTGGCGGTGGAAGAAGGCCGCATGGACGCGGTTAAGGAAATGGACGAACAAATCGAAGAAAGCCGTGAACACGCGGAAATGTTCCAGGCCGTTTTGAACAAAGCCGCCAAGCGTTTTGCCGCCCTGGCCAAGGTCGAAGAACGTCATGCGGGTCACTATCAAGATGCCCTCGATAAGGTTCGCGCCGCCTCGAACGCTGAAACCTCAAACTGATCACCCGCCCCTCAGACAAAGGAAAACAAGTTATGGAAAACCAGAAATACATTTGCATCGTGTGCAACTTTATCTACGACCCGGCCATTGGAATGCCCGATGACGGGATCCCCGCCGGCACCGCGTTCGCCGATATCCCCGAAGATTGGGCATGCCCCGATTGCGGCGTATCCAAGGCCGATTTCGAAGCGATTGAGGGGACGGCGTAACGCCGTCCCCCGACGCCGCCCCGGTTTTTAAAAAAAAGGACATCCCGATGACCGACACCACTTTGCAGGCCGATACCGTTATCATTGGCACCGGCATGGCCGGGATCACGCTGGCCCGTGAATTGCGCAAGCTCGATGGCACCACGTCGATCACCCTGATCACCGGCGATGACGGTGCGGTGTATTCCAAGCCGATGATTTCAAATGCTTTCGCCCAGGGGAAAACCCCTCAGGACCTGGTGCAGAAAAGCGCCCAAACCCTGGCCGAAGACCTGAACGTCGAAATTCTCACCGCCACCCACGTGACCGCGATCAATCGGGACGACCACACCGTGACGACCCGGTCGCCACACGGGGACGGCGTGATGGGGTATCGAAATCTGGTTCTGGCGGTGGGCGCCGAACCCCGCCCGTTCACGGTCCAGGGCAAGACGGCGGTGCCTTTTCCAGCCGTGAACAGCTTGGCCGATTATGCCCGGTGGCGTGAAGGTCTGATTGATGGCGCGCGGGTGTTGTTGATTGGCGCGGGTTTGATCGGGGTGGAATTTGCCAACGATCTGGCCGCGGCCGGCTACCGGGTGACGGTGGTTGACCCGGCCCCGCAACCGCTGTCGCGGCTGTTGCCCGATGCCCTGGGCGCGGTGATGGCAGAGGCCCTCGGAGGCATTGGGGTGGATTTACGTCTGGGTCGGGTGGTCAGCACCATTGTCCCCGCCCCCCACGCCAACACCGCCGTTTTGGATGACGGCACAAAAATTGTGTTTGATCAGGCATTGAGCGCGATCGGTTTGATCGCCAACACCGAACTGGCCGCAGCGGCGGGGTTGACGGTGGACCAGGGGGTGCGCGTGGATGCCCACCTGGCGACTTCGCACGACCATATTTATGCGCTGGGCGATTGCGCCCAGACCGATGCCGGGATGTTGCCGTTTATTTTGCCGCTGATGGCCCAGGCCCGGGCCCTGGCGCAAACCTTAAGCGGCACCCCGACGCCGCTGCGCCTGGCGGCATTGCCGGTGGCGGTGAAAACCCCGGCCTTGCCAACGGTGGTGTGCCCGCCCAAACCGGGAACCCCCGGTGACTGGGTGATCGACGGCACCGGCCAGGATTTTCGCGCCCTGTTTCAGGGGCCGGACGGGGTTCCCTCAGGCTTTGCCCTGACCGGTGGCGAAACCAGGGCTCGCCAGGCGTTGGCCAAGGACATGCCGGATCTTTTAACGATTTAAAACCCGCCAACGGGCGACCCGACCAGAGACCTCCCCGGTCCGGGTTGGGTTGCTTGAACGCCCCTTTGTCGCGGTGCCCTTGAGCCCTCAGACAAAGGGGCATTGTTTTTTCAAGGGGCTTTTTGAGGTTCGAAACAGTCCTTGCATTGAGCGTGGTCCCTGGGCTATAAAACGCGCTTCCGCGCCTGTTTGCGTCGGATCAAGACGGGCGGCATGGCAGGGCATGCCTGGACCGCCCATGAATTGCAAAATGGATCCACATCTTCGGCCGTGGATCGCAACTTTAAGGAATAGCAAAATGCCCAAGCTGAAGACCAAGTCCAGCGCCAAAAAGCGCTTCCGTCTCACCGCCAGCGGCAAAGTCCGTGCCGGTGCCGCCTGTACCCAGCACATGCTGCGTCGACGCTCTCAGAAAATGAAGCGCAACGCCCGTGGCACCATGATCTTGTGCGCCGCAGACGCCAAGATGGTGCTCAGCTACATGCCGCACGCGAAATAGCGGCCCTTGCTTGCTGAACACGCTGTGCCAAGTGATTTAAAGACGGAGAAATAATATGTCTCGTGTGAAACGTGGTGTTACCACGCACGCCCGCCACAAGAAAATTCTGAAAGCCGCCAAAGGCTATCGGGGTCGCAACTCAACCAACTTCCGCGTCGCCATTGAAAAGGTCGAAAAAGGCCTCCAATACGCGTACCGCGATCGGCGCACGAAAAAGCGCGAATTCCGCAAACTGTGGATTCAACGCATCAACGCCGGCGCGCGTCTCAGCGGCCTGACCTATTCGAAATTCATGAACGGCCTGTCCATCGCCGGGATCGAACTGGACCGCAAGGTTTTGGCCGATCTGGCGGTGCGTGAACCGGAAACGTTTAAAAGCTTGGTGGAACAGGCCCAGGCCGCTCTCGCCAGGTAAGACACCGGATCGCTTCTTTGAAGTTTGATCTGTAAGCTGTTTCGAGAGGGGCTGGCACCTGTGCCAGCCCCTCTCGTTTGTTTTTGTGGACCTTGCGTCCAAAAGTGGGGAATTGACGGTGGCGGATACGGATAAACTGAAAGCCGAACTGGTGGCCCACGTGGAGGCTGCCGACAGCCTTCAGGCGTTGGACGAGGTGCGCGTCAGTGCCCTGGGCAAAAAGGGTGCGATCACGGCGGAAATGAAAAACCTCGGTGCCCTCGACCCCGACCGGCGCAAGGCCGCCGGTCAGGCGCTGAATGCGCTTAAAGGTGAGGTCGCAGCCGCGATTGAAGTTAGACGTGCCGACCTCGCCGACGCCGAACTGAACGCCAGGCTGCGCGCCGAAACGGTTGACGTCACCCTGCCCGCCCGGCCAGAACAAACGGGCTTCGTCCACCCCATCAGCCAAACCATCGACGAGGTCGTGGCAATCCTCGGCGAAATGGGTTTTCAGGTCGCAGAAGGCCCGGAAATCGAAGACGACTGGTACAACTTCACCGCCCTGAACATTCCCGAAGACCACCCCGCCCGCCAGGAACACGACACCTTCTATTTGCCCGGCAAGGGCGATGCGGGACGCAAGGTTCTGCGCACCCATACCTCGCCGGTGCAAATCCGCACCATGATGGCGTCCAAACCGCCGTTGCGGGTGATCGCACCGGGGCGCACGTATCGGTGCGACTACGATGCCACCCATTCGCCGATGTTTCATCAAATCGAAGGTTTGGTGATTGATAAAACCACCCACATGGGGCACCTCAAGGGCTGTTTGATCGACTTTTGCCGAGCTTATTTTGGGGTCGACGATTTGCCGGTACGGTTTCGTCCCAGCTATTTTCCGTTTACCGAACCGTCGGCGGAAGTGGACATCGGCTGCACCCGTGCGGGGGGCGAATTTAAAATCGGCCACGGCGACGACTGGCTGGAAATTTTGGGCTGCGGGATGGTCAATCCGAAGGTTCTGGAAAACTGCGGGATTGATTCCGGCACCTACCAGGGGTTTGCCTTTGGCGTGGGGATCGAACGCATCGCAATGCTGAAATACGGCATTCCCGATTTGCGCACGTTTTACGAATCGGACCTGCGGTGGTTGCGACATTACGGATTCAAGGCCCTGGACGTGCCGTCCATGGTGGGAGGGCTCAACGCATGAAATTCACCCTGAACTGGTTGAAAGATCACCTCGATACCGACGCCACCTTGAACCAGGTGGTGGAACGCCTGACCCAGCTTGGATTGGAGGTCGAAGGCGTTCATGACCGTGCTCAAGGCCTGGAAAATTTCGTGGTCGGTGAAGTGGTGGCGGCTGAAAAGCATCCCGATGCCGATAAATTGAAAATTTTGACGGTCAACACCGGTACCGAACACCTGCAAGTGGTGTGCGGTGCCGCCAACGCCCGCACAGGCCTGAAAGGCGTGTTCGGCGCGTCCGGCATGTATGTTCCGGGCCTGGATGTGACGCTGAAAGCGGCAACCATTCGCGGAGTAGACAGCAACGGCATGATGCTGTCGGAACGCGAAATGGGCCTGTCCGATGAACACACCGGGATTGTCGAGTTGGATCCGGCGGCCCCCGTTGGGGCCCGCGCCGTGGATGTGATGGGGCTGGCCGATCCGGTCATTGAAATCGCCATTACGCCCAACCGGGGCGATTGTTTGGGGGTCCGGGGCATCGCCCGGGATCTGGCCGCCAGTGGCTTAGGTGCCTTGAAACCGCATGGTATCGAGGCCATCAAGGGCGCGTTTGACAGCCCCGTGGATGTGACCCTGGACTTTCCCGAGGAGGCCAAATCGGCCTGTTCGCAATTTGTCGGGCGTTATGTGCGGGGGGTCAAAAACGGCCCGTCACCCAAATGGTTGCAAGACCGTTTAACCGCCATTGGCCTGCGGCCCATTTCGGCGTTGGTTGATCTGACCAATTATTCGACCTTTGATTTGGGACGCCCGTTGCATGTCTTCGATGCCGACAGGTTGACCGCCAAAGTCACCGCGCGGTTGGCCCGGGCGGGGGAAACTTTGCCGGCGTTGGACGGCAAGGATTATATCCTGGACGATCAGATGTGCGTGATTGGCGATGGCGATGGCGCACGGGCCCTGGCCGGGGTGATCGGCGGCGAAGACAGCGGGTGCACCGCAGACACCGTGAATGTGTTTATTGAAAGCGCGATCTTCGATCCGGTGCGCACCGCCCGGACGGGGCGTAAATTGAACGTGATGTCCGATGCCCGGTATCGGTTCGAGCGCGGCATCGATAATGATTTTGCGGTGCTGGGGTGCGAAAACGCCACCCGCCTGGTGATCGATTTATGCGGTGGAGAGCCGTCCGCCCTGGCCATTGCGGGCGATGGTCCCGACTGGCGCCTGGACATTGATTTTCGTCCCGGCCGGGTTCAGACGTTGACCGCGGTGGTGGTCGATGAGGCGGAAATGGAACGCATCCTCACGGTGTTGGGGTTTGGTGTGACCCGCCACGCCGACACCTGGCAGGTGAGCGTCCCGGCGTGGCGCGGCGACATGGTTAGCGAGGCTTGCGTGGTCGAGGAAATCGTCCGCGTGCACGGCTATCACAACATTCCCCATGTGTCTTTGCCCCGCCCCACCGCCCTGCCCAGCCCGGCGATTAACCCCGAAATGCGCCGTCGGCGCACGGTCCGGCGCAGCTTGGCCGCGCGCGGGTTGATCGAGGCGGTGACCTATTCGTTTTTGCCCAGCGCCCATGCAGACCTGTTCGGCGGGGTGCCCGATTGTCTGCGTTTGAGCAATCCAATCTCGGCGGACCTGGACGTGATGCGGCCCGGTTTGCTGCCCAATTTGATCGCCGCCGTGGGCCGCAACGCTGCGCGTGGACAACTCGATGGGGCGTTGTTTGAAGTCGGCCCCCAGTTCGCCGGGGACGGGGCTTCGGATCAGTCCCAGGTTGCCGCCGGGGTGCGTTCGGGTCAGGCGGTCGGGCGCAACTGGTTGACCGCGGAACGGACCGTGGACGTGTTTGACGCCAAAGCCGATGCCCAGGCGGCGTTGGCGGCGGCGGGTGCGCCGATGGACAATGTGCAGGTTTTCGGTGGCGCGAACGGCGCGCCTGAGTGGTATCACCCGGGGCGTTCGGGCAGTTTGCGGTTGGGGCCGAAAACGGTGCTGGCTTATTTCGGTGAATTGCACCCGGGAACGGTGCAAAAAATGGGCCTGAAAGGCCCGCTTGCGGGGTTTGAGGTGTTTCTTGATAACCTGCCCCGGGGCAAGGCGAAAAAATCCCAGGCACGGGCGTTGGTAAAGCTGTCGGCGCTCCAGTCCGTGGACCGGGACTTTGCGTTTGTGGTCGATGCAACGCTGCCGGCGGCCCACGTGGTGCGGGCCGCGCGCGGGGCGGATAAGGGGTTGATCAAAGACGTGCAGTTGTTTGACGTCTATCAAGGTGACGGCGTGGCTGAGGATAAAAAATCGGTGGCCATTCAGGTGACCTTGCAACCGTTCGCCAAAACCATGACCGACGATGAAATTGACGCGGTGGGGCAAAAGGTCATCGCCAACGTGGTTAAGGCCACCGGCGGAGAACTGCGGGGTTAGTCACCCACCGACCGTATTAAAAAACGGTCCGTGGGGACAAAAAATCTTGAATTCGAAAGCGTGCTTTCTAAGTCTAAAAAGGCAGCAAAGCGTTGGTGGGGCGCTGGTCGCCGATTATTTAACCTGTAGTGTCTTGTTTATATTGTGTTAACATGGCCTTTCCATGCTTTTGATCGACTCAAAGGGGCGGAAAGTATTTGCCGCAACAACGATCCGGGCACAGTAAGGGCGTTGATCCACCAACGGTATTCTTTGTGTAAATTTTATGGATTTGGAACAGTTCTATGGCACGTGACGTAACTTTGACAGGGGTGGAGCGTTTTTTTGACGATGATCAAATCATCGTCAGCAAAACCGATGCCACCGGGCGCCTGACATACGCAAATGATATTTTTCTACAACTGGCGGGAATGACGGAAGCGGAAACCATTGGCCAACCGCATGCGGTCATTCGCCATCCCGAAATGCCGCGCGCGGTGTTTAAATTGCTTTGGGACACGATCGCGTCGGGCAAGGAACTGTTTGCCTATGTGGTGAACCGGTCCAAAAACGGAGATCACTACTGGGTTTTGGCCCATGTCACCCCCAGCTTCGATGCCAACGGTAAAATTATCGGGTATCATTCCAACCGGCGCACGCCGGACCGCAATGTTCTCGAAACCGTTATCCTGCCTCTTTACAAACAGCTTCTCGAGATCGAGAACCGCCACGCCAACCGCAAAGACGGCATGAACGAAGCCTTCGCTGCGTTGACCAAAATTCTTGAGGAAAAGGGGCTTGAGTACGATGAGTTTATCTTCTCTCTCCAAAACTAAGATTTCCGTTATCGTTGCGGGTCTTGTCGGCGTGGTTGCTGAAATCACCACATTTCTGGGCTTGTCGATTGTCATCGGTGAAGTTTTGATCGCACTCGGGGTGGTAGCAGCCGGGGCTGGGCTATTTTTCTTGAACAAGCTTGCCCGCGAGCTCAAACGCACCGCCGATGTGTGTGTGGCGGCGGACCGGGGTGATTTTGAAACCCGTCTGATCGGTATTTCCGAAGGCGGTGAAATCGGCGCTTTGCAACACAGCATCAACGCGATGATTGATCGCGCCGACGCGTATGTGCGCGAATCCATGGCGTGCCTCGATTATGTCGCCGAAAACAAATATTTCCGCACCATTTTGAAAAAAGGCATGTTGGGCAGCTATTCGAATGCCGCCGATACGGTCAATTCAGCGATTGGATCGATGAAAGACAAGATTGCGAATTTCACCACCGTGGCCGACAACTTTGAAACCAATATGAAACAAGTGGTGGACACCGTGGCGTCCGCAGCGACGGAATTGCAATCCACCGCGCAAGGCATGGAAAGCACCGCGCAGTCCACCAGCCAACAGGCCACCACCGTGGCCAGCGCGGCGGAAGAAGCGTCAACCAACGTGCAAACGGTGGCCAGCGCGGCGGAAGAACTGTCCAGTTCGATCAGTGAAATTTCCCGCCAGGTGGCGCAATCGACACAGATCGCGGGATCCGCGGTGGTCGAAGTCGATGGGGCCAACGAAAAGGTTCAAGGACTGGCGATGGCGGCGCAAAAAATCGGCGAAGTGGTGGCCCTGATCACCGATATCGCCGATCAGACCAACTTGCTGGCGTTGAACGCGACCATCGAAGCGGCCCGCGCCGGGGAAGCCGGCAAGGGTTTTGCCGTGGTCGCGTCAGAGGTTAAAAACCTCGCCAATCAGACCGCCAAGGCGACGGAAGAAATCTCCACCCAAATCGGCGGCATTCAAAGTGCCACCCAGGACGCGGTCACGGTGATCGGGTCGATTGGTGGAACCATCAACAAAATGAACGAGATCACCTCGGCCATTGCCGCGGCGGTTGAAGAACAAGGTGCCGCAACCCAGGAAATTGCCCGCAACGTCGAACAGGCGTCTTCAGGCACCACCGAGGTGACCACCAACATCGTGCAAGTCACCCAAGCCGCCAACGAAACCGGCGACAGCGCCCATGACGTGTTGGGCGCGGCGGGTGAACTGTCCAAACAGGCGGTGGTTTTGGGCAATGAAATGGATAGCTTTGTGGTTGAACTGCGCAAAGTGATCTAGCAGGGTGCTGAAAAAGTCCTCGCATTGAATTTTATTCCGTGATTCTCTGGTTACAGAGGATTTGGAGGTGAAAATGCGTGGACAAGACCAAACGAGCGGCACTCTTTTCAGTTACATTGACCT
>Ga0316209_1000672_pt1 | contig 51187 bp, 52 predicted proteins | sample 6monopyrite_MG_FD_204945 | JGI IMG/M metagenome (GOLD analysis project Ga0316209, IMG submission 204945) | Microbial mat bacterial communities from mineral coupon in-situ incubated in ocean water Damariscotta River, Maine, United States -... | ecosystem: Environmental > Aquatic > Marine >... | reverse complement strand
TGCACTTACTCCTAAGAGAAACTGCGAAACAAGCGACTCATTCGAGACCCTTGCCAAACCAGAGGAGCGCATTATACGCACCAAACAACAAACCACAAGCCCTTTTTCAAACAAAGTTGAAATAGCTCTCCAACCACGACAATGCCAACATCAAGACTACTAACCTGCCAGCTTCACCTTCGCGATACGGCGCTTGCCCACCTGATAGATATGCTCTGAGCCCACCGGCATCTCGCGCTTACCATCTTCAACCTTATCCCCATCAAGCTTTACCGCACCCTGCTTAATCATTCGAATCGACTCAGAGGTGCTTTTGGTCAAGCCAGCCTCCTTTAATAGATTGGCAATCGCTAAACCTGCACCCGCTATATTAATAGTCTGCTCTGGAATCTCATCTGGCAGAACCCCCTTTTGAAAACGAGACACAAATGCCTCGCGTGCCTGAGTGGCTTCAGCCTCAGAGTGAAAACGCCCTACAATTTCCTCACCCAGCAGGAATTTAATATCACGCGGATTAGCACCCTCTTTGATTTGCTGCTGGAATTGCTCGATCTCAGCAATCGGTCTAAAACTCAATAATTCAAAGTAGCGCCACATCAATTCATCTGAGATCGACATAATCTTGCCGAACATCTCATTCGGCGGCTCATTTATACCTATATAGTTGTTAAGTGACTTGGACATCTTCTGCACGCCATCCAGCCCCTCTAATATAGGCATGGTCAACACCACCTGCGGTTTTTGCCCGTAATGCTTCTGCAATTCACGCCCAACCAACAGGTTAAACTTCTGATCCGTTCCACCCAGCTCGACATCCGCCTTCATCTCAACCGAATCATAACCCTGCACCAGCGGATAAAGGAATTCGTGAATCGCGATCGGCTGCCCGCCGTTATAGCGCTTATTGAAGTCATCCCGCTCCAGCATTCGTGCCACGGTGTGCTTAGCGGCCAGCTGGATTAGATCCGCGGCGCTCATTTTCCCCATCCATTCAGAATTAAACATCACCCGCGTTTTCTCTGGGTCGAGGATTTTAAACACCTGTGCCTTATAAGATTGCGCATTTTCAAGCACTTGCTCGCGAGTCAGCGGCTTGCGGGTCACATTTTTACCGGTTGGATCACCAATCATGCCAGTGAAATCGCCAATCAGAAACATTATTTCATGCCCCAGATCCTGGAACTGGCGCAGTTTATTGATTAAAACGGTATGTCCAAGGTGCAAATCAGGCGCTGTTGGATCAAATCCAGCCTTAATTCTCAGCGGTCGCCCCTCTTTAAGACGCGCTTCAAGCTCACCACCAGCTAAAATTTCCTCAGCGCCACGCTGAATCAATTCAAGCGCTTCATTAGTCGCACTCATTTCCATACCCTATAAAGACTATAAATTTAAGAATTCCCGCGCCTTACACGATAAAATAGAGAGCAGCGCAAGAAAATCAGCCTGACGACAGACACCGCCGGCACCAAGAGGCGAGATAATATCATTTTTAGCGCTGAGTTTCGCCGCGCCATTTAATTGACCTGAGATGGCTCTCAGGCTAAGGTACGCAAAACATGGATAAAGGAATTTTGTGAAGCACTCACCCATCATCGGACGTGACTATAAGGCTAGAACGCCTGAACCGTCGCCCAATAATAAGCACAAGCGTCACTATCTATATATGCTTGCGGGCGGACTCATCTCTCTGGGAGCTGCCGCACTGCTTATTATCTCTAACGATGCCGAAGCGATTCGCGGTGACACTTCCGTTGTCCCACTAGAAATCACCAGCACCAACACAGCAGCAGACAGCCACATATCAAAGCCACTTGCGCTACCACAAAGCAAGCAAACGACTAGCATCCCGCAAACGGTTGCCATTGCGACACCACCTGCTGCTGACAAGTGGAAAGCTATCACGGTTAAAAAGGGCGACAACCTGTCACTCATCTTTAGCCGTGCAGGGCTGACGCCACAACAACTGCACCAGGTCTTGTCACTTGGCAAAGAGACCAAAGCACTCACTCGCATCTTCCCTGGCGACAAATTGCGCTTCAATATCAGCGACGACAAACAACTGAAAGCGCTGAGCTACGATATCGATCAGACCGAAACGCTACACATCACACAGCGCAGCGATAACGCCGGCTATACCGCCACCACCGAAAAGCATCACATCGATGTGCGCACCGCCAATAGTAGCGGCGTTATCAACAGTTCTCTGTTCCTCGGCGCACAAAAGGCAGGCCTCTCTGATAACTTGACGATGGAACTGGCAGGCATCTTCGGCTGGGATATCGACTTTGCACTCGACATTCGCAAGGGCGACAGCTTTACCGTCGTCTACGAAGAGCTTTACCTCGAAGGCAAAAAACTGCGTAACGGTAAAATTCTCGCTGCCGAATTTAACAATAACGGCAAGAGCTATCAGGCTGTGCGTTACACCGACAGCAAAGGCAGCAGTGAATATTACTCACCCGACGGCAAGAGCATGCGCAAGGCATTTCTACGTACACCGGTTGAATTTTCACGCATCAGCTCGCGCTTTAACCTGAAACGTAAGCACCCAGTGCTGAATAAGATTCGCGCCCATAAAGGGGTCGACTACGCCGCGCCACGCGGCACCCCAATTCGCGCAACGGGTGATGGCAAAGTCGTCCATCGTGGCAACAAAGGCGGCTATGGTAAAACCATTATTATCCAGCACGGCAGTCGCTACAGCACCCTTTACGCCCACATGAATAACTATGCTCGCGGCATGAAAAATGGCAAACGCATTAAACAGGGGCAAATCATCGGTTATGTTGGCAGTACTGGCCTTGCTACCGGCCCGCACCTACACTACGAATTCAGGCTCAACGGCGCAGTGCGTAACCCGCTCACGGTTAAACTCCCTGATGCCGGGCCGCTACCTAAAAAATATCGTGCAGATTTTAACAACAAGAGCCGCCCCTTCCTTGCGCAGCTCAATGCACTGAAACGCAACACCCTCGCATTAAACAACTAAACTCAGGCCGACATTTATGAGCTCGCTCTTCATCGGCCTGATGTCAGGCACCAGCATCGACGCAATTGATGCAGCGCTGATCGACTTTGCCGACCAGCCAAAACTAATCGCCACTCACAGCCACCCCATTGAACCGAAACTTCGCCAGCAATTGCTAATGCTGAGTGAAGGCTGCCATAACGAACTCACCATGATGCTGATGCTTGATCATCAAATGGGCAACCTGTTTGCAGATGCCGCCCTTCAGCTCTTAAAGAAGGCAGAGGTGAATGCGAGTAATATCTGTGCGATCGGTAGCCACGGACAAACCATACGCCACTATCCCGAGACCGGTTGCTCACTTCAGATCGGTGACGGCAACCTCATCGCAGAACGCACCGACATCGCCACCGTTGCTGATTTTCGTCGTCGTGATCTCGCCGCCAGTGGCGAGGGGGCACCACTGGTACCCGCTTTTCACAACGCCGTGTTCCGCTCCACCAAACAAGATCGCGTGATTGTGAACATCGGTGGCATCGCCAACATCACCCACCTGCCCGCAGACTCAGATGCCACCGTTAGCGGCTTTGATACCGGCCCCGGCAACATGCTGATGGATGGTTGGGCAATGCGCCATCTCAAACAGCCATTCGACCAGAACGGCGACTGGGGTAAACGGGGCGAAGTCGACCGGGCACTGTTACAACTAATGCAGGCCGATCCTTTTTTTCTTCTGCCACCACCCAAAAGCACAGGGCGTGAACATTTCAATCTTGAATGGCTCGGCCATCAATTAGACTCTCTCTCAGAAGCGCCCACGCCAGAGTCGGTACAGGCGACACTATGCCAGCTCACCGCCAGTTCAATCGCGCAGGCAATCAAACAATATTGCCCACAAAGTGAAGCGACGTTCATCTGCGGCGGCGGCGCACGCAATGAGATGCTGATGCAACGGATACAAAGTGAACTGCCCTCACACCAGGTAACATCCACCGAGGAACTCGGCATTCACCCCGACTGGGTAGAGGCAATCGCCTTTGCGTGGCTGGCAAAACAGACACTGGAAGAAAAGCCTGGCAACCTGCCAGCTGTTACTGGCGCATCACGCCCCGTTGTGCTCGGCGCGATTCACCAGCGCGCCTATCAATAGAAGCGCAATCGCCCCCTCCCTTAGCAGTCAATCAATGCAATTACTGTCAACTTGCCACCTGAAATTTCTCATCGGCCAACTCCAGACAGGTAACAACGGGTGGCATACGCATCTTACAGTGATCGATAAAATCGGCTATCTGCGCCCCATACCTTGAGTCAGTTTTCCAGACAACCTTAAACTCCAGCATTGCAGGCGTCTCCCGATCAAGATAGAGCTGACTAACGATCTTACGATTAGTATCGCTAATCTTTGACCAGGGAAGAATCGCAGAGGCAATGCCAAGCTCAGCCCATTCCTGCATTGCCTGATAACTCACAGCATCGCCCTGATATTCATTTAACACCCGGCCGCGTTGTTTAAACCAACTGCGGGTTGCGGGTGCATGCCCACATAAATCAGGGGTCAGTGCAAAGACCTCACTCTCCAGGTCATCGACATACCTTCTGTTTGGCACACCTTCACTAGCACCTTTACCGTCACTTTTTTGCAGCACAAAAACCGGTTCCTGATAAAAGCCAATAGCGCTAAACTGGGAGTCATCCACCCTGTCATCGATACATGGGCAGATAGCCAACTCGATCTCCCCCTTATCAACTCGCGCATACAGATCCTCCATAAAACACTCCTGGAAAAGCACCGCATCCTTTACCGCCTTACTATCAGCATACAGATCCACAACCGTCTTAATAATGCGCATATCTGCCAACGGTGAAAAACCAACCGTTAACTGCTCACCCACAGGATTGAGAAATTGCTCCGCACTTTGTTCTATCTCACTGCGCGCATCAAGCATTTGCAGCATCACCGGCAACATGTGCTGCCCAAAGGGGGTTAAGCTGACTTTACGTGTCGTCCGCTCAAACAGCTTTGCACCAAGCGCCTCTTCAAGCTGCCCAATGCCATTCGAAAGAGTCGGCTGCGTGACACAGCAGACCTTCGATGCCTCTGTGAATGAGTGCGTACGCGCCACTTCACGAGCAAACTTCAGGTGGTTTAAGTTCATGTAATTTCATACCCTAAATCAGTTAATTACCTACATTGTGCCTCATCTCGACAAGCGAAAACAGCATTCACTCGACCATACTGAGATATATAGCTAGGCACTATAAAGCCATTGGAAATTACAATTTCTAATTGGAACGATAAATTCTTATTCTCAGGCTCAAATTCAACAACAGATCTATTTTTAGCTGGAGAAAACCCCATGAAACCAAAAGCACTACTGATGACATGCTGCATGGTTGGCCTAATGACCATGAATAGCCAAAGCCACAGCGAGATACTGGGCATGATGAATTACGAAAGTAAAATGCCAGATCAACTCAAATCCTTAAAAATCGGTGATGACGGCGCTCGCCGAGAAGGCATCGCTATCATCGACCTCGACCCCGAAAGTAGCGCTTTTGGAAAAATCATCTCAGACATCCCAGTTTCGCCTGACAATATACTACACCATATCTATTACGACCGGACGATGACAAAGGCATACATTACCGGCCTGGCTGAACCATCACTGCAGGTAATGGATATGACTTCAAACCCCTTCAGGGTCAAACAGATCGATGTTAAAGGCTGCGTCATGGCTGAAAACGTGGTCTTTGACGAAGCCAATGAAAATTGGTACCTCACCTGCATGGACTCCGCAAACGTCTTCGTTGGCAAGGTAGCAAGCGATGAAGTCACCGCTGAGGTTAAACTGCCCGGCACCTACCCACACGGATTAGCGATTCATACTGGGATTGACCGTCTCATCGTCACTAGCACAGTCAGTGGTGATTTAACGACACCAGATGATGTCGTCTCAATTGTTCGCGCCAGCGACCTGAAACTGTTAGGGCAAAAGCAACTATCATTAACAAAAGGGCAGTCAGGTGCCGCGCCTGGCGAAATTGTATTTGTACCTGGCGTTAGCCCTCCCACCGCTTATGTGACCAACATATTTGGCGCAACCCTGTGGGCACTGACATGGGATGAGACACGTGATGACTTCATTCCAAGCCAGATCTTTGACTTCAATGAAATCGGTTCGGGCACCGCTCTGGAGATTTACTTCAATGACAAAGGTGATCGTCTATACGTCACGACCGCGACTCCTGGCCACTTCCATATTTTTGATATTGCGCACTCACCCTTAAACCCCAAACTTATCAGCTCTATTCCAACCGCTGAGGGCGCACATCATGTCGGTATCACAAAAGATGAAAAATATGCCTTCGTACAAAACTCCTTTCTCAACTTACCCGGCCTCAGCGATGGCTCTGTGACCGTCATTAATTTAAAAACGCAAAAACTTGTGACATCAATGGACACACTCAAAGATACAGGCTTCAACCCCAACTCAATAATTCTATTACCCGAATGGAACTCATTTGGCGGGCACTAAGATGCGCAAGCGATCAACACTGACTTTGGCTGCGTTAACCCTGTTTTTGCTATGGAACAGCAATATCGCTTTTGCCCAGCCACACCATCACCACAAGCCACTTGATGAGGCCCTTGCATCCTCATCAATCAGAGAGATAACCATCACCCCTAATAATAGGCGTGACATCAATAAGCCCATCGACCTGAAAAAGGGGGAGACCGTGCAGTTGATCATCGAAGGAAAAAAGGAGGGCATCTATCACCTGCATGGCTATAACCTAATGGCAATACTCAACGAGGCACAGCAGCTCAGCATCACCTTTCAAGCAAACCATAGTGGGCGATACCCATTAGTACTGCACAGCAATGATCCGCTGCTTGGTGCTCAGGAGCAAACAATCGCCTACATTGAAGTAAAGTCGCACTAGCGATGCCTATCGTAAAACAGACCCACTGGGCAGCAGTCGTATCAATACTCACTCTGCTTCTGCTACCAAGCGCTGCTTATTCACATGCGTTTGGTAGCCGATACGACCTACCCTTACCACTCAACTTCTACCTGAGCGCCGCTAGCATATGCGTCGCCATCTCGTTTCTCGCCACCTTTTTCTTGATACGCCCCGAAGAAAAAGGTAGCCACCAGCTGGAAATCAGACTCAATCCAGCTCTCTGTCGTTTTTTCAGCGTACTATTTCAAGCAACAGGCCTGTTACTTTTAATCTTAATATTGACTTCAGCACTGATTGGCGATCCCTCTCCCACAAAAAACCTGGCAACAGTCACAATCTGGATTTTATGGTGGGTAGGGATGCTACTGTTTTCAGCGCTAATCATTAATCTATGGCCACAACTCAATCCAATCTATACCATCGCTCAGTGGATCAATCAGCGCCTCCCCAGCCAGCCCCGACCACTGCCTCAGTGGCTATCCTATGCATCAGTCATAGGCTTACTTTTTATTTCATGGGTCGAGTTGGTTTCAAATATTTCAGAAACACCGATCCAGCTTTTTTATTTGATCATCATCTATTTAACCAGCACTTGTATCTTTGCACACCGCTACGGCATCGACACCTGGTTTAATAACGGAGATCCACTAACACGACTATTTAACTTGCTAGGTAAAATGTCTCCACTCTGTTTTACAGCCCGTTATTCACTTATCATCCGCCTGCCCGGCAGTGGACTATTTATACCCAAGGGTGAAAAACCACAAATAGCTTCGACACTTTTTATCCTAGCCCTGATGAGCATCGTGCTGTTTGATGGTCTATCGGAAACACCCTTGTGGCAAGCAACACTCAGCTACCTCACCGAATCACAGTCATTGCGCCCCCTTCTCATAACGCTAATGAACTCAGGTATCGATATCCTTTCACTGCTAAAAACAAGCGGGATACTGATTGTCTTTGCTGTCGCTGCCGCCACTTACTGGCTGCTCTCATATTCCATCTGGTTAGTGGTAAAACGGCAGATACCACTTCACGTGATCAGTTTCCGCTTTGCGCTTTCACTGATGCCAATTGCCATCGCATATCATTTCTCTCACTACATCTCCTACCTGTTGCTAGCAGGCCAACTCATCCTGCCAATTCTAAGCGACCCATTAGGATTGGGCTGGAATTTGTTTGGTACTCAGGCACACCGCATCGACATCTCAGTCATCAATGCAGAGAATGTCTGGTGGATTGCGGTTGTTTCGATCATCACAGGCCATATCATCTCTGCGGTCATCGCCCACCGCGAGGCCCTGCGCCTGTTTAGCGATCGGAAACTAGCCATACAGAGCCAGATCCCAATGATGATATTGATGATACTGCTAACAATGAGCAGCCTATGGATCCTTTCTCAGCCGATTGTTAGCTAACACTCAAAACAAAAAAGGGAGCCATCGGCTCCCTTTTTAAATCACAAATTGTAAATCTTACACTTAGACAGAGAATGACGACCCACACCCACAAGTAGTGGTGGCATTCGGGTTACGAATCACAAACTGCGCACCCTCAAGACCTTCGGAGTAATCGATCTCAGCACCAGTCAAATATTGAAAGCTCATCGGATCAACCAGCAATGTCACCCCAGCATTCTCAATCTCAGTGTCACCGTCATTTGTCTCTTCATCAAAGGTGAAGCCGTACTGAAAACCAGAACAACCACCGCCTGAGATAAAAACGCGTAACTTCAGCGCATCATTGCCCTCTTCCTCAATCAGACTTTTCACCTTTGCCGCAGCATTATCAGTGAAAACAAGGGAAGGTGGTGGAGGTGGCATCTCTGGTGATACTGCGCTCATTTCAATTTATTCCTTAACACACATTAATTCTGCTGGATTATGTCATCTCCGACTCTTTTAGTCAAGTATAGAGACTCAGGATTCCACTTCAGAGACAAACTCACGAATTTCTGGCTTAACCACCGCTGATCCAGTCTCTTTTGCAGACTCTTTTACTGGCTCGTCAAGGTGTACCAGATTGCCGTTCACTTCCGCCCCCATCGACATCTCGATACGGTTGTAGTAAACATTTCCAGTGACACGCGCGTGCGGCGCCAGCTCAGCCGTTTCCTGCACATGAATGTCACCAATCACCACGCCGTTAACCACAATATAAGGGACTCTAATCTCGCCCTCAATCATGCCGTGCTCACTCAGCACCAGCACCGCAGGACCGCCTTCTTCGGCAACCACACTGCCTTTAATCTTGCCATCCACATGCAAACCACCGCTAAAGACCACATCTCCTCGCAGTTCGGTCTGCTGCCCAATCAGGGTATCGACTTTCTCTGGCTTCTGTTTTCCACCGCCCCACATAACGCTCTCCTCCTTAAAATTCGCCTGCTTCTTATCGCTCAGTCCTGGCCAGTTCCAGCCAATTCCGACCAATTATAGATACGCTCGATCGACTTCGGCTTTTTGCCGCTCGATTTTGCAGTTACTTTTATCCTTAACGGCACAAACCCTTCAGGCAGTACAATATCGCCATCAAGTTCCTGAAAATATTTAAAACGAAACAGCTCGCCCTCTGCCTTTTGTTTTGTCGCTTTCGCATGAGAAAGATCAAGCTGTTCATCACCCTGCAAGCCAATAACCGACAGTTTTACCCGCCCTTTGATCACTCGGTTACTTTTTTCGAGCTGATTCAAAATCAGTCGGTAACGGAAATTTTGCTCGCCGCCATTGTTTTCAAGCCGAAAGCTGAGGATTTGCAAGCCACGCACCTGGTCCGAAGCGCCAACGATGCCGCGATAAAAGATCACCTCTTCCTTCAGTTCTAGCAACTCAGCCTGCTGTGCCTTCAGCGTGTTATCGACCAGATCATAGGCGTGGCGGTCAATCTCCTGAGCGCTCTCATGAATCGCCTTTTGCGCCCGCAGCGTGGCCACTTCAGTCTCAAGCTCCTGAATGCGGTCTCTCAGCTGATCACGCTCTTCACTCGCGCGCGTGCTTTCAAAACCGGCACGACTCAAACCGTAATCAAACAACAGCCAGCCAGCCACCAACAATGCCAGCACGATCGCAACATACCACAGTGATTTTTTAAGCGGGTGGTGGTGTTTTACCACCACATGCTTTGAACCTTTTGCCGCCACCCGCTAGTTATCCTGGCTCTTCAATTCGAAATCCTATTCACCTAACGTTAAGGCATTAATGCAACTGAATTTAGCCCGCTACGTTCATCAAGACCAAACATAATATTCATATTATGAAGCGCCTGCCCCGCCGCCCCTTTCACCAGATTATCGATCACCGACAGCACCACCACAACATCCTGATTCTGTGGCCGCACCACCGCAATCCGGCACATATTGCTACCCTTCACCGAACGTGTTTCAGGATGAGCGCCTGCTGGTAACACATCGACAAACGGCTCATCTTTATAGCGCGCTTCATACAATGCCTGTAGATCGGCCGCATGTTCACTGACGTTAGCATAAAGTGTTGCGTGAATGCCGCGGATCATCGGCGTCAGATGCGGCACAAACGTCAAACCAACCTCACCCTTCGCTGCAATCGACAGACCCTGCTTCACTTCTGGCAGATGGCGATGGCCAGCAACGGCATAGGCCCGCATGCTTTCAGTCGCTTCACACAACAACGTGCCGACACTCGCCTGCCGCCCGGCACCACTCACGCCAGACTTCACATCGGCGATTAGATGATTTGTCGCCGCCAACCCATTCTCAATCAACGGTAAAAAACCAAGCTGGCACGCAGTTGGATAACAACCGGGATTGGCCACTAAACGCGCCGTGCGCGTCGCCTCACGATTGACTTCCGGCAGGCCGTACACCGCCTCATCGATTAACTCAGGGCAGGCGTGTTCCATACCGTACCACTGCTGCCACAGCGCAACATCCTTGATGCGAAAATCGGCCGCAAGGTCAATCACCCGCGTGCCTGCCTCAAGCAGCGCAGGCACCATCTTCATCGCCGTACCATTGGGAGTCGCAAAAAAGACCACATCGGCAACGGCGAGCGTTTTAACCGCTGGCTCACTAAAGGCCAGATCGAGATGGCCGCGCAGATTGGGGTACATGTCGGAAACAGCCTGCCCCGCTTCAGAGCGCGAAGTGACTGCGACGATTTCAACATTGGGATGATTCACCAACAGACGCAGACACTCAACACCGGTATAGCCCGTGCCGCCAACGACTGCCACCTTAATCAGTTTACCGCTCATCACACCCATCCACTTCTATTCTAAAAAATCAAACCGACAATGATACGCCATGAAAGCGCTAGAAAAAACCAACACACATCACAAACTGTGGTGTGTTATCGAATATTATCACTCTTACTTATCATCCGGTGGCACAAACACCCGCATTACATAAGCGGCTACGGCGTCGATCTCTTCAACTGTCAACACACCACCCCAGGCAGGCATGGTGGTTTCAACAAGCCCTTCGCTGATAACTTTAGCCAAACGTTGATGTGTCATCCCCGCCATCGCCTCAGCATCGGTCAGATCACGCGGTGGCGGCTGTAAAAAACTGCCGACCCAGTTCCGTCCGGTTGCGGTTGCGCCGTGGCAAAAGGCACAGTTGGCCTGAAATATTTTTTCACCCATCTGTTGCTGCGAAGTTAAGCCAGCCACTTGCGGCGCAATCTCGTGCCGCGCAAAGGGTGTTGCCGATGAGACCGCGTCGAGACAATCAGCCTGGTCAACCGGGTCACGCTCGAACAACAACATTTCCGACTCAGCTTGATTGGTGATGTTTTTATTAGAATAGCCACCGCGCGGATACGACACTGCACGCGGGTTCCACAGATCACCCTCATCATTTACTTTTGAACGATCATGACAGGTGACACAGGCGGTGATAAACAACTGCCGCCCTTCACGCTGCGCGGCGCTTAACTGCTCAAGCGGCCTGTCCAGCGCGATCTCACCCAGCGCAAAAGGGAATGCCAGGACGTAGCGCTCATGATCATCCCAGCCATTTTCAAGAATGTGGTAACGCGTATTGATGCCGTCGCCCGCGATAAAAACATCACGCACATAATCGACCACCGCTTCGATCTCGGCACGATTTAACACCGCCGCAAACGACATCATCGCGCTGCCCTCACGGCCATCAGTCACCGACTTGATCATCGCCTCGCGCGATAGATCCGTCAGTTTCATCGCAGTAAAGTTTCGTGGTGGCGGCATCAGGTAGGTGGCGGCCAAGGTCTTTGCATCCCCACTATAGCCGTGGCAAAAGTAACAATAGTTATTATAGACGTTACGCCCAAACGCCGCGCCCGCTATCGAAACCGATGTAGTGGCTACTCCGCCGTTAGCGGACTCATTGGCGCCTGTGTTGTGTTGATAGCCGCCGACTTCTCCACTGCTGCTGCCGACACTTCCGGCGACGCTAACAACTTTCCCGGCGCAGTTTGAGACTCCATCGTTGAGGCATCGGTAGGCGACGCTGTTTTTTCACGCTGAATAAAGGTCTGAAATACAAACTCAGTGACATCAGCGATCTGTTGATTATCGAGCACCTTACTCCACGCTGGCATCACCGTGCCGGGCAGACCAAGCGAGATCGCACGAAACAGCGCAGGGCGATTCAAGGTATTGCGCGCACGCTCACCAAGAAAATTACGCGGGCGCGGGGTGATAAAAGATGAACGCGGGCCGTGACCATCGCCGCGCACCCCATGACAGGTAAAACAGTTCGCCATATAAAAAGTGCGCCCCGCCGCGGCATCACCCACCAGGCCATGCGGCAGCTGCAACGACATATCCGATGTTGCCAGCTTAGGAGGCGGCGGTGGCGAAACGTGACTCGCAGGCGACTGATGTTGCCCAGCAGTCAATGGCATGGCACCTGCAGTAGTGTCGCGCCCCGGGTGATTAGGCACATGATTACGCACATGCGGTGCGGCGGAATGGGGATTGGCACGGCCACTTGATGCGTCCGCAGTGCCCGCCGAAACAGCCACGCCGGGTACACGCATAAAATCGCCACGGATATAATCGACCACCGTAACAATCTCCTCTGCCGAGAGACGAGAATTAAACGGCATCATCGCCGTTCCCTCACGACCATAGGTCACCGAAGCAATCATCCGCTCACGATTTAACAGCTGACGCGCCTCATCAGAGGTAAAATCACGCGGCGGTGGGTTTAAACCATTTTGCGTCCAGGTCGAGCCGTTGCCTTTATCACCATGACACGCCGAACAGTTACGCTTATAGATATCACGTCCACTATTACCTGCACGCTTACTCGTATTCAATGCGGCAACCGGCGCCGCGCTTACGCTTACATCCAGGTTGGCACTGGCACTCCCGGCGACATTCGAACTTGCAACCGTTGTTGATGCGGGCGCGCCCATAAATGAGGCGCGCACATAATCCACCACACCGGCTATCTGCGTCTCATCCAGACGTCCTTGCCAACCGACCATCGCGGTATTGGGACGACCATGCGTCACCGAGTTAATCATACGGTCACGGTCTAATTCCGCCCATGCACTGTCGGTAGTGAAATCACGCGGCGGCGGCTTTAAGCCACGCTGCGCGCGACTATTACCGTCACCTTTATCACCGTGACAGGCCGCGCAATGCCGTATGTAGAGAGGTTCAAACTCAGCGAATTCTGCCGTGGCTGAGGCTAGTAGCGAGGCAGGTACAGCATCATCAGCCGCCGTCATACCCGGCATGGCCTGAACCGTCACCGAAGATATCAATGTAGAGATAAATAACCCCGCCAGTATAAATGGGGAAGCCACATGCTGTTTCTGGTCATTTATGATCGTATTCATAGTGATGTATTGTGACGCAAAACAAATAGTTGCGCCACGTCAATGATAGCTTTATTCTTGTTAATTAAAGAAGCGGGCAAGATAATAATCAGACCTAGTATAAACCGGGGGGAATCCTGAGCGGCCTGGCGTTTTTAACGACAGCAACTTCAGGATATAAATTACGTGAAACAGCGACTTAGCAAATTTATACATTCGATCCTCATCCTCTCCATCGGGTGTGCGGTATCGTTTACTGCTGTCGCCGCCGAAGAGACCAACACCATCCTCGGCACCAAACACGACTTCACCGGCCTTAACAAACGCGCTGGCGTGGCGGCAATGACGGGCGTCGCCTTCTCCGATTACGGCTCTTCATGCGTCTACTGCCATATCCCACCCGAACAGGAAGGGGCCGACTCCACCCCGTTTGGCGGCATCGAAGGATGGAACCGCTTTATGCCGGCCACCGAGCATAGCTACGACCTCTACAATAGCCGCACCCTTGAAAACAAAGTACACACTCCAAGCCCTATCAGCCTGCTCTGCCTCTCCTGCCACGACGGCACCATGGCGGTCGACATGACCGTATTCCGCCCCAACGGCTGGCGCAGCAGTGAAGACGCCGCCATGCACCTGCGCATCAACGGCGACAATAACACCATGAACTGTGCCAAATGCCACAACGGCAGAGTTGCGCATAACATCGCGATCAAGCACATCGGCACCGACCTCACCAATGATCACCCGATCTCAATGCGCTACGCCGGGCTCAGCGACAAAGATCTCGACTTTAACCAGCCCGATGGCCCGTACGGTTTCAACAACGGCGTAAAGCTCTACGATGAACGCGTCGAATGCGCCTCCTGTCACAACGTACACAACCCAGACATTCAGGTGCTGCTGCGCGATCGTGCTGATCGATTGTGTGAAACATGCCACATCAAATAGACTTCGCTCGGCCCAGGCAGCTCATCTCAAGTGCCGCCGCTGCGCTAACGCTGCTACTGCTCGTCGGCTGCGCTGCCACACCAGAACCCGCCGCGCCATTTGTAGCGCCCGTCTACCCACCGGCACCGGCAGAACCTCGCTTTATTTTTGAGCGCACACTGCTTTACAACGACGACATCGAAACCCTCAGCGGCAAAGAAAAGTTCCGCCTGTTTGCCACCGGCGAGGCGCGCCAGAGTAAAGGGATGGTCAAACCATTTGATATCGCGGTGCATAAAGGCAAAGTCTACGTCAGTGATTCCGTGCAACGCTCGGTGCTGCTGTTTGATATCCCCGGCAAACGTTTCAGCCAGATCGGCACCAGCCAGTCCGGCACGCTGCACAAACCACTCGGCATCGATGTCGCCACTAACGGCCACCTGTTTGTTGCCGACATCAGCGCACTACGCATTCTTGAATATGATGCCAGCGGACAATTTGTACGCCGCATCGGCAGCAAAGCCGACTTCACGCGGCCGACCGATGTCACCGTCAGTAACGATGGCACCCGCCTTTATGTCGTTGACACAGGCGGCGTCGAATCGGACAGCCACAATGTCGTCATCTTTGACCTTGCGACCGGCAAAGCGATCAAAACCGTCGGCCAGCGCGGCATCAAAGAAGGCGAATTCAACTTGCCACTACAGATCACCAACAGCATCAATGGCGGCTGGTATGTCGTCGATGGCGGCAACTTCCGCGTACAGGCATTTAATGATGACGACAGCTTCAAGCTCGCCTTCGGCTCCATCGGTCGCTACCCCGGCCAGTTCGCCCGCCCCAAAGGGATCGCCACCGACCCCGATGGTAATATCTACGTCATTGATAGCGCCTTTGGCAACGTTCAGATATTTAATGAATCCGGTGAGCTACTGCTATTCATGGGGCAACGCGGCCAATCCGGCATCCCCGGCCGCTACATGCTACCGTCCGGCATCGACATCGACGAAGACGGCCGCATCTACATCGTCGATCAATTCTTTCGCAAGGTGGATGTCTTCAGGCCTTACGCACTTGGTGCCGATGAAGGCTACGCCGCTGACCCGATAATACGTGAAGATTAACGCCTACTCCCCCACACGCAAAGCAGGCAACACGCTTTTATTCCGCCACTAATCAAGAATGATGTGCGGAATAAAGCGCGATGTATCTTTGGTAATCACAGAACTGTCTTCTCGGATACTCATCCCCACCGCGCGATCAGCGACCATCCAGCTACCAACGATGGTGTGATGCTCGCCAAACGTTGCGGGTGGTGAATAGCGCTGCAAGATGTAGCCGCCGTCATCATAGGGGCCATCGACCTTTTCACTTACAGTACCGTCGATCATCACGCTGATGTTACTGCCTTCACGCGAGAACAGTGGCTTGCGAACCCAGCTTGATTTGAGATCAGGCTTAGGCACTTCGCCTTCAAAATAGGATTCCAACAAATTAGGATGATTCGGGTACAGCTCCCAAAGCAATGGCAGAATACCCTTGTTTGATAACAACGCCTTCCAGCTCGGCTCTAAAAACCATGTTTCGCTATTCGGGATATGCGGGCCAAACTCCTCGGCCATCATAAATTCCCAGGGGTAGAGTTTAAACAGCGATGGGATGGTGTAGTCATCGTTATCGGTAAACTGTCCATCAGGGCTAATGCCGATATCTTCAACATAAATAAACTTCGTTTTAAGTCCCGCCTGCACTGCACAATCTTCCATGTATTGCACCGTGCCGCGATCTTCTTCAGTATCTTTGCAGCATGAAAAATAGAGCGGTGTCGGCGGATCGATTTCCGCTAACGTTGCGATTAAATGTTCCTGAATAGCATTAAACTGATCACTCTGCGCTGGCAGCAGACCTCGCTCAATACACTGCTCTAACCACACCCACTGAAAGAAGGCGCTTTCATAAAGCGAGGTGGGGGTATCTGCATTGTATTCATAAAACTTTGCTGGTGAGCGACCGTCATAACAAAAATCCATCCGGCCATAGAGCTGCTTTTCGCCGCTTAGCCAGCTGTTACGGATATGATCCCAGTACAAAGGGGGAATGCGCAGTCGCTCAAGTAATGCCTCATCCGAGACGGCGCGCGCCACCAGATCAAGACACATCGCATGAATCTCTGCCGACGGGTCTTCGATATCATTTTCGACCTGCGCCAGCGTAAAGCGGTAATAGGCGGACTCATCCCAGTATGGCTCACCATCGATGGTATGAAACTTAAACCCTAGCTGCTGCGCCAGCTTTTTCCAGTCGTCACGTTCCTGAATCTTAACTCGCTGCATAACCGTCCACGCCCGCCAGCCACTTAACCACCAAAACTTTTGCCGCCACCCCAGCTACCGCGCGCCGCCGCCTGCGAGCCGAAACCACCACGCCCGACTGTTTTTGTTTTAACAGACGGTTTTTTTGTTTTAGAAGGCACCGTACTCACTTTGCCACTCTTGCTTGACTTGCCAATTTCGTAATTATCGCCAGTGCGATAACCACCGCTACCACCACGGGTGCGATAAAGCGGCTGACCAAAACCACCACCGTAATAACCCCCACTACTGCTTTTATTCGGAATAGGCAGCATGTAAGCCGCAATCAATGGCAAATATGAACTACCCATTGATTCACAACGATTACGCCCAAAGTCAGACTCACATGCCGATAATTTTTTATACTTGGGTGCCGCAGAGCGATGCGTCTTTTGCACCTTATCAAATTCAGTTTTACACGCTTTCTGACTGTAATAGACATCGCTACCACATTCCGCCAGCGTTTTATAGACCAGCATATCCACAGGCTTTTCACTACAGGCAGTGAGTGCGATGGGCGCTAGCCCCATCATCGCCAGTGTTAATTTTTTTGAACGTTTCATGACATCACTCCTCAGTAGGTGAGGCTGGCTGCATTAAGAATACCCGCACCTAAAGAGGCGGCTGCAAGCCAGGTGCCCGCTGCCATTTCATTATTCGCCAGACGTTCTGAGATTCTTGGCATAAAGAGTCGCACACAAAAGAAAGTACCCAGCTGCACAATCAACGCAACAACGCCCCACAACCAGCAGTCAAGCAGGTTAACCGAGTTTGCCATCGCACTTGCCAGTGCAATCACAAAGCCGAGCAGGCTACCGCTAAACGCAAGCGCCGCCGCCGGTACGTTTTCCTTAATCAGCGCCCACTCTTTATGCGGCGTTAATTTGCTATAGATAAAGGCGTAAAGAAAAGTCAGGGCTAGCGCTGATAAAAAATAAGCGAAAAACTGTGGCAGGCCTGCTAGATATGTTGTTACCGCTTCCATTTATATATTCCTTCTAATTTAGAGAACCTCTGATTAATTGTCATTACGAGGAGCGAAGCAACGAAGTAATCTCTTAACTCAGCGATTCATATAGCGTCGAGATTGCCACGCGTTGCTCGCAATGACAGATAAAGCAATTAATCAAAGGCTCCTTAGGTCACCACAAAGGCTTGCGGATCCAGATCCACGCCAAGACTAAAGACGATATTAGCATCATCGTGCGTATGTTCAGCAGAAATCAGTAAATATTCGTAACGCTCAATCTCTGGAATCAGTCGCTCATAGAGCATCGCTAAATGCACCACGGCATAAGGCGACTCATTTTCGATCAAATTCGTCACCTCTTCTTCAAATTCAACCGGCACAATCGACCCCTCACTTTGCGCCATCCACACACGCGTATATTCAGTGTCGTTAAATAGATAAGCAGGGTCGCCAATCTTGCTATCTTTACCCGTCCACACTTCCCACTCGGCCTGTGTCGCGGGCGTAATGGTATCTTCAAAAACAAACAGCTTAATGTCATCGACATGCTGCTCTTCAAAACCACCGGTGGTATTGATCTGAATAAAGGCGTCATCGGAGGTGTAGTAACGACTCAAATAGGCACCACCGCCGAGATCAATCTTACCCTGCGCTTCAACAATTTGAGTGACGGCCGGCAGTGCAAAATGAATTTTATCTTTGATCATCGAAAAGGGAATCGGGTCGATATCAACCGCGGCCTTCAATCGAAGATTGTAAGGCGACGGTAAGGTCGGCTTTGGCGCTGCCTCTTCTTTCTTGAACCACTTACTAAACATTGACCTCTCCTATGCCGTTTCGCCCAGTTTATCCCAGTCTATCCCACTCGACCTCATGGGCATGAATACGCTCAGGCGCCATGAAATAGATAAACTGACCTTCAGCAACAGACGAATCGTTATCGGGATTTAACTCAAGATCATCCCCCACCTGCGACTTCGCCACACCAAACAAGGTAGCCCGGTGCTGCTCTTTCAGCGCATAAAATAGCGCGCCGTAACTACATCCCTTAAAAGAGCCCGGCACCTGCAGGCAAAACTGCGTGGGGCCTGCCAGCGTAGAGAGTAACTGTGTCTGAATGCGTGACGAACCGGGATCCTGCGCAGAGCGCACAATCAATTCCAGCGAAATACTCGAAGTGCATTCGGCCTGTGGGCAATGTGCCCTGAATAACCCCGCCATCGCATCAGAATCAAAATGAGCAACGATATGCGCCTTGGTTTTTGCGGCACTGACGGCAAGCCCCGTTGCCAATGTCTGCTCATCGCTATCACCATAGATAATCACACGACTCGCCTGCCCCACCCCAGCACGCTGTAATAACTCAGCGCTGGTTAACGACTTGCCACGCACAAAGTGCGCTTGATCGGGCAGTGGGTTTTCCATCTCACTCGACGAACAGAGCACGATCTCACGCTGCTGATCACGTCGTTTATCACCCATAATCTGCTCAATCATGTAGCCGGTACGCTCATTGTGCCAGCCTAAAATAACAACATGATCGGTGAGATGTGAATAATCGCCATCGCCTCGCATACGCTTCCTCCATAGAGCAATCAGGGACTGTGTCACTTTACCAATGACGGCAGCAAACAGTGTAATGCCACCCGTCATCAACCAGAACGTTACCGCCACACGGCCAAAACCGGTAACCGGAGAGTAATCGCCGTAACCCACCGTGGTGGCGCTAACCATATAAAAATACCAGAACACATCGGGGGCGATCAGTTCGCTTTCACCAGCAATCCATAACAATAGCCACGAGGAAAAAAAGTGAGCGCCCACCAGAACGGTGAGCGCGACCCAACTCATACCTAACAACAGGTGATTGAACTGACTAATCAGTCGCTTCAAAATCGGCACTACAACGCTCTCCTGAGACTGAACGTCATTAAGCTATCTCAACTCGATTCAACCCTGCTTGGCTTTCAAGCGCGCCAGTATATCAGCACCACTGGTATTATTGCCTGCAATGCCTGCCGCTTTAAGCTTGGCATCCAATGATGCTTCAGCACCTCCAGTATCATCCGCCAGCTCACTCGCCGCTTCCATTCGTGCCGAGCGCTCGTCCTGCTGCTGCTTGATGCGATCCAGCGAATCCAGCGCGGTACGCATCTTTGTATTAGCACCACCGTGTCGCTGTGCAACAGCCATCTGTGCCTTCTGCACACTTTCAGTCGCCTTCACAATATCCACCTGCTGCTTTAGGCGCTTAAGATTACCTTCCGAATGACTAACCGCTTTACGCAACTGCGCCACACTATTCGCAAAACCCGTTGCCAGCTCTTGCTCGCTACCCATCTGCGTTTCGAATTCAGCAATTTTACCAGCGACTTCTGTGGCAAGCGCCTCATCATTTTTCTCCAGCGCCTGCAGCACATAACCTTCGTATTCTTTAACCTTAGCCGCAAGCCCACCGACCTTTTTCTGGCTTAACTTCTGCTTTGCCATGATTTCAGCCAACGCATCTTTCGAACGCTTTAGTTCACTATCCGCATCACGAATTTCCTGATCCAGAATACGCAGCGCCTGATTGTCTGCGATCGCTTCACCCGCCTCATTTACACCGCCACGAATAGCGGTGACTACTTTCATCCAAATACTCATGATTAACCCTCTAAAACTGAAGTGTCGTGATTTAGGAACGGACTATAGGCATCCGCCGCTTTAATCACATTATCTGCCAATGTCTCAACCTCAAAGATGATGTTAGCCAGCAACGAAGTCGCTGACAGCGCACCAAACATGGTGTAGTACTCATTACCGTCTGGCAGCGTATCGAGGCTAATGGTTGAGAGCGGAAATAACTTATGGGTGCGCAGCACCTCGTCATTGAATTTCGCCACATCGTTAATATCCGACAGCGGCCACATCAATGACTCAACAATGATCTGCTCGCCTGCGATGGTGAGATAAACCGGCAGGTCACCGTACTCACTAAGCGTCATTAAAATAGAGGGATCTGTCCCCTGTACCAACTCAGCCGTTGCCTCGCCACTCTGAAAAAGCGCCTCTTTTTGCAACGCATCGTGCAGGCTAGCAATTGCCCATAGACTTGGTTGTGTCATTGCGTTCGAATCTCCTTTGGTAAGCTTTAATAATGTTAGTTCCTGCGCCTCGGGTTGACGCAACTGCCGTTCAAACTGCGTCAGCAAACGCCCATGCGCAGGCAGAATCCATACCTCTTTCTTCACCAACCCCTGATCGCGCATCCGCTGCCGGTGTTGTCGCTGATAAAAGGCAGATGTTTTCTTTTCACCCATACCCCAATCAACTCCTTACATGTAAGATCAGGCCCGAGTATTACATGTAAGATTTTATCTGTCCAACATTAACATCACTATTTTCGATCAATATATACAAATACGAAATATAAATTCAGATTATTTGAGCGACAGCCCCACAAACATGTTGGGATTACCCCCATGGAAATGGCTCTGAGCAAACAAGGATGACAAGCGCAGCAACCTTAAGTAGATATGACATTTGAACCCTATAATATTATGATGGCTGTTTAGCCTGTTAGCGGTCGGATGAAATACTTTGGAGTGTCCAATGCGTAAACTATCTCTGTCACTGGTGACAATTGCGGCACTTACCCTGGCCGGCTGCCACGGTGATGAGCCTCACCACCCGACCACAGCGCCAACAATCGCACAGGGCGTATTCAAAGACAGCACCGTTTCCGGACTCACCTTCGAGTCTGGCGGACAGCGCGGCGTGACCGATGCCAGCGGCAGCTTTAGTTATGAAGTCGACAATTTCATTACCTTTTCTGTCGGCGGCGTTACCCTCGGTTCAGGCATTGGCGCACCCATCATGACCCCGGTAGACCTAATCCCCCTCGCTAGCAGTGACTCGCCTCGGGTAAAAAATATCGTTCGATTTTTAACCATGCTCGACAGCACTCCTCCGCTAAGCGACGGCATCCAGATTTCAAGCGCGGTTCAGTCAGTCTCTAACAGCTGGAACCAGATTGACTTTACCTCGGTCAACCTTGATGCCGACCTCGCTAGTATTATTTCTGATGTCGCCTCTGTGGACGCAAGAACCCCGGTACTGCTCAATACCACCGAGGCAAAACAGCACCTGACGTCCACCCTGCTCTGCATGTACAGCGGTGCCTTTGTCGGCAGATTCAGTGGTGGCGATCAGGGCCGCATCGGTTTTTATGTGAGCTCAGGCAAAGACGTCACCTACGGCCGCAACACCGCTGATACCTCCGGTGCAAATGAGGTTTATGGCATCGCTTACAGCACCAGTACAACGCGATACGCCCGCATCTCCGGCGACGGCATAAAATACGATGCTAACCCTCGTTTTCTCCCCGTCGGTCACAATTACATCAGACGCTTCATTAGCGGCGCGCCCGACTTCTCTGATGTTGATGGCGACTCCGTTGCCGCCGGCAATTTAGCCGCCCTCACCCCCATCCCCGGTGAACTGGAATCCTCCTATATCGGAAACTTCACCACCCCTAATAGCACCAGCGGCGAATGGATAAAGCGAATTCCATTCCCCGCTACTACAGGCGAATTTTCAGCCACTCGGATTGGCGGTGCACCGGATGCGATTCATCGCTTTACCGCTCAATATCTCACCACAGCTGACACCGGCCAAACACAAGATGCAGGCCTATTTACCTTTGATATCGACAGCCTCGGTAATGTTAGCGGACTCGCTTACAACATCGTCAACAACACTCAGGAAGGGCTAACCGGAACCTTAACACCAACAGGCATCAACAACCTACAGGTAACCACTACCAGCGGCATCACGATCACGGCAACAATAAATCCTTCAGCGGGCACTATAGTCGGCGGCTTATGGAATAACGGTGGCGGTAACAACCCATTTACCGGCAGCGGTTGCCGATTGAATTAACCCGGCAAACAAAGAAAAAAATCACTTAAACGCTAAGGACTCAACAACGGTTACTACTGCCGTCGTTAGCTCGTCCAAATCCTGCTCCGAGATAATATACGACGGCATCAAGTAAACCAGTTTACCAAACGGCCTCACCCACACCCCGTGCGCAACAAACTGGGGTTGAATGGTATTCATATCAACGGGCTGTTTTAACTCAACCACACCAATCGCACCCAGCACACGCACCTCACTCACCGCAGCCAGCTCTCGGCACGGCGCAAGGCCTCGCTCAAGCCCGGCAGAAATACGTGAAATGTTAAGCGGCCAGTCTGATTCAGTCAGCAATTTAAGACTCGCCAGTGCAGCACTACAGGCCAGCGGGTTCGCCATAAAGGTTGGCCCATGCATAAAGAGGCCCGGCTCTCCATTGCTGATCGCGGCACTCACATCACGAGTTGTGAGCGTTGCCGCGAGCGTGAGGTAGCCACCCGTTAGCGCCTTGCCCACACACATAATATCGGGTGAGACACCCGCATGGTCACAGGCAAACATTTGTCCGGTGCGGCCAAACCCGGTCGCAATCTCATCGCAGATCAATAACACCTGATACTCATCGCACAACTCACGCACAAGGCGCAAATAATCGGCTGCGTAAAAGCGCATCCCGCCCGCACCCTGCACGATGGGTTCTAAAATGATCGCTGCGATACCTTTTCGGTGCTGTTCAAGCTGTCGCTTAAGCGGCGCAACGGCATCATCACCGCACGCCTCACCAAAACGACAGGTTGGCGCATCCACAAAATATTGTTGCGTTAATCCATCACTAAACAGCGAATGCATGCCGGTGACCGGGTCACACACCGACATCGCACCAAAGGTGTCGCCGTGGTAACCGTTGCGAATGGTCAGAAAACGTTGCTTACTCGACTCTCCTTGCGCATGCCAGTACTGAATCGCCATCTTCATCGCCACTTCAACAGCAACAGAACCGGAGTCGGAAAAAAATACAGTTTGTAACGGTGCAGGCGTTAACTCAACCAGGCGCGCGGCAAGCTCAACCGCTGGCGCATGGGTTAAGCCACCAAACATCACATGCGACATCTGTTCGATTTGCACCTGCAATGCGCGATTTATTTCTGGATGATTGTAGCCGTGAATCGCCGACCACCACGACGACATACCATCGATTAACTCCCGACCACCGATAAGTTTAAGGCGCACCCCATTTGCAGAGGCAACCGGAAAGATCGGCTGACCAGCATCAATCGCACTATACGGGTGCCACACATGCGCATGATCTAGCGCGAGCAGTTGTTGTGCATCCACGAACGTAAGACTCCGATGTTTACCATAATTTTATAGCCTGAACTATTATACGAGGTGACACATCAATGCCACTCATCATAGACTGCGGCAGTCTGCTAACTTTTTCCCACGCCCCATGGTGAGGTTTTTAGCCACTGCAAAAATGCCTCAGGTGAAAGCGGTTTGCTGATATAAAAACCCTGCACAGCATCGCAACCGAGTTCAAGTAGACGCTCATAAACCGCTTTGTCCTCAACGCCCTCGGCAACGATTCTCATCCCAATGTTATGCGCCAGGTCAATAGTAGAACGCACGATCACCTCATCACTATCATCCTGCAGCATACTTGTCACAAATGAGCGATCGACTTTGATCTCATCAACGGGCAACTGTTTCAGGTAAACCAACGACGAATAGCCCGTGCCAAAATCATCAATTGAAATATGCACCCCCATCGCACCCAGATTATTGAGCATAGCGGTGGTGTATTGTCGATCTGCGATAATCGCTCTTTCAGTGACCTCGAGGCGAAGATGCTCCGCCTTAATACCGCCTGCTTCAATTAACGCTGCGATCTTCCCTGGGAGCTTTGCATCATGCAAATTGCGCGCAGAAAGGTTGACCGAAAGCCGTAGTTCAAGCGCTAACTCAAGCCACTCACAACTCTGCAACATGGCACGTTCAAACACCCACAACGTTAAAGGGCCGATCAATCCAGTCTGTTCAGCAATCGGAATAAACTCATCAGGGTAGAGCAAGCCTTTACTCGGGTGCTGCCAACGCACCAGCGCCTCAACCCCATTGACGCGCTCGGACTTGAGATCAATCACCGGTTGATAACAGAGCCGCAACTCTTCATTATCAATTGCCGCGCGCAGTTCATTCATCAATGATAACTGAGAGAGGCTACTGCTATCCTCCGTCTCCTGATAGACCGCATGCCCACTCTTCACACGCTTTGCCACATACATCGCCACATCGGCGTGCTGCATCAAGGTCACATCATCCAGCCCGTGCTCAGGATACATTGCGATACCAACACTCGCGCCAACGTAAAAGGTGTGCCCTTCAAGCTCACATGGCAGTTCAAGCATGGCGCGTAATTTTTCAGCGATCTTCTCGGCATCGTATTGATCTGTGCCAGGCAACAACACCGCGAACTCATCACCTCCGAGGCGCGCCACGGTATCCGAGCTGCGTAATACAGTCCCCATCCGCTCCGCGGCAAGTTTTAAAATAATATCGCCATTGTGGTGACCAAGCGTGTCGTTAATTTCTTTAAAATGGTCAAGATCGATAATCAATAACGCCAGCGAATGCGTTTCTCGCTGTGCATTGCGCACTCCCTGACGTAAACGATCTGACAACAATACGCGATTCGGCAGGCCTGTCAGTGCATCATGCAAGGTTTGATATTCCATCTCCTTGAGCTGCTCTCTACGCTCGGTGACATCACGCACAATACAGATGTAATAGCAGGCGTCATCAATATACATCTCACTAATCGTGATCTCTACCGGAAAGAGAGAACCATCTTTGCGTTGACATTCACTCTCCTTATTCCGCTCTGTCACACTACCGAAATTCTCTGACAGGTATTGCTCAACCGCACGATCATGTTCTGGGCGCTGAGCAGGAGACATCAACGTCGTAACACTTTTACCCAGCACTTCCATCTCACGCAGACCAAACATTTTTTCAGCCGCCGGGTTAACCTGTTCGATCAAGCCGTGATCGTCAATAATCACAATCGACTCAATCACGCTATTCATCACCGCACCCACGCGTGTTTCGGTTGCCCTTAACTGTTTCTGCATGCGATTAAAGACAATGCTTAACTCACCAATTTCATCCTGTCGGCTCACCACCAGCTTCACATCACGATTACCCTCACCGGCCTGCCATAAGGCGTTACGCAGCGCCGCGATGGGACGAAACACGCTCTGTCGCAAAGCAACCCAAAGCGCTATCGCGAGCACCAGCACCAACAGCGAAGACATTCCCCACAGATTAGTACGCATCGCATGAATACGTTCAATGGCACCTTCAGTAGAAACCGCTAACCTGAGTACGCCACGCATGGGGGAGTCATCATAACCGTGACAAGCAAGACATGCTGGCTGCACTTTAATTGGCGTATAGAGCACAACCTGTTGCGGTTGATGATCTTCGACGACCATCTCACCAGCCAGTGCTGCGGTGAAGTAAGCGGCGTGCTGGTCAAGCGGCTGTCGAGTGGGCGCGATCGGCTGCCGACTAAAACGGGGCTGCTGGATGTATTGATTAACCGCATCAATGGTGGATGTATCGGTAAATGCCTCGCTGCCATCTTTGCGAACCACTTTGATATCAACAATACCTGGCTCACGACTCATACGTTCAAGCCATTCACGCGCCAGTATCCCCTGACCGTTTAGCATTAGCGTATGCAGACTCGCCAACATCGTGCGTGCATGAGTTTGTGTCTGGGCGATATCTTCGCTCTTAATCGAGTGAGTTAATTGACGATCTACAACAAACCCGACCAGCAATAACAGTCCGATCAGGATAGAAGAAATAACAACTGCTATGCGTGTGCCTAAACTTTTCAATATATAACCATTAATAGACCGAAACTTCAGTAACCGGCAGCGTCATTTATTCCTGAGCAGACTAACGCTGTCCGTTCAATTTTGCGACACCACCAAAACTGCCCACCCACATCGTGCCATTTTCAGCCTTCGCCATAGAGAAAACATTATTGGCATAGAGCCCTTCAAGCGTTGTCATCACATCAAATCCTTCACCCGCTTTCTTAAAGCGCGCCAATCCTTTGCTGGTGCCAATCCATAGCTGTCCATCGATATCAATGTGCAGCATGAAAATATGATTACCCGGCAGGCCATCGGCAGTGGTGTAGTTGGTCCAGTTTTTACCATCAAAACGAGCCAGGCCACCGCCCCATGTACCGGCCCAGACGATGCCGTCACTATCAACCGCTAATGAGATGATGTAGTTGGGGTTATACGCAATATCGACATCCTCCAAGCCTTGCTCTGTCTTTTGACGCGCATGATGCTGAGATGCCTTCGCGGGGTCATTTCTTGAAGTGATTGCATCGCGCACCACGTCAATCGGCGCACCCAGGCCATCTTTATGTTGCCAGTTCTGCCACTTACCGCCACGGAACAGCGCAAGCCCCTCTTCTGTTGCCAGCCAGATATCACCATTCAGCCCTTCTTCTACTCCGTAGACCCAGGGATTCGGAATGCCACCATTGGTATTTTCAACGGTAAACATATCCCATTTTGAGTTGTCATCGAAATCACCACCGCGAATACGGTTGGCTCCAGACCAGGTCGCAATCCATATGTCACCGTTACTGGTCTTTTGCAGGTCATACACAAACTGATCCGCCAGGCCATTAGGGATATTGTAATTTGTCCACACACTGGTATCGACATCCATCACCGAAAGACCGCCGCCATAGGTGCCGACAGCCAGCTTGTTATCAATTCGGCTAACGTGGAAAACACCGTTAGAAAGCATCCCTTCGATACGGTTATCAAACACATCATATTGGTCATCAATCGTGTTGTAACGAATCACCCCGCCGGAAGTGCCAATCCAGACGTAATCGCCATCAATCGCTAACCCTTTTACATTCCGATTCCCCACACGAAAATGAGCAAACTGACTATCTCCCGTGAGCTGTGTCACTGGCGTTTCTGCACTGCCACCGCGACCAGCAAGGTCCGCCTGTGGCGTTGCAGGCTGCGGAAAGGTATTGCTTTGCGCCAAAGGTGCCGCTGCTGGACTATCCATGGGTGGATGGTTCAGCGGCACCTGAGCGCCCGGTTTCAACTCACCCGCCACCATTGCACCAGCATCAGGCAGCGCCTTTTGCTTAGCAATCTCGTTGCTCGCTTGCTGCGTGCCAAGCTGATACCCGCCGACCACCATCAACCCCATGACGATCACCACAACAGCTAAAGCCTTGAAATTATTCACTTGCTCACCTTTTGTTCAATTCAGTCCGACCTTCACTGACCCGGAAAAACATATCAAAACTTATTGACCGTAACCAAGCCGTGTCACGCCACCACGCGTACCCACCCACACTTCACCCGAAGGATGTGCAACTACAGCATACACATTGTCATCGATCAAACCATTCGCCCCACCCCTGGAAAAGGTCTGCCACGCCTTTCCATCATAACGTGACAATCCTTTATTGGTACCAAACCAGAAGACACCCTCGGCATCCTGAGTGATGCTGTAGACAACATCACCCGCAAGGCCATCGTTAGTCGTCAGACTCTGCCATGTTTTGCCATCATAAACACTAACACCGCCACCCCAGGTACCGGCCCAGACCTTGCCGTCATGCGCCACATAGACAGAAAAAACATAGCCGGGATTATAGGTCTGCTGCCCCTCACTCATCACGCTAAGGTCATGTCGCTCTCGCGTGCCCAGACCAGTGTTCTGACTCACCGGCAAGTTGTTTGTATTGGGAGCGCCAACACCGTCTTCATGGGTGAAGCCATGCCAGCTGGTGCCATCAAACATCGAGATACCACCTTCAGTAGCGAGCCACATACGCCCTTGATCATCACTGGCAATACCGTACACCCATTCATTCACCAGCTCTTTTACGTAAGTCGCGGTGAATTTATCACTGGTACTATCAAACTGATTCGCCCCGCCCCAGGTACCCACCCATAAACTACCATCTTTTGATTCACCAAAAGAGTAGACCCAATAATCAGCCAGCCCATGCATTGGAAAAAAGGTCTTCCACTCACCATCGCGATAGCGCGTCATCCCACCGCCATTGGTACCAAACCATTTGCTGCCCTGGCTATCCACCATGATGCTGAAGACATACTCATTCGCCAGACCATCACTACGCGAATAGGTCGCGCGCAGGTCATAACTATCCAGGTCAATTTCCAGCACACCAGAAGAAGTGCCCACCCAGATCGCCTTGCCGATGGTATCTACCGCTAACGATCGCACAAAAACATTATCACCGACACCAAAAGACTCGAGCACTCGCGGCAAACTACTGCGCACATTCGCCTCAGCAACAACTGGTGATACTGCTGGCGGCGCGGCGACTTCAGCAGCAACTGAATTATCAGGCGCTGCCACTTGCGCTGGCATCACAGCGACAGGTGCGCTTTGCGTAGCCACCGTGTCAGTTGACTCTTGATCACTGTCGGAACAGGCCGACAACAACAGGACCGACGAAAACGTCAACGACGCCAGAATTAAACGCTCTCTCATCGACGCAGCTTTCTCAGGTAGGTAATCACATCAGAAATATCATCATCTTTCAGAATACCGCGAAACGCCGGCATCATCCCCTTTCCATCTCTAATTTTCTGCAGCAGTTCATGATCTGCAATCATCAATCCTTCGCCTCGAGAGAAATCGGCCACGCCAGGAAAGGTGCTTTTGCCACTCGTACCGTGGCATTTTTTACATTGCTGATTGTAAATTTTCCCACCGTTAACCGGATTACCCGCCATCGCCTGCGGTACTGCAATCAACGTGGCACAGCTCAACAGTAGCACGCCCCGTAGATAGCGCCCGCCCACGTTCAACAAACTGACATTGCGCATGATGATGCCTCCTCATTACATTAACTTTGTCCGACACAAAGCGGTCACCATTAGTTTCTCACATCCTGGTGTTTGATGCCTTCTAATGGCACATAATCACCCCGGAAAGCCGCTTCCAGCGCACTCACCACCTGCGGGCTATCCCATTCGCGCTCGCCTTCAATGTTCATCAGCAAACGCCCATCGGGGCCAATCAGATAGGTATCCGGAAATACCTGTGCGCCCAGTTTTCCTGCAATGGCCATATCCAGGTCGATGTAACTACTGATCTGAATTTTACGGTCAATCAGGTATTCACGTGGGTGATGTTTATCATCATCGACTGACAAACCGAGCACTGCAAATCGTTCGCTATCTAACTGCTCACCGAGACGTTGCAGGCTCGGTAGCTCGCGTCGACAGGGCGGACACCAGGTCGCCCAGACATTAAGTACCACCAGTTTCCCCTGAAGTTGGGAGATCTGTAGATCATCACGGTCCAGCCCAGGAAGTAATAATTCGGAAAGTGAATCACCCACTGCAACACGCTCATGGAATTCAGCGGCATGCTCAGGCGTCATGTCACATGCCGCCAGCAGTAAGAGAAACATTGGAAACAACACGACTCGGAACACGGTCAATCTCCGCATGATTCACCGCCCTCGCCATCAGGCGGGGCGATGAGCCATTTGTTTCGCTAAGGGATTACCTCATCAATCACAATCTCGATTCCAGATGCACCGATCTTAACATTCTGAATACCACCCTGCATGTCGCCACTCTGCGGTGTTGCATTGCCGCTGCGAGAAATGCGCGCCATCACCATCACTTCGGTAGTGCTTGAAAGGTTCATCGAGGCATCCATCGCCATCGAATCGTCCAGGGTAAATTCAATCGGCATCTTAGCTGCTTCGGTTTTCAGAATAGCTAAAGGCATACGCGGCCCCTGCATTGCGCGAGCAAAGATATAGATGGTATCTGTTGGTAACACTTCAGCCGCCAACGATTGTGATAAGGTCACCACGCCACTGACTTTAGAAACAACTGCGGCGGCAACCGGCGCCCCTGCCGCACTGGCAGGAATATTCGCAGAACCACCATTTGAACTGGCATTTGAATTGGCACGCTGTGACTGCATCAACTGCTCTGTTTCAGCAATATTGCCCGCCATTGTCCGAGCGGTCTCCGAGTTAGGGTCTAAGGTCGCAAGGATTCGTCGCCAGTAGATCAATGCCGACTCAAAATCAGCACGCTCATAAGCGGCAGTGCCCGCTAGCCATAAGGCCTTCTGGTTTTGTGGATCAAGGTTCAGCGCACGCATGATCAGCTGCATCGGACGACCTTCAAGCGTCTGCTCACCACTGCTCATCGCCATCGCATCCGCATAGTCAGTCAACAATTGCGGATCGTTATCAACAATCGATACCGCCTTTGAAAACGCAGCTACCGCGTCACCATAACGGCTCAATGCGTAATAAGAACGGCCCAGCATTGCCCAGCCCTGCACATCGCCTGGATCTTTTTCCAGACGCGCAGAAAGCTGGCTAACCATCATGGCTACCTGATCAGTCATCTCTTCCTGAGTCATTTCGCTTGCGGCCCTGGGCACCGCGATCTCTTCTGCGACACCCTCAACCAACTCGACTTTACCCAGCTGAAGATAAAGTGGCACGGAAATAGCCACGACTAATAACGACACGACACCAGCAGTTATTTTACTGGCACCTGCGGCAGCTTTTTTTTCGCCGTCGGATGTGACCGTCACATCTTCTAACAGACGCTGCTCCAACTCCTGCTTGCCCTGCTCACACTGATCCTTCGTGATAATGTCGTTTAACAGGTCCTGTTCCAGCTCAATTATCTGATCTTTATAAATAGAGACGTTAAGCGCATCCTGCTCTATCACGTACTCGCTATCTTTTTTACCCAACTGTAACAATGGTGGTAATAAAAACAGCAGCGCTGCCAGTGTTAGCAATGCTGCTACAATCCAAAAAATAATCATGCCTTAAATTTCCTCTGCGTCAGCCTTAACTGGCGTTACACTTGCTGGTTGCACTTAATACGGACAGTCACTGGCCGATTTTATTTATCGCCTAACAACGCCTCAGCGCGCTTACGTTCTTCATCGCTCAACGGCATGGTTTTAACATTTTTTTGACGAGACCTCAGGTTCAGGAACAACACACCAAAAGCAATCACTAACAAAATCGGAGCCCCGTACCACAGTAAAATTGTCGTTGACTTCATCGGCGGATTAAACAGGATGAAATCACCGTAACGTTCCACCATAAATTCGTTCACCTGCTCATCATTCTTGCCCAGTCGCATCTGATCACGAATTTCAGCCCGCATATCAATCGCAAACTCCGAATGCGAATCACCCAATGACTGGTTCTGGCACACCAGGCAACGCAGCTCATGGGCAAGCGCCATTACCCGCTCTTCCAGCACAGGATCAGCCGCCATCAATTTGGCTTCTTTCGCCTGTAATAAAGGTGAAACGACTATCGCAGAGAGCAACATCAAGCAAGCAAAAGTACCTTTCATCCCTGTAGCTCCTTCACCAGTTTCACTACTTTTTCTTCTAATGATTTCGCAGTCACCGGGCCAGTGTGCTTATAACGGATAATCCCCTGCTGATCGATCACATACGTTTCTGGCACACCGTACACGCCATAATCCATGCCGACTTTACCATCACCATCGTAGACACTCGCGTAATAAGGATCACCCAGCGCGCGCAGCCACTGCAATGCGTCACCACGTTGATCTTTATAATTCAGCCCCACAATCGGCACGATATTTTTACGCCCAAGGTCAACAAACAGCGGATGCTCGTCACGACAGGGGCGACACCACGACGCCCACACGTTAAGTACCCACACCTTGCCTTTCATCTGCTCAGAGGCAAATTGCACTTCAGGATTGCGCAGATTGGCAACCGAAAACACAGGCGCAGGTTTACCTACCAGTGGCGACGGTACATCGCGAGGATTCAGGTAAAGCCCTTTACCCAGGAACCAGACAATCCCTAAAAATACCGCTAATGGCGTTAAGTATTTCAAATAGCGAACCATATTAAGCCTTCGCCTCCCGTGCTACTGCAGGTGTGCCAGCCACATTATCACTGTTAGCAGTGGCCATCTTTTTCTTCTCAGCCTCTTTACGCTGGCGCGAAACGATTCGATAACGACGGTCACACATAGCAAAGAAACCACCCAGTGCCATCAGACCACAGCCGCCCCAGATCCAGTTAACAAACGGTTTATGGTAGATACGCACACTCCAGGCACCACCACTCACCGGTTCACCAAGGGAGACATAAAGATCGCGTGTCACACCACTATCGATAGCTGCCTCGGTCATCGGCATCGTCTGTACGTTATAGATACGCTTTTCAGGGTGCATCAACATCACGTTGTTACCATCCTTCATCACCTGAACATAACCACGGGTCGCCTGATAGTTAGGACCAGCGATATCAACCACACCATCAAAACGGAAGGTGTAATCACCCACAGTGGTCACATCACCGATCTCCATACGCACATCTTTTTCAGTCTCGTAACCCCCAATCATGGTGACACCGATCACAAACACCGCCATGCCAAGATGGCCAGTCTGCATCCCGTAGAAACTCATCGAGATCCCCTTCAGCCCATTGCCTTTCTGTATACGGCGCATAAAGCCCAGGATAATGGTGACAATAATCCACATCGCCAGCAATAAGCCGACGCTCACCATTAACTGCCACTCACCCATCGTAAAAGGCAGTATTAGCGCGATGATGAGTGCCACGCAGAAAGCCCAGCGCAGCATACGTACCAACTCTGCAAGATTCGCTTTTTTCCAGCGTACAAACGGCGCCAGACCAATCAGAAAGAGCAGCGGCATCATCAGCGGCACAAAGACCGAATTAAAATAAGGAGGGCCAACTGAAATCTTACCCATATCCAATGCATCTAGTAATAGTGGATAAAGGGTACCCAGTAGTACGGTGCCACACGCGACAATCAACAATACATTATTGCTCAGCAGCAGCGTCTCGCGTGAAAGCATCGAGAACTCACCACCCTTGCTAACACTGGGTGCGCGTACCGCATAAAGAAACAGCGAACCACCAATCGCAACCGCAAGAAAACCAAGAATATAGATACCGCGATCAGGGTCAGTCGCAAAGGCATGAACCGAAGTCAAGACACCCGAACGTACCAGGAATGTACCCAGCAGGCTCATCGAGAAGGCGATGATCGCCAACAAGATTGTCCAGTTCTTAAAACTGCCGCGCTTTTCAGTCACCGCCAATGAATGGATCAACGCAGTACCCACTAGCCACGGCATAAACGAAGCGTTTTCGACCGGATCCCAGAACCACCAGCCGCCCCAGCCAAGCTCGTAATAGGCCCACCAGCTACCGAGCGCGATACCGATGGTCAGAAAACACCACGCCGCGGTGGTCCATGGACGAGACCAACGCGCCCAGGCCGCATCAAGACGCCCACTCAGCAGCGCTGCGATTGCAAATGCAAAGGCGACTGAGAAACCCACATAGCCCATGTAAAGCATCGGTGGATGAATAATCAAACCCGGATCCTGTAATAGCGGATTAAGATCGCGGCCATCCATCGCAGCAGGAATCAAACGATCAAAAGGGTTAGAGGTCAGCAGTAAAAACAGCATGAAGCCGATTGAGACCAGCCCCAATACGCCAATCACGCGAGCAACCATCTCATCTGGCAGGTTTTTACTGAGTACTGAAACAGCAAAGGTCCAACCAGAGAGCATTAACGCCCATAATAATAGGGAACCTTCATGCCCGCCCCACACCGCCGCAATACGATATTCAATCGGCAGCTGAGAATTAGAATGGCTCGCGGCATACTGTACCGAAAAGTCATTGACGATAAAGGCGTAGGTAAGACAGCCAAAAGAAAGCAGTACAAAAGCAAACTGCCCCTGAGCGGCCGGTCGCGCCACTGCAATCCATGATTCCTTACCCTGTTGTGCACCGATCAACGGCAGCACGGATTGAATAACCGCCATTGATAGCGCGAGTACCAGCGCGTAATGTCCTATTTCAGGTATCATTTATATTCCCTCTTGTGTCTTAACTGGCGCTTGAGTCGCCGGGATTTCAACCGCTTCTGCTGTTCCGGCAGCCGCTTCTGCTTTTGCTAACTCAGCCTTTTCAAGCGCGTCAGCAACTTCTGGTGGCATATAGGTTTCATCATGCTTTGCAAGCACTTCATCCGCCAGAAATACGCCATCACTGGTAATTTTACCCTGCGCCACAACACCTTCACCTTCACGGAAAAGGTCGGGCAGGATGCCGGTATAAATCACCGGCACCACTTCAACGTTATCTGTCACGCGGAAATGAACGGTCAGGCCATCATCTTCACGCTTCACACTATCGACCTCAACCAAACCGCCGAGACGAAAAGAACGATCTTTCGGTGCCGCATCCGCACGCACCTCAGTCGGGCTGAAGAAATGATTAATATTGCTATTTAATGCATTCATGATCAGCCCAACAGCGCCTGCTAACGCGGCCAAACCAACAACGATAAATACCATACGCTTATGTCTAGACTTCATCCCGATACCTCTGAATCTTTCATACGAATCATACGTCCCAGGCGCTGCACCAGACTACGTCGTCTACGCACCACCAGAATCACTTCCACAATCATAAACAGGGCGCTTACAATATATGAGCCCCAGATATAAAAACCATGACCACCCATAGCGAACCATTCGCTCATGACTTGCCTCCCTGAACCAGCTCTTTCACCCAACTGGTGCCCGACTCTCTTTCCAGAATAGTGCAGCGTACACGGGTCAAAGAGACCGCTATCGCGTAAAACCAGCAAGCAAAGGTCATGACCAATAAAGTCCAGACCATGATTTCAGACATACTGGTCTCAACACCACCCTTAACCACTTTGATCGAACTGCCCTGATGCAGCGTGTTCCACCACTCCACCGAATAATAGATGATAGGCACATTGACCACCCCCACCAGTGCCAGCAAACCACTGGCACGTGCAGCGCGACGTGGGTCATCGATCGCCGACTCCAGCGCCATAAATCCCACATAAAGAAAAAGTAAAATCAGTTCAGAGGTCAGACGCGCATCCCACACCCACCAGGCACCCCACATCGGTTTACCCCATAGTGCGCCCGTCCATAAGGCGAGAAAAGTGAACATCGCGCCGGTCGGCGCCAGTGACGAGGCCATCATCGACGAGAGCCGGGTATTCCAGATCATCCCGGCCGCCGCGAAACAGGCCATCACCACATAGATCCACATCGACATCCACGCCGCCGGCACATGGATAAACATGATGCGATACCCTTCGCCCTGCTTGTAATCGGTTGGCGCAACAAAAAAACTCATATAGAGCCCAATCACCAACAGAATCGCAGAAGCGATTCCAAAGCCGACCGCCAACCTGCCCGCTAAGGGGTAAAAGCTCGCTGGTGATGAATATTTAAACAAGTTAAACACGATGCTTATCTTCTCTATTTGTAAGTTTTATGGCGCTTCATAACGCTATTCTACCGAAATCCTCAGCGCTGCCGCTGAAGCCCACGGCGCAAGCACTAGCGCCAGTAATAATATTGCACCCATTAATGATAGATGCCCATCTGCGCCCATTCCAGCGGCACTTGCCGTGACCGCACCGGCACCAAAAATCAGCACGGGGATATATAGCGGTAACACCAACAACGACACCAGCACACCACCACCCCGTAATCCCAGGGTCAGCGCCGCGCCAATCGCACCTAGCAAACTCAACACAGGCGTCCCAATCAACAGGGTCACCATCAACATAATCAGCTCATCGCCTTCCAGTCCAAACTGTAACCCCAGCAACGGCGACATCAACACCAACGGCAGACCAGAAATAATCCAGTGCGCCAGCACCTTGCCCAGCACAATCAACGGCAACGGCTGCGGCACCATCAACAACTGCTCCAGTGTGCCATCGTTGTAATCGTCCGCAAACAAACGCGTCAACGACAGCATCGAGGCCAGCAACGCGGCAACCCACACTACACCTGCCGCCATCTCTCTTAACAACGCCGCCTCAGGCCCCACGCCGAGCGGGAAGAGACTCACCACGATGATAAAAAAGAACACCGTGGTCAATACATCCGAACGGTGGCGCATCGCCAGCGTCAGATCCCGCATCACCATACATCTCAAAGTGGCTAGCATCAGTGCTGCTTCGCCATCGAAGCACGCGGCTTCTGGCCGAGGTGCAGGTGTTGCAGCTGTCCTGCGTCAATCGCCACTTCCTGATGGGTCGTCAGGATCACCATCCCACCATCAGCAACATGCGCCTTAATCACCTCTAGCAGCAAATCAACAGCCGCCACATCCAGTGCCACAAAGGGCTCGTCCAGTATCCACAGCTTCGATCGCTGTAATAACAAACGCGCCAATGCAACGCGTCGCTTCTGCCCCTGCGAGAGCACCTTTACCGGTAACTCGACACAATGCGCCAAACCAAAGCGCGTTAGCGCCGCTTCCACTTCATGTTCGCTAATATCTGAACCACTCAGATTGGCAAACACCTTTAAATTCTCATACCCCGTCAACTCAAACTTAAGTCCATAGTGATGCCCGAGGTAGAGCTGCTCACGGTTGAACTCATCTTTCTGCTTTGCGGTCGGCACACCGTTCCAGCAAATTTCACCCTGCTCCTGCAGTACCAGCCCTGCAATCGCACGCAGCAGCGTTGTTTTACCACTGCCATTAGGGCCATGCACGTGCAGCAAAGAACCGGCCTCAAGCGAAAAAGACAACTCACTAAATAGCTGCTTATCACCGCGCACACACGCTAGCGCCTGAACTTCAAGCAGTGCCTTATCCACAGTAACGAGCTCGACCTATCAATTTAAAAGAGCGTCGATTATACATAAATACCGCCAAAAAACCCGCCCCCTAAAAAAGCCTCAGAAAACGAAAACCCCTGTTTTAAATGGGATATCCGCCGTAATCACGTTGAGATACATAGCGATGGCACATCAAAACCGACGTCTATTTCTGAAGCAGAGAGCCAGCCTTTTAAAATTAAAGAACAGCCCGCACACATCTAATCTCCCCCTAAAAACAGGCTTATATCTCACTGCTAAAGCCTGCTTATCCGACCATATTCTTTGCGCATAACCGTCGTGCTGAACGCCACCAAAAACACAAAGTCGCTCGATTATACGACCTTCCCTCAGACATTGCACCCGGCCTATAGTTCCCTTGAAAAATACGATTAAAAGCTGTGATTTCACACGAATAGTTCATTTTAACCTCCCGCAACAAACGTTTTTCTTCAACCCTAAATCCTTAAAAGCGAGTCGCACCGAGACTTGCCTGTAAATTTTCCCAAAATAGTCTAGAATCTTTGGCTTATGAAAAACGATTTGAAGGCGCTTCAAGCGCACATTGAAAACACCATCGTTGGCCAGAGCACACTCATCGAGCGGCTTTTAACCGGCGTGCTTGCAGATGGCCACATGCTTCTCGAGGGGCTACCCGGCCTGGCCAAGACCACCGCCGTGCATCAACTTGCCAGTGGTATGGCAATGCCCTTTCAGCGCATCCAGTTCACCCCCGATCTGATTCCGGGCGACATCACCGGCTCAGACATCTTTGTGCCCCAGGATGGTCACTTTCAGTTTATCGCTGGCCCCGTCTTCAATGAGATCATCCTCGCTGATGAAATTAATCGCGCACCGCCCAAAGTCCAGTCGGCACTACTGGAGGCGATGCAGGAACGCCAGGTGACCGTTGGCGGAGTCACCCGCCCACTGCCCGATATTTTTATGGTGATCGCCACGCAGAATTCGATCGATCAGGAAGGCACCTATCCACTGCCAGAGGCACAGCTCGACCGTTTCATCATGAAAACACACATCGATTATCCAGGCGCCGATGAAGAGCTGGAAATTTTACGGCGCGCATCACAGCCCAAAACCGAACCAAACAACAGCGCAGTACTCAGTGCGGCACAGCTCACCGCCACTCGTGCTGAGGTTAACAAGGTATATATAGATGAGATGTTAGAGCGCTACATCGTCACGCTGGTTGGCGCGACACGAGACCCATCGCCATGGGATCCAGCACTCGCGCCACTACTGGCACGCGGCGCATCACCACGCGCCACTTTGGCGCTGGCACAAACCAGTCGCGCGCGCGCCTACTTAAATGGACGCGACTTTGTCGAGCCCGGCGACATCATTGAGCTTGCACACGATGTCCTCAATCACCGTATCGCGCTCAGTTTCACCGCGCGCGCCGAAGCGATCGACAGTCGCCAGTTAATCAACCGCATCACCGATATCGTGCCGATCCCATAACACCCACGATGCACCACCTCGCCCATCAGCAAGCACTGCTATCGACTGCCGAACTGGAACAGCTACAACAGCAAGTCCTGCAACATCGCCAGCAACAGACACGACCACTCGACACACCCTATGCAGGCGCATTCATATCACTGCATCGCGGGCACGGTATGGAGCTACACGATGTGCGCCCTTACCAGGCGGGTGATGACATCCGCCACATGGACTGGCGCGCCACCGCCCGCAGCGGTAAAGCGACCAGCAAGGTGTTTCTCGCCGAACGTCAACGCAGCCTTTTCCTGGTGATTGATCGCCGCCCCTCAATGCAGTTTGGCAGTCGCGTTGAACTAAAGGCAACCACCGCTGCACGCTGCGCCGCTATCCTCGCCTTCTCTGCACTCGCAGCACGCGAACGAGTTGCCGGAGTGGTGCTCGATAACGACGCCCAGTTTTTTTCATCATCACAAACCATCGAAGGAACACTGCCTTTATTGCAGGCCGCCGCCGCGCCGCTAAACAACACAACCCCAAACAGCCCCCTTGAACTCAGCGCACTCTTTGAAAAAATTAGCCTTACCGTAGAACGAGGCAGCTCGCTCATTTTAATTAGTGACCTGCATGACATCGACGACACAGATCAACCCTCACTACTCGACATCGCCAAGCGCTTCGAGCCACTGGCACTCTGCGTCACCGATCCCGCCGAAGAGACGCTTGAGGCCTGCGGTAAGATTCGTATCGTCTCACCATCAAGCGGCAACAGTCACATTATCGACAGCAACAATGTAGCACTGCGTGAAGCCTACAGCGAAGCAATGCAGCAACGTCGTCATGCGCTCAAACAACTCTGCCTGCGCAGCCAACTACCACTGTTCACGCTCTACAATCATCGCGATACGCTACAACAGTTGTCTCAACTTCGATGATAGCGGACACACAAAATAGCCCATCACAAACGGGCGTAGAATTAAGCCCGCAATCGATAATGCTAAGCGATGCGGTCGCACCACCAGTCAACCACGCGCCAATCCTTGATCGGCTCGCCGACGTGCAGCTACCCGCAGAGCCTTCATTATGGCCTGCCATTACCATCATCAGCGCAATAATGATTACAGTTGGACTGGTCTATCTTCGCTTCCGTCGTCGCCAAACTTCACCCACAATAGATACAGACAACAGCGCACAACAGGCACTTGAGCGACTGACGATTGTTGAGAAGGCATGGGCGGATGGGGAGATCGATGCGCGCGAAACCGCTTACCGACTCAACACACTGCTGCGCCTTGGACTCAACCTGCCTCAACTCAATCATCACTGCCCAGCAGCACTGGCCGATCACCATCACGCATGGCAACAGACACATCAACTGTTTAATCAGCTGCGCTATCAGCCGCACACAGCAGATGCACTTACCAGCAGTACCTTTGATCAGATGCGACTGTGGTTAAGTTCATCGCAACAGCCACAACAAGGCGAACACAATGTTTGAGTTCGCCGCCCCATACTGGCTACTGCTATTACCACTACCATACCTGCTATGGCGCTTCACATCGCGCACCGAAAAACAGCTTAACGCCACATCAAACCAGCGTGATATCGCCGCGGTTCGCCATAGCCAGGCAGAACTATTGATACAGCTCGCCAGGGCCACCAACAAAAAATCTCGTTTACCCTGGCTGTGGTTATTCGCTTGCGGGCTGCTGTTTATCACTGCGGCACGACCTCAATGGCTGCATAACGATGAACCGATTAAACGTCCCGGTCACGACATGATGCTGGCCATCGATATCTCAGGTTCAATGCTGGCACAGGACTTTATTGTCGACGATAAAATCACCACGCGTATCGACATCTCCAAAACAATGGGACAGCAGTTTATCAAACAACGCGAGGGTGACCGTGTCGGCTTGATCGCCTTTGCAGATGACGCCTTTGTCTTTATGCCGCTCACGACCGACCTGACAATGGCGCATGAGTTTCTCGGCGACATTCGCAACGGCCTTGCCGGTGAACGCACCGCACTTGGCGATGCCATTGCACTGGCCGCCGCTCATATGAAAGCACGCGCAGCTAAATCACGCATTCTGGTTTTACTCACCGACGGCAGCCACACCACCGGACGAGTCAGCCCCGAGTCAGCCATCCTGCTGGCACAGCAATATCAACTGCGCATCTATACCATAGGTGTCGGCACCAACAGCATGGTAGCCTTTCCACGCGGACCAAAACAGCAACCGCTCTACACCGAGTTGCCATTAGATGAAGCGCTACTGCAGCGCATCGCTACAGAAACCGGCGGGCGTTACTTTCACGCAAACGACACGCAAACACTACAGGCAATTTTTAATGACATCGACCAACTGGAACCCACCAACATCGATGACCCAACATTAATTCCGCGCGATGAATGGTTCTGGTTACCACTGCTATTGGCACTATCACTACTGCTGTTGAACGAACGCAATACACGACAACAGGTATTGCCATGATCGAAAGCCTCGAACAATTAACACTACGCCAACCCTGGTGGTTACTATTGCTCGCTGTACCACTCTGCCTCGCGCTTGCGCAACAATTGCGTCCGCGCAACCGACAACACAAAACACGGCTAGCACAGTTTATCGCCCCAAACCTGTGGCGCTGGTTGCTCACCCAGCCGCGCAACCCTCACCATCACTCAACACCCTGGTTACTGTCGGCGGCGTGGGTACTGATCGCCATCGCCGCCAGTAGTCCGCACTTTAGTGACAGCAGTGAAGAGACTATCGCACGCAGTATCGACGTCGCCGTGGTGGTTGATATCTCTCCCTCAATGGCGACCGATGATATTAGCCCGACGCGCTTAACCCGTGCCAAACTTGAACTACGTGATTTCAGCGATCGCCTCAAAGCAGACCGCACCAGCCTCATCGCCTATTCGGGTAACGCCTACAAAGTGCTGCCGCTCACCGCAGACCGCGATACTCTGCATCACTTTAGCGACGCACTGGATACCACCCTGACACGCAAACTCGGTTCCAACCTCGCACAAGGACTTGAACGAGCCATCCAGTCACTTGACCATAGTGAAAAACAGGGGCGTGCGATTGTGTTACTCACTGATGGTGAAAACTTTGACCCACAAGCCAATCTCAATATCGCCAAACGGCTGCATAAAAAAGAGATCCCCTTATTGATCCTTGGCATTGGTACTGCCACTGGCGGCATGGTGCCCGATGAAGGGCGCAAACGTCTTCACTATAAGGGGGAAGTGGTAGTATCACGTCTGGCGGTCGATACATTACAGCAACTCGCCACCACCAGCGGCGGCGTCTACACCACGGTCAGCAATGACGACCGCGACTGGCAGACAATCTTTCGCGAGCTCGACAAGCTTGAACCACTTAATAGTTACCGTGCCCCTTATCAACCGCAGCAGTTCCTGTTCTTTCCTTGGTTAATTGCAGCGGCAATCCTGTTATTCATTGCCGCCGGTCTCAAACAACAGCGCGCCAACTTGCTGTTGGTGATGATATCCCTGCTACTACTAACACCTCACACTCCAGCTCAGGCAACATCACTGCTTGACCAATGGCAAGAGAAACAAGCCTTTCAGGCGCTCAGTGAAAAACGCAATGCTGACGCTGCAAACCTTTATCGAGATATCAATAGTTACAGCGGTCAACTCGGCTATGGTGTCGCTGCATACCGCCAGCAGCAGTGGCAACTTGCCGCGGAAGCATTCAGCCGTGCACTACAATTTGCAGAAGATGATGCGCAACGTGCACAGGCCCACTACAACCGAGGCAACGCCCTTAGTCGCATTCGCAAACTCAATGATGCCGCAAATGATTTCGAAACAGCGCTACGCTTTCAAAGTAATTTTTCGCGCGCGGCACTTAACCTGAGCCTGGTCAATAAAGCGCTGGCACAACAAGGCGGTGTACAGGAAAGTGAACAAAGGCAAACACCACAGATGGCCGTCCACTCAACACAAGACAATGAGGCGCAACAAAGTGCAGCTCAGTTAGCAACAACGAGCCAACAGAGCGAACAGCGTAACCCTCAAAACAAATCTCAAACAGGCGATGATGCTGCGACAAAGAACCAGCAACAAACCACCACTGGTGAGCAGCCAAAAAGCCTGCCGACAGGCAGTGATGGCGATGATCAATCAATCAACTGGGACAATGCATTACAACAGGCCCAGGCAATCAACAAACGGCTAGGGCACGAGTTCATGCGACAACGCTTCTCCACACAAGAGGAAGAGTTCACCTTAAAGGCAGAGGAAAAACCGTGGTAAGACCTCATCTATTTTCGGCACTGGTCACGTTAACACTTGCGCTCTTTAGTAGTCTGCTACATGCCGCAACGCTTGAGACACATGTCGATAAAAAAGAGTTGATCATCAATGAACATATCACACTGACCATCGCATTGATCAATAGCGACACACGCCTGCGCGCGCAAGGTGTCGATCCTAATATCGACCTGACCGTACTAACAAAGGATTTTGAGTTAGGCATCCCCCAAGCCAGCAATCGTTACAGTCCTTTTCGCAATCGCGGTCGATCAAGCTCAGAGATCGTCGTCACCCTGTTTCCAAAGGCCAGTGGGCAATTCACCATCCCCGCCTTTACGGTCGATGGAGAAAGCTCGCAACCGCTTACCATTAATGTCCATCAAATCAGCGCAGCAAGCGCCCCAGAGGTGTTCACTCAAAGCGGTATTTTAAAATCAGCACTCTGGCTCCGTGAACAGACCATTGTTTACCTCGACCTGTATCATCGCGTTGAACTCAAAAGTGCCAAACTGGGCGGCGCGCTTGAGAGCAAACCTAAACTACAAATACAACTAAGCCAATTACCACAATCTGATCGCACCGAAGAGCATAACGGTATCAGTTACAACGTCACCCGCACCTCGTGGGCAGTCGCGCCCGCAATTAACCAAACCATTCAGCTATATCTGCCGGATGTCTGGGTTGAAACGAGCGCCGGTGAGCAGCTTCGCTTCCCCTTTAAAGACATCACCATCGACACCATACCGTTACCCGAACATGTGCCACCACTCACCTTCATTGGCAAGCCGCAGCTCACTCAAACGCTGGTCGACAAAGCGATACCGCAACATCAGAGTTTTCAGTGGCAGATAACGCTGCAGGCAGCAACGAATGTCATCAACCTTCCACCCACACCACCCGCACTTCAGTTTCCAGAGGGGTTAAAAGTCTATTCAGAAAGTGGGCCGCGAGAAATTATTGAAGGTAGCGACAATGGCAGCACGACCATTACCTATCGCTATTTCATCATGCCGCTAGTTGCAGGCGAGTATCGCCTGCCTGATTTGACGGTTCCCTATTTTGATCCAGCGCGCTCAGAGCTGTCACATGCCACACTCAGCGGCCAATCGTTCAGCGTCACACCTGCGACTATCCCTGTGACTCAAACACCACTGACCGCTGAAGTAACACCGCCAACTGCATTCGAAAATGAAGCTGCTGATTCAGCGCTACCGTGGAAACTGGCAACATTGTTGGCACTGCTTGCGTGGCTTGTCACCGCACTCATCTGGTGGCGTCAGCACCCAAATAAGCAGACAACTCATCAAAAGAAAATTCAATTCACAGCCGCGGATGAAGATACAATACATCCGCTGCAACTACCCTTACTCGCCGCATTTGGCACACGCACCCTCGACCAGGGGCTACAGCAATGGGAGGCTCAACACGGCGTTGATAGTGAAATGCGCACCACCATTCAGCAAGTACAGCAGTACTGTTATGGCCAGCAGAAAAACAAAATCAATAGCGTACAGTTACAACAAAAAATCGACGACCTTGTGCAAACAATTAAGCAAAAACCAGCCATCAACAATCAACAAGATAACTGGCGGCCTGAAGCATTTACTGCCAGCGACTGATGTCGCTCATCGTTTACCTGACTCACCATTAGAACGATGAACTACCATTTAATCCTGCAACGATGATATGGTTACTGATTAACGATTTTCAACAAAGAGAAAACAAGATGGGCGAAAAGAAATACATGGGGATGTCATTAACCGACCGCCTTACCAGGGCTGGGTCGCTGGATGCCTTTTCAAAGGCGCTACTGGAAAAAGATGAAATGACAGCCCTGGCGCTACTGATCAGCGTGGAATTTACTCACGAGCAGGCGAGTGACACAGTAAAGAGCCTGTTACTCGACCCTAATAGTTACCGGAATTTTGGTTAAACTAAATATAGAAAAGACTAAGATTACATCACCAAACTGTGAGAATCCCTCTCATACGCTACCGCCCCTCAAGCTCAAACAAACTGCCCGCTATTACCTATTACTGAAAATCATAGATCAGATAACGGTTATTCATTGTGTCAGTAACAAATAGCTGAGTACCCACGTGAAAAACACCTGTAGGATTACTTAATGTGCGCGCAGATGGACTACCCTCCTTAATACCATCTATATCATCATTCGCGGCCCAGAGGCCAAAGCTCCCCTGCCCCAGCACTCTATCCACAGGGGTAAAGTTTGTCGTTGGAAAACTATCCCAGACCAAGACACGGTTATTACCTGGATCGGTTATAAACAGCCGTACTCCATCGGAGTAAACACCAATATCAGGGCTGTTCAGTGTTCGAGCTGTCGCATTAACATCCTTTTTGCCATCTTGGTCATCATCGTTAATGCCATTACGATCAAAATCATTCTGCCCCAACACAATATCGGCAGAAACAGTATTGCTGGCAAAGAAGGCCATGATATCAAAGCTCACAAATAAACATCCCCGCCGCAAGCGGACATCGACCTCACGCTTCTTCGCTACAAAAAACCAGTTTTAAAAGGCTCACTATCTTTGGATTGATCACGTAAATTTTCACACATGGTGATATATTCCTGTTCGAGGTATTGGCAAAATCTCGGACTGTCAAAAAGCCGCGCACTTTCACGATTATCGATAAGTCTTTTTCGAAGTGAAGAAAGCAGCTTCGCCTCTCCGGCAAGCCGGATTGCCAGTGCCTCATATGCATCAAGCGAACCTACAACCAGCTCAGGCAGATCGACTGCGTGCAACAGGCTACTACACATCCGACCTGCGAAACCTCTTCCCTGACAGGTCAATACCGGCAGTCCACTCCACAGGGCATCGCTTGCGGATGCTCCCGCATTATAGGGCAGCGTATCAAGGAAAAGATCCGCCAGTTGTTGTCTGGCAATGTGGTTTGCGTAGTCTGTACGCTGCGCAAATACCAGACGATCGGGAGCAATCCCCCTCAACTGCGCTTCTTTGCGCAAATTCTGTTCTATGCTCTCTTTCCCAGCAAGTAACCACAATACACTACCCGGAACATTCTCAAGACAACGCATCCAGATAGAAAAAATCTGCGGCGTTATCTTGTAGTTATTATTAAAGCAGCTGAAGACAAAGCTGTTTTCAGGTAGCCCTACCTCTGAACGGGAAGGAGGATTTGCTGCTTTGGTGCGTTGCCTGTCATTAACCATATAGCCAGGAAGGTGAACCAGCTTCTCGACAAAACAGGGTTGAAGGATTTCTGGTACGCAATATTTATCGACAAGGATATAATCGATAAAATCCGCCCCCATCGTGCCTATATAGCCAAGGTAATTGATCTGTATCGGCGCAGGGCGCATTGCCAGAATCTGTGTACGCGCGCCCACAGTGTACCCATTGAGATCAACCAGAATTTGAATCCCTTGCTCATGTATCAGATCGGCCACCTGAACATCACTCAGATGACCTACTTCAATGAAGTGATCAAACGCTTTTTCCAAACGTTTTCTCATAGGACTTGAATCCCTGGCACCTAACGCAAAACCATACACCTCGAATTTCTCACGATCATGGAGTTCATATAATTCAGCCGTTAAAAGAGATACAGCATGATCACGAAAATCGGTCGAAATATAGCCGATACGAATTTTCTCCTTTTTCAGAGACAGCCTGGGATTAAATCTCCTCAAACTGGCGGGGAAAGTATGTTGGGCATAGCGACGAACATATTGCAGTTGCAGCGCCGGATCATCTGACCATAGCAGTAGAGAAAAAGGTTTAAGAATAGTGGCGTCAGATTTTGCGATGTTAAGGATTCCAGCCTCAAACTGACTGTACTCCCGCCAGTCGCAGAGATTCCTCAATGAAAACGCAAGATTGCAGTATGCCTTCTGATGCTCTGGTTGAATGGAGAGCACTCGCCGGAAATGCTCAGCTGCTTCATCATAGCGATGAAGCTTATTTAAATTATTTCCTAAATTGTAATATGCGCTCACATAGCGCGGATTGATTCTTATCGCGTTTTCGTAAACCTCTATTGCCTCCTGCCGTTTATCCATCTTGCACAGGGCATTCCCGAGATTATTATAGACAGCAGGATTATCAGACGTAAGATCAAGTGACTTTCTGAAGTCAGCGATAGCATGTGCGTGCTCGCCAATTGTATTAAATGAGATACCACGATTGTTATAGAAACCGGCATAGCCTGGATCAATCGCTATCGCCCGGTTGTAAAACTCAATGGCCTCATAATGGTGCTCACGCTGAGCATAGGTCAAGCCTAGCAGATGAAGTGCATTTGAGTTGTTTGGATCGCGAGCCAGTATGCTACGGTAAACTTCCTCTGCAGCGGAGAGGTTCTTTTGCCGATGCAAATTGAGCCCGTGTTGCAACACGTCACCAATCTGCTGATCACTGCCCCCTGTTTGCTCAGATCTTTTTCTTTTCCTACTAACCCTCTGCTTAGCAAGTCTTGATTTCTTTTTTCCGGCCACCTATCGGCCTCCTGAAATTACTGATAAATCAATTATATCAGGAAAACCAACTCGACAAGATAACACCCTGTCGATTATAACAGCGACTGACTACAACATAGAAAAATCGAGATTTGCTCAGCAATGATAGCGCCTGTTCAGCACTACTACTTTTCCCCTGCTGTGTATGATATCGCTATGGTGTCAGACTATAGTTCCATTTTCTGATAAAGGTATCGGCATAACGCACTGAATGATAACTATCGTCCGCCGGCCCTGGATTAAAATCGACCAAACCAGAGGAAGAGTAGTTGTAATCATAGTAATGGCCTACCTCGATCACATTCCCAGTCGAATCCACGGTTACTGCCGCAACAGTATCTGTATAAGGACTCCCTACCGTATACGTTCAGCCATAGCTGCCATCAGCCTTAAAGTGAGTCGTAAAAGCATCATACTCACCCACTGCGCTCTGGTTATCAACGCCCGCACTCGGATCAAAGTCGATTGTCCCATTAAACTTTCCTGATGCAAACACATCACCCAATTGGCCCACAGCAACATCAAAAACCGTCGCATCACCTGTGCCTACAATACGTGTCCAGCCGTAGCTGCCGTCGCTCCACAATTTAGTGAGGTAGCCATTGTAGTTACCCGAAGAAATATGCTCATCGACACCCACACCCGGATCAAAATCCGCCGTTCCCATAAAGCGGCCACCCACATTACGAGCAGCGAAGCGACGAAGTAACCCCTTAACTCAATGATTCCGTATAGTGTCGAGCTTACTGCGCTTTAACTCAAAAGAGGCATCCTTTAAGCGCGCTCGCAATAACAGATGGAAATTAATCAGAGGTTTTTTAAGAAAGATAGATTGAGTAGGTGATAGCATTTCAAATTAGCCAGTCACCATACGCTATAGAAAATGAGTACATAGCAAACGAATGACTGCGATACGAACAAGTTTAATCAGATAACATAAACCTACTATTCAAAAGAGCTACGCTCCCACCAGCACACAGTGCTCCGCTTCTATATTCTTGCGGAACTGTTCTGGCACTTCATCCCAGACAAACAGATCTACCCTGAACGGCAAATCACTCTCATCTAGCGCCTCTTTCAAAAGGAACACGTTCGTTGACTGTTCTGGGGAAGCGAACACGACCATGTCCAGGTCTGAACTCGGCCGGGCATAACCTTTTACCCGTGAACCATACACCCAGACTTTAGTGTTGGGCAGATGGCTACCAAGCAGCGCTAAAATAATCTCGCGCTGTTGGGGTGTGATATCAACACCACCATCTAGCGCCATCTCTCACCACTCATCGTCTGGTACAACTCAATTGCATCAGCAATGAAGGCATTCATTTTCTTCAATGCTAACTGAGCCTTTTCACCACTATAATCATGCGAGGTTGCAATCCGTACATTGGCATAATCGAGCCCTTTCTCAACAGGTGATAAAAACAGACTATTTTCGTTGGCCAGTTTGAATACGGGCTTAGGACTATTGGGCACATCCGGCAAACCAAGTTCATCTATCAGGTAACGCTTAAGCACTTTCCACATGCAGTCGTAACAGGATTCAAAGCGCTGTATCACAGACTCTGCGACGGCTTCCTGAATCAGATCAGGCAGACCACTATCCAGAGTCAAGTAGTTTTCATTCTGCAGTTCCAGGTGCTTGAGCGATTTATAAAACTTGTCATATTCAATCATACTTTACGCTCCTCTACTTTGAGGTGATTCGTCCCCAAACAAGATCACTTCGCTCTTACAGTCGTCCTAACCTTATTCACCAGAAAGTCGACCACATCAATCAGCTCATCTGGACTGCGCACTAACGAAGGATCAACCAAGTATTTGCTATCGATAATGATAGTAGGGGCACCCTGAATACCATAACGATGACTCATGATGCGTGAACGGCGAATTTTTCCGTTGACGTAGGCGCTATGCAACGCGCGTGTGAAATCTTTTTTTGTGACGCCCTGCTCATCAAAAAACTCCGCGACTGCCTCTTCTGTTAACAGCTGGCGTTTTGATTCATGCACCGCTGAAAACAGTGGTTTATGTATTTTGCTCATCACACCCAGGACTTCTGCCGCATAAAAGGCGCGTGCCAGCAAGATCATTTCATCATTCACCACTGCGGGAATACGGCGGTAATTAATTGTGCTGCCGGCGCTTGCCACCCAATTTTCAAGGTCACCCTGCATGACATAGCAGGTCTGGCAGCCGTACCACAGCAACTCCATCACCTCGACCTTTTCACCCTGATAACTCGACTTTGCCCCTTCAATCTCTTTATAGTGCAGATCCTTTTGAAAAAACTGCGGTGAAGGTGCGGCCATTAACTGAGGTACCGCGGCAACAAAGAACAGGCTCAATAAGATTGTCGTCAGGCGTTTCATTTATCAGCACTCTATTATTGAATCGGTTTCACTTGCAGGGCTTGTTCACCGCCATCGACATCATCTCGTGGGGTATTACGCGACTCCCACTGCAATGCACCACGTTCAAGAAATTCTTTCTCTTCTTCAGGCAATGGGCCACGTGCTAGCGCCTCTTCCCATTCCCATAACGCGGAACGGGCACGCCGTGCAAAGTTATCATCACCCGATGAAAGATGCAGAAAGGTACGCATCGCGCCCAGCGCACCCGGCAGATCACCACTACTTTCCAGCGCTACCGCCATTCCCCAATAAGCATTGGCCTGCTCTGGCTTTAATTCTGTCGCGGTTTCAAAAAACACCAACGCTTCTTTCGGCAGCTCCTGGCCAAGCTTGGCATAGCCCATATTCACATAGACCTCTGGCATACGCGGTGCTAATGTCATCACTCGGTGTAGCGCAGTCGTCGCATGCTCATATTGTTTGGCATGTAGCATCACCACTGCCTGTTCAAATCGGGTGGTAATTTCAGCGATACGCTCTTCTTCTGGCGTCAGCGCTTGAGCCGGTTTTTTTGTACCCCCAGGTGGTGATATTGCTTGTTCAGTTTGCTGAACCACCTCTGCTTGCGAAGGGATTACCTCATCAGGTGTTGATACTGGTATCGATGATGGCATCCCATCAATCAATTGCGGCGCATCAAGCGCCACTGATGGCAGCTGCCCTGGATCGTCTTTCATCATCAGCATCACGATCGCGGCACACACAATCACCACCATTAAAAGTGACAACGTGGTGACGGTCGTTTCGTTGCTATTTTTTTTCTTATCCACGTTCGCCATCGACTCTGCTAAATCACACCTTTGTGCGCCGCTTCACTGTAGAAAGGGGTGCCAAAATAGGTCACGAATGCAAA
>Ga0316209_1000671_pt1 | contig 51481 bp, 49 predicted proteins | sample 6monopyrite_MG_FD_204945 | JGI IMG/M metagenome (GOLD analysis project Ga0316209, IMG submission 204945) | Microbial mat bacterial communities from mineral coupon in-situ incubated in ocean water Damariscotta River, Maine, United States -... | ecosystem: Environmental > Aquatic > Marine >... | reverse complement strand
GCTATTGGATATCAAAAACCTATGAACCTTTATCTTGAATTTATTAGGAATGTAGCATAAAATAGAAAATTAGGTTGAAATTAACTTTGGAAATTTGTTGTATTGACTTTTCAGGCCATTATATATCGAAGCTAACTTAAGATTTTAGACCCCCATAATTTTCATTAAGTCACATTTTGAATAAAAAAACTAAATTAACTGGTTTGATTTTGGGGGAGCATTATAATCTATAATTCTTCCAAAAAATCAACCAAGTTAATAGTGTATTTAATTAATTGTCTTATAACCCTTGCATTCCAAGAGCTGAAGTTTGTTGCACTAACCACCCATTCTCTTTTAACAGTGCTTTAGCTTTAGAACAAAGTGGTGCATTTATGAGAGCAACTTTAAATTTAAAATTATGCTCTAGCGCTTGTGAAATTGTTTGTACAAGTTGCTCATAAACTAGTACATCTTTTTTCAACACTCTACTTTTACGTTCAATTTTAAAAAGTATAGTAAAGTAACCATTTCTATCTATTGCTTTATAGAGTCCTACTTTTGTTCTTGTACCTAATGCTTTTTTATCTAACTCCTCTAATGATTTATAGATTAAATTATTGTCATTTAAGATATGTAGTATCTCTTTCATATAACCCCTTTTGCTAATGGATGATGATTCATAACAGCTGGGTATAACTCACTTTTTTGAATGTGCGTGTAGACTTGTGTAGTTAGAAGTGAAGAGTGTCCGAGCAGATCTTGCACCACTCTTAAATCTGCACCACCTGTAATTAATGCAGTGGCGTATGAGTGACGTAAAACGTGCGGTGAGTAACCAATGTATTTAGTTGTAATTTTAAATGCACTAATTCTACTAAGTGGGTTACCTTTGTAGTTAAGCCAAATATTATTACTATTAAATCCAGATGCGTTACGGTAAATTTTAATTGCCTCTAGTGCAGATGGTGCAACAGGAACTAATCTCTCCTTATCACCTTTTGCATGGCGAACTCTAACCCAGTCCTCTTCAAAGTCATCTGTTTGAAGTTTTAGCGCTTCACTAATTCTAAGACCTGTTGCATATAAAAATAGAATTAACGCATAATCTCTAAGTCCAAGCCAACTATCTCTATTTACTAAATTTAACATATGTATTAAAGAATCATACTCTATAAACTTTGGCAGATTTTTTGGAATTTTCGCCTGTTCGTGGTGAATTGGACTATTTATAAATTCACTTGTATAACAAAAATCATAAAATGAATTAACAGCGGAGAGTTTTCTATTTAGTGTGCGTTTATTTTTAATAGGTGCTAAAAAGTCTAATATAACTTCTGCATCAATGTCAATCAACTTCTCATCAAAATGAGTTTCAATTTGAGATATATCGCTTAAATATGCCTCAATTGTTGCACTACTTAATGCTTTTGTAACAGATATGTACTCCTCAAAAGCAACAAGTAATTCACGCAGGTTTACTCTTTAGCACTTAAGTCAATGTATACATCATCAAAGTAAAATGCTTTATCTGAGGCAAAAAATCTACTATTATTAAGTGGTGCTTCATATATCTCATGTGAAGCAAATACTTTATTTACAACAACTATATAACCCTCTTTTTCTGCAAGATATAGATGATCTGAGACTACCATTCCTAAAAAGTGAGCAAAATCAAATTTCAGTTTGCCCTCTTCTTCAAGAGTACGAGAAAGTTTTAAAACTTCTCCCTCTTTTGTCGCAACATAAAGACCATCTTCACCAAAACTTACATCTCTTACAGATATATCTTTTCTTGATTCTCTATCAGTCAATGAGTACAAAGTTGAACCTGTAGCTGCAATTAAAACATTGTCATACATCTTCATATAGATAATATTATTAAAATATGGCTGATCACTTAACACAATTGATCTAATAGGTTTTTTTGTTTCACTATTTAAAATAATAATTTTTCCATCAAGTGTCGCATAAAGAATTAAATCATTTAAAAACTGAGGTTGAGCCACACGCGTATCAACAGCGATAACGTCATCACCACTCTGTTTAAAAATAAGCTCTTTACTATCTTTTGAATAAAGTGCTATATCATTATTTACAAAAAGTACTGCTAAAAAATTTTCATTTGCTGATGCAGCAGCTACATTTTTTGAGAAATTAAATTCAGATACAAGATCTCTATTTTTATATAATTTAAGCAGTCCGCCATTAGATGAAGCACAAATATACTCATCATTTGCTCCAACAATACGATAACCATCATCAATTTTAAATGGCTCTAGTCCATTAATAATAGAAATTGCTTGTCCATCTTCTAAATTAGCACCACTTCTACTTATCTGTGCGACACTACTATCTAACCTTCCAGTTACTTTAATTGATGAAGCAACATTTTCAGGTTCGAACCTGTTTTTAGAGCTACATCCTGTAAATAAAACAAATGCGCTAAGTGCTATTAATAATAGTTTCATCATCTACTCTTTAGTTAAACCATAATGACGTAGAAGTGTTGAAAAGTTCGCAGCCGATGAGTCAACACTTATCATATCTAGTCTCGCACGTCCCTGTTTTAAATCACCAGACTTCATTAAAATTATTGCTTCATTAAGTACTGCTAAATCTTTCATAATTGCACTTGGTTTATAAGAGTAATTATTAAATGCTCCAGCTGTTCCCTCAATTACTGCCTCTTGGTAAGAGGCTACATCTGAAATTATTGCCTCTTTAGATGCACTTAAACTCTTCAATGTTTTGCTATCTGAATTTTTTAAAGCTTTTGAAAATGTGTAGAGTTCATAAAGTTTTTCTGAATTTGACTTTAATTCATCTAAAGTTTTCTTATCAGAAGCATCACCATTAAGTAATTTATTTAATGCAATATTTGCAGATAATACCTTACTATTCTCATAACTTGAATAACCAATATTTGCTCCAACAACTAAAACAGCAGCAGCAGCAAAAGAGATAATTTGTATTTTATATTTTGCAAAAAAACGTTCAGCTTTTACAGCTCCTTCAAACATTTTCTCTTCTTGATTAAGTTCATCTTTGACCATATCTATCTGCTCTTTTAGACTCAATACAGTTCCTTTATTATTTATTTTAGCAAACACTGAGCTTCTATTATCAAGAAGTCAATTAAAATTTATGCGATTATATCTAATGTTTTATAAACTATAAGTTACAATACAAAAAATACAATAATGGAATCTTTATGACATTTGATGACAAACTACTGCAAAAATTAGAAAAACTTTCAATGCTAGAAATTGAAGATAGTAAACGTGAAGAGATTTTAGGTCAACTAAATGAGATAGTATCGTTTGTAGATAACTTAAATGAGTTAAATACTGATGGTCTAGACCCAAAATTTAGTATGTTAGGGCATATCGCTCCTCTTAGAGAAGATAGTGTCAGAGAAAGTGATGAAATAGCTAAGTCTATATTTGAACATGCTCCAAAAGCTGAAGATGACTTTTTTATTGTTGATAAAATTATTGGCTAACAATGACACTCTATGGAATTAAAACATGCGATAGTGTTAGAAAAGCTGTAAAGTATCTCAAAAGTTCAAATATAGAGTATACCTTTTCTGATTTACGAGATACTCCTCCTGAGTGTTCACAAATTAAAAGTTGGCTTGAACAAGTTGAACTAAACAAGTTATTTAATAGTCGTGGCACAACTTACAGAAAACTTGAACTTAAAAAAATGAATTTAACTGATGAGCAAAAAGTTGAATGGTTATGTAAAGATAGTATGCTTATTAAACGTCCTGTTCTTGAATTTAATGGCAAGACTATATGTGGTTTTGATGAGAAAATATGGGATGAAGAGCTAGTTTGAGTTTAGATATTCGTAAATTATTAAAAACGGTTGTTGCTCACAAAGCTAGTGATTTACACCTAATTAGTAGAGCTGAACCACAAATTAGGCTTGATGGAAAATTAGCTCCTCTACAGATGGATGCATTAGATGGTAAAAGTATAGAGACAATGTGTTACTCGCTCTTAACAGAACAGCAAAAGAAAATTTTTGAAGAGCATAATGAGATAGACTTTTCGCTAGAGCTTCCAGAAGTTGGTCGTTTTAGAGTTAACTACTACCGCACGCTTGGAGATGTAGCAGCTGCATTTAGGATAATTCCAACTACTATACCATCTCTTGATTCACTTAATGCCCCACTAATTATAAAAGAGTTATCAAAAAAAGAGAAAGGGCTTATTTTAGTCACAGGTCCAACTGGAAGTGGAAAGTCAACAACACTAGCTGCTATGCTAAATGAGATTAATCAAAACTCACATTCACATATTATAACTATTGAAGATCCTGTAGAGTTTGTTCATACAAATAAAAACTCTGTTTTTAGTCACAGAAATGTTGGAAGTGATACTAAAAGTTTTGCACACGCAATTAAATACTCATTAAGAGAAGATCCTGATGTCATTTTAATTGGTGAGATGAGAGATAAAGAGACAATTTCAGCAGCGCTCACAGCAGCAGAAACCGGTCACGTTGTTTTTGCAACACTTCACACTAACTCAGCAATTCAAACTATGGATAGAATAGTAGATGCTTTTGATGGAAATGAGCAAGCTCAAATTAGAGCCCAACTATCATCTAGTTTAGTAGCAGTAATCTCACAATCATTGATACCAAAAGCCAACGGTGGAAGATTAGCAATTCATGAGATTCTAATAAACAATCCAGCAATCGCTAACTTGATAAGAGAAGATAAAACTCATCAACTATATTCACAAATGCAAATAAATCAAAACGCAACAAACATGAAAACGCAAACTCAAGAATTAATGAAATATTTAAAAGAGGGAACTATTACAAAACACGACGCAATACGTTTTTCAAACCGCACTGAAGAGTTTAATAGAACCTTGCATAATCTGTAATCTACAAAGCAAACAACTCTTTTTAAATTAGCTATCTAATCCATACTGTTAGTTATGCTAAAATACTTCTTAATTGAAGGCTGATTATGTAGGTATACTCATAAATTAATCTTTATTCGAATTTCTACCTAAGCTTACAAATTAATATTAAAGAATAGATAAAATATGGAAAATACAGTTACTCCTAAAATTTTTAATAAAAAAAATGCTACCTCATATGATGAACAAAGAGAAAAGTTGAAACCAATTAAAGATGCTCTTCATTTATGCATGAAAATGATTCTTTTGAAACTACCAAAAGATGCTAAAGTTTTATGTGTAGGTGCAGGAACTGGATCAGAGTTAATTTATCTTGCAGAAGAATTTCCTAAATGGAAATTCACTGTTGTAGAACCTAGTCCTGAAATGATGAAAATTTGTTATGAACAAACTCAAAAAAATGATATTACATCTCGCTGTACATTTCATGAGGGATATTTAGAAACACTCTCTTATAATGGTCAGTTTGATGTAGCAACAAGCATTTTAGTATCTCATTTCATAGTTAGTGAAGAAGAAAGAGTAAAATATTTTTCTAACATCGCAAAAGTTGTTAAACCAGATGGATATATGATAAACGCAGATTTGAGTGCTGATATGCTAGATTTTACGTATACTGGACTTTTAGATATATGGGTAAATATGCATGATTATGCAAAAATGCCAGCAAATATTGAATCATTTGGTCATAATGTAGCTCTGCTTTCTACAGAAAAAATTGAATCAATGATTATAGCTGGAGGTTTCAAGAACCCAATTTTATTTTACAAAACTTTATTTATTCAGGCTTGGTATTCTAAGGTAAAGAATTTAGATTAATTAAAAAGTTCTATATTGATTTAGAATACAAGGTTAAACCACAAAAGAACACATATCTAACAAAACTTAAACAATGATTTAAAAAAGTTACAAATGGTGGAAAAACACCACCACTTTGTCTATACTAAAGCTTTGCATCACCACGTGCTTTTACCCACGCTTTTTGATCCCATGTACCTAACTTATTTATACGTTCCATTAGGTATGAAAAATCTTCAGGTAAAAGTGCTTGATCGCCATCACTTAATGCACAACTTGGACATGGGTGAACCTCTATAATTGCACCATCTGCACCAACTGCCATTCCAGCATAAGATAGTGAACTAACATACTCACGAGTTCCAGCAGCATGGCTAGGATCTACAATTACAGGTAGGTGAGTTCTCTCTTGCATATATGGAACTAAATTAACATCTAAAACATTTCTAAATGCTGGCTCATACGTTCTTGTCCCACGTAAACACATAATTACATCTCTAAGTCCACCAGCCATAACATACTCAGCAGACATTAGATGTTCTTTTACAGTTGAAGCAATTCCATTTTTCAAAATTACTGGTTTACCTAAAGTTCCTATCTCTTTTAATAAAGAGAAGTTTTGCATATTACGCGCACCAATTTGAATAACATCAGTATATTGATAAACTAGGTCAATATCTTTTTCACTTAAAAGCTCGGTTACAATTGGAAGACCAGTCTCCTTGCGAGCTTCAGCTAACATTTGAAGTCCCTCTTCACCTTTACCTTGGAAAGAGTATGGGCTAGTACGTGGTTTAAATGCACCACCACGAAGCATAGTAGCACCTGCTGCTTTTACAGAGGTTGCAATATTAATTAAGTTTTCATATGTATCAACAGAACACGGTCCTGCAATTACCACTTTATTACCACCACCAAGTTTTACACCGTTTACATCTATGATTGAATCAACAGGATGAAATTCACGGCTTGCAACTTTATATGGGGCTGAAACTTCTAAAACTTGTTCAACACCAGGGAGTGAATGCAAAGCATAACCTGCAATATCACGTTTATCCCCTACAATTCCAATAACTGTCTGTTGCTCACCTGGAGCTAAACTTGTTTCGTGTCCCCACTCTTTTAACTGTTCTCTAGTCTTTTCTATGTCTGCTTGGGTTGCTGTATGTTTCATTACTAATATCATCATATGTACCTAATCTTACTCTAAGTGTAATCGAATTTTAAGCGATATATTATCTGCTTAAAACAAAATGTTTGGTTAAACAAGTTTCTTTTTTGCAAAAAATAGATACAATTACGGAAATAAAGCAATTAAAAAAGTGAGCAAAATGCATATTAATGAATTAGAAAGCATTATTGAATCTGCAAAAAAAGAGATGCTCGCACGCCACGCAGAACATGAAGATACAGATTTATTTTTATCCTTTTTAGAAACGATTGCCGTAAAGTATGCAAATAAAAAACTAATATTTAATTATGAAAAAAATAATGACCTATTGGAAAATTACCAAAAATTAATTCACACAAGTATAGATGAGTATGACATTACAAATGAAAAGATAAAAACTATCCATAGTGAAAGTGATATTTTTTTAAAACATAATACAAAAGCTGAAGGCTTAATTGAGGTAGAAGGTTTAGTAAAATACTTCAATGAATTTCAAAACAAAATAAATGATGAGCTAGAACGTGCAAATGTAACAATAGAAAAACTTAAACATGAAGTCAAAGAGCTTGAAAATACAACAAATATCGACCCATTAACTTTAGCTCACAATAGAAGAGGTTTACATAACTTCTTAGATCACATTTTAGAAGTTGCTTCAGCTGACAACAAACAGTTAGATATGTGGCTAATAATGCTTGATGTTGATGATTTCAAAGTTGTAAATGACACTTATGGTCATGTAGCAGGAGATAAAGTTTTAATATTTCTTGCAAAAGTCTTACGCTCAATAGTACGCAAAAGTGATAATATCTTCAGATTTGGCGGTGAAGAGTTTATGATTGTTTTAAATAGAGTAACAAAAGAAAAAGCTTACCAAACAGCTAATCGTATTTTAGAGACAATCCGTAAAAATAAACTAATTTACAAATCTGACACAATAAATATTACAATCAGTTTAGGACTTTGCCAGCACCAAAAAGGTGATAACATTGAATCAATCGTAGATAGAACAGACAAATTATTATACAAAGCAAAAAATAGCGGAAAAAATAAAATTGAGATGCAAGGGGATTACTAGTGGACGAATTGAACTACTTTGACTTAGGCGCAGCGATTATAATTTTGTTACTTGGTTTAAAGGGTCTTATAAATGGATTTTTCAAAGAACTTTTTGGAACACTTGGAATCATAGGTGGTATATATGTTGGTTCATCATATGCTAATGAGGCTGGTTCTTTTTTAAGTGATAAACTTTTTCATTTTGACAATAGCGCAGTCATAACGTTCACTGGTTTTCTTGTAACACTAGCAATTTTTTGGATTGCAATGACACTAATTGGTGGTTTTTTTGCAAAACTTACATCTATGACTGGTTTAGGTGTCGCAGATAAAATAATGGGCTTTTTATTGGCAACTACAAAGATATTTTTAATTCTTTCTGTGACTGTATATGCCCTAAGCAATATAAAAATCATACAAAGTTCTGTTGAATCTATTATGAATAATAGTGTCATCTATCCAATTTTACGTAAAACTGGACAGGTAGTTGTAAAAATTGACCCTAGTACATTTATGGATGAAAACACATCTACAGATTCTAATAGTACTTTAAGTAAAAAAATAGATGAAACAGTAACGACAGTTAAAGAGCAAATTTCTGTAGAAAATACACCAAAGGAAACTATCACGCATGAATAATTTTTCCTTGCCAACAATTGATTATGATCCACTTTTAGAGGAGTTTAAAAAACTTCTTAAGAAGCGTAGCCTTAAATTTACTATACAACGTGAAGTTATTTTAAAGACTCTATACAATTGTCAAGAGCATTTAACTCCTGAGGGACTTCACGATACAATACAAAATAGTTATCCTGAACTAAAAGTGGGTATCGCTACGGTTTATCGTACACTTTCACTACTTGAAGAGTCTGGACTTGTTACGTCACTCTCATTTGGCGCAGATGGAAAAAAATATGAACTTGGTGCAAAAGATCACCACGATCATATGATTTGTACTGAATGTGGACGCATCACAGAATTCTTTGATGAAGAGATAGAGAACCGTCAAGAAACAATAGCAGCAAAAAATAATTTTAAAATCATAGACCATTCAATGCAGATTTACGGAATTTGCGCTGAATGTCAAAAAGAGAGTTGAGTATTAATGTTTGAAAACCAGTATGTACAACAGAGAATAGAAAAAGCTAATCAGCTTAGAGAGAGTGGACACAATCCATATAGTAATAGAGCTAGTAGAGATATAACAACAAAAGAGTTTAAAGAGCGTTATGCAAATATAAGCGAACTTGAAAATGGACGTGATGAGAGTGTTAGCGTAACAATTGCAGGAAGAATTAAATTTCTTCGTCACATGGGTAAAGCTGCTTTTGCAAAAGTTGAAGACCCTAGCGGATTACTTCAGATATATTTTAGTAAAAATGAAATTGGAGAAGAGTGGTTTAAAGAGGCTAAAAAATTAATTGAAGTTGGCGACATAATATCAGCAACTGGTTATCCATTTCTTACAAAAACAGAAGAACTAAGCCTACATGTAAGCGCTCTTGAAATTGTTACAAAAGCTATTTCTCCACTACCAGAAAAATTTCATGGTATGACAGATAAAGAGTTGCGCTACCGCCAACGATATTTGGACATGATTATGAACCCCGATGTTCGTGATGTTTTCATAACAAGAAGCCGTATTATTAGTCATATAAGAACATTTTTTGAACAACGTAACTTTCTTGAAGTGGAAACTCCAATGCTTCATCCAATTGCAGGTGGAGCTAATGCTAAACCATTTATTACACACCACAACGCATTAGATGTTGAAAGATTTTTAAGAATTGCACCAGAACTTTATCTAAAACGTCTAATTGTTGGTGGAATGGAAGCAGTTTTTGAAATAAATAGAAACTTTCGTAATGAGGGAATGGATATGACCCATAACCCAGAATTTACGATGATAGAATTTTACTGGGCATACCACAGAGTTGAACATTTAATAGAAATTACACAAGATTTATTTAACTCTCTATTTGATAATCTTAACTTACCAAAAATTTTAGAGTATGGTGAACTTACAATTGATTTTTCAGCGCCTTTCAAACAGATTAGCTATACAGATTCCTTAATTGAGATTGGTGGAGTATCTGCTGATATAGTAGAAGATAAAGAAAAAATCATAAATCTTTTAAAAGAGAATAAATTAGAAGCAAATGAAAAACTTAGTTTAGGTGCGCTTAAAGCAGAACTTTTCGATGCTTTTGTAGAAGAAAAATTAATTAATCCAACTTTTATTACAGATTTTCCAATAGAAATTAGCCCACTTGCACGTAGAAATGATGAAAATCCAGATATTGCTGATAGATTTGAGCTTTTCATTGCAGGTACTGAAATAGCAAATGGTTTTAGTGAGCTAAATGATCCACAAGATCAATATGCAAGATTTAAAGCACAAGTTGATGCAAAAGATGCAGGTGATGATGAAGCGCATGGGATGGATGAAGATTACATTAATGCGTTAAGTTACGCAATGCCCCCAGCTGCTGGTGAGGGGATAGGAATTGATCGCCTTGTAATGATGCTTACAAACCAACACTCAATTAGAGATGTACTACTATTCCCAGCGATGAGACCACTACAAACAAATACAACTGAAGAAGAGACAGGAGAAGATAAATAATGAATTACTTAGAGCAAAATGACCCAGAAATTTTTGAACTTGTTGAAAAAGAGTTAGAGCGTCAAAGCAGTGACCTAGAGATGATTGCTAGTGAAAACTTTACATTTCCAGCGGTAATGCAAGCTATGGGAAGTGTATTTACAAATAAGTATGCAGAGGGTTATCCATATAAACGTTATTATGGTGGGTGTGAATATGCTGATGGTGTAGAGCAACTTGCAATTGATCGTGCAAAAGAGCTATTTAATTGTAAATATGCAAATGTTCAACCACACTCAGGAAGCCAAGCAAATGGCGCAGTATATGCAGCACTACTTAAAGCTGGTGATAAACTCTTAGGTATGGATTTAAGTCATGGTGGTCACCTAACACATGGTAGTAAACCATCATTTTCTGGTAAAAACTACCAAAGTTTTACATATGGTGTTGAACTTGATGGTCGTATTAATTATGAGCGAGTTTTAGACATTGCTCAAACTGTTAAGCCTAAAATAATTGTTTGTGGAGCTTCAGCGTACGCAAGAGAGATTGATTTTGCAAAATTTCGTGAAATTGCTGATGCTGTTGGTGCTATACTTTTTGCAGATGTTGCACATATTGCTGGATTAGTTGTAGCTGATGAACACCCAAGCCCATTCCCTCATGCACATGTCGTAACTACTACTACTCACAAGACACTAAGAGGTCCAAGAGGTGGTCTTATTTTAACTAATGATGAAGATATATCTAAAAAAATTAACAGTGCAATTTTCCCAGGAACTCAAGGTGGTCCTTTAATTCATGTAATTGCTGCAAAAGCTGTTGGTTTTAAATATAATTTAGCACCGCAGTGGAAAGAGTATGCAGTTCAAGTTAAAGAGAATGCTTCAATCCTTGCAGATGTACTAATGAAACGTGGTTTTGATGTTGTAAGTAATGGTACAGACAACCATCTAGTGCTTGTTTCACTTTTAAATAAAGAGTATAGTGGTAAAGATGCAGATGCAGCATTGGGAAATGCAGGAATTACCGTAAATAAAAATACAGTTCCAGGTGAAACAAGAAGTCCATTTGTAACGAGTGGACTTAGAATTGGCGCACCTGCACTTACTGCACGTGGAATGAAAGGTAATGAGTTTAAACTCATTGCAAATAAAATTGCAGATGTTTTGGACGATATAGATAATACAAAGTTGCAAGAGAGTGTAAAAGAAGAGTTGCACGCTATGTCTAAAAACTTTATCATTTATACACAGTCGACATATTAGGAGCAATTAATTTGCAATCAGCAGATACAAAATTAATAAAGATGTTAACAGATCACTATTACATCAAACAACCAACAACAGTAGACAAAATTATGCACGCTGGAAAAACTTTTTATAATAAGTTTGAAAGAGTTGATAAAACACTTTCTCATCAAATAATATCTCAACATCTAAAAAAAGAGATAACTGTTGCACATGAGTTAGTAAATAAACATGGTAAAGTAGAAAATATTATTATTGACTATAATGGAAGAGATCCTGAACGCTTCTATCACAAAGCGCAGCTTCTTCTTCGTGAAGAGGGATATATTAACTTTACAGCTTATGAGACGGCTACACCTGGACATTTACATCTCTATATCCATAAGGGGCATACAACATTGCATGAAGCTTACCAATTAGGTAAAATGATTTCAATGAAACTAGCAGCAAAACAGCCAAAACAGTGGAAAATGTTTCCAAGTCAAGAAGTTCCACCAGAGTTTAATATTTTAACACTACCATATGCAATATACGCTAAAGAGCGTGGTGCATCATGGTCTAAACATATGTAAGAACCGTAAAAAAAGCCAACTGCTTGGCTTTTTAATGAAATTAAACATGCGCTTTTTATGTATAATTATTTTCTTAGAATAAAGAGTTAAACTCCAATTACACAAACACTAAATTTTAGCTACAATATACAAAATATTGAAGGCTTTTAATGAATTACAATTTTGAATGGGATCCAGCAAAAGCTATAAGTAATCTATCAAAACATAAAATCAGTTTTGAATCTGCAACTTCTATTTTTAAAGATAAAAATTCAATATCTGTATTTGATGATAGTCACAGTAAAAATGAAGATAGGTGGGCTACAATTGGTTTAGATATTAAGACTAGGACATTAGTTGTTATTCATACTTATATGTCAATTGACAAAGATAATTGCAATATTAGAATTATAAGCGCTAGGAAAGCAACAAAACAAGAAGAAGAAATTTATAACAAAGGATGAATTATGAAAGAAGAATATGATTTTTCAAAAGGTGAAAGAGGAAAGTTTTACAATGAAAATGCAAATTTTCATCTACCAATATATTTAGATTCTAAACTAGAAGATTTTATTACAAAAATTGCTAACGAGCAAAAGACAACTATAACCCAAGTTGTAAATAATCTACTTTTCAAAGACAAAGAACTTATAGAACTAGCTAGAGCTGAAGTCTAACATAACATGATTTCTTTCAATAACAAATATGAGCGAATAATCTTAATAAGATAAAACCTATTTTAGCTATAATTAGACTTTTAAATAATAAGTATTAAAATTACTAAAAATATTTTAATAAATTGCCGATATAAAACATTAAGGTATATTTATTGCTTGTTGATACAAATAAACAGATTTTGGAGATATAAAGATGGCAGAAAAAGATGAATTGATGAACGATGGTAGAAATAATGAGCTAAATGACATTATTTTAAACCAAGGTGGCAAAAATAATAATATTAAAAAGTTTGCGCTACTTGCTGCAGTTCTTGGTATTGTATTTATTATAGTCATTGTTGTTATGAACTCTATGAACTCTAATACATCAAATTTTACGCAAGCTGTTCTTCCACCTGAGCCAAAATCTATACAAAGCATCGATAAAGACCCTCTTTTTGAACCAGTACCAGTTATTACACAAACTGAAGAGCAAAACGATAAAATTGATACAATTACTAAAAAATTAAAAGAGCAAAGTATTGAAGATGAGAAAGTTACAGTTGATGCGCCAGCTGTAGAAGCAGAAGTGATTCCAGAGCCTACAATAACAAAAGCTCCTACACCTCAAAAATTAACTCCTACTGAGACTCCATCTAAAAATGTCGTTATGAATAAAGCTAAAAGTGGAACATATATTCAAGTTGGTTCATTCACAAGGTTAACCCCAAATGAAGAGTTACTTCAAAAAATAGTTAAAAATGGCTACACATATTTTACACATGAAATACAAATCAATGGGAAAAAGATAAAAAAACTTTTAGTAGGCCCTTACAATGGTAGAAAAAGCGCTTTAAAAGATATTGAAAATGTACGTCGTCTCATTGAAAAACAAGCTTTCATATTAAAGATATAGTTTGATTTTCTCACGCTCATTACAACTCGATCAATTTACACCTGTTGCACTTTATCGTAAACTAAGAGAAAAGTATTCAGGTGATGATACATTCCTTTTTGAGAGTGGTGAGGTATGTAGTGATGGAAATTATAGTTTTATAGTTATTGGTGCGCATGAGCGAATTATCCATATAAATAATGAAACAACATATCAAGATGAAGATGGTAAAACTAAAGTGGTTGACCATAACCCATTTGACTTTCTAAAAAAATATTACTCTAAAATTGACTTTAATGCTTATAGACAAAAGAGTGAAGAACTTGGCGTAAGTTTTATAGATGGTTTTATAGGTTATATTGGTTACGATAGTGTAAGACTCTTTGAACCAATTTTACAAACAAGTATGAATGATTTAAAAGATGAATTAAATATAGCTGACGTAAACCTAATACGTCCAAAAATAAGTCTAATCTATTCTCATAAAACACATAAAATTACAATCCTAACTCCATTTGAAGAGAATATAGAAGAGATGAAAAGCGTTGAGAATCTAATTAAGACCTCATATGAATATCTTCCTCTAACTGCTACTAAAAATGTACAAGATGGGCAATTCGCATTCTCAAAAGAGAAATTTTTTGACATGGTTGATCGTTCAAAAGAGATGATAAAAAGTGGGGATATTTTCCAAATTCTAATGAGTAATAGATATACAAAAAAAGCAAAAGTAGACCCACTTAGTTTTTATAGAATCTTAAGAACAAAAAATCCATCACCATACATGTATCTTTTAGATTTTAATGACTTCTCAATTGCTGGAAGTTCACCAGAAGTAATGATACGTTTAAATGATGGGCAAATGCTACTTCGTCCAATTGCTGGAACTAGAAAACGTGGGAACACTCCACTTAGAGATAGAGAGTTAGAAGATGAAATGGTCAATGACCCTAAAGAGCGTGCTGAACACTTAATGCTAATAGATTTAGGAAGAAATGATGTTAGTAGGGTTGCAAAAACTGGTACAGTAAAAGTTAGTAATATGATGCATGTAGAAAAGTATTCTCATGTAATGCATATGGTAAGCGACGTTGTAGCTACATTAGATGATAAATATGACATGTTCGACCTGTTTGCCGCAACATTTACAGCAGGGACAATGACAGGTGCACCAAAGATTAGAGCTATGCAACTAATTGCAGAATATGAAGGAATTAAACGTAACTTCTACAGTGGATCAATTGGATATTTTGGATTTGATGGTAATATGGACAGTGCTATAACAATTAGAACCGCACTTTTAACAGAAGATAAAATTATCTTGCAAGCAGGCGCGGGAATAGTTGCTGATTCTGTAAATGAATTAGAGTATTTAGAAGTTAAAAACAAATTAGGTGCGCTTATGAACACACTAGATGACCTTGAAAATATATAAAAATTACTTATAATAAAAATAATGTAACACAAAAGTAATTATATTAATTTACAATTGCCAAAATCGAAGATTGAGGCTTGTTATGTTAACTATCAAAAATAGATTAATTGCTTTAGCAATATTCTTTATTGTTTCAATTTCAATATTCTTTATTATCTCACTAAGATCAAATAATATTATTTCCGAGCTAAATGAAATGAAATTTTCAACAAAAGATATTGAAGCGAAAATGCTACAATTAAGACGTAACGAAAAAGATTTTATGGCTCGAAATTTAATGAAATATAGCGACAAATTTGCTAAAAACCATATAAAACTTATAAATAGAGTAAAAAGTCTTATAGCCTCACTAAATAGTCACTCAATAACAACAGATGAGACCCAAAAACTTCTACTAATTTTAGATGACTATAAATCTGATTTTAACAAATATGTAACCATTCAAAAGAGTATCGGTTTAACAAAAAATGATTCAATAAAAGGTGATTTTAAAACTGCCTCAAATATCTTATTTGATAAATCAGTAACTATTGACAATAAAATAAAAAGAGATGTATTAAAACTAATTAGTCTCTCAAATGAGCTATTTAGCAACTATGATGATAAAACCCTTTCTAATATCAATGATTTATTTAAAAAAATAGAGACTTTTAATAATGAACATTCTGGCATTTTAGAGAACTTTGTCTCATTTAAATCTACATTTACAGAATATCTTACGCTTAAAAAAGAGTTAGGTATTAATCATAAAAGTGGCGCTCATGGCAAATTAAGAGAAACTATTCATAAAACAGAAACTATCTTAAAAGATTTAGTAAAAGTACTGAAAGTACATATTGAAGATAGTATTGATGATGCAAAATTTAATATGATAATTTTTCTTTTAATTTACATTATTATAGTTAGTATAATAATGACGAAGGTAATTAGCTCAATAAATAACAGAGTTAAAAACTTAAAAGATGTAATTACATGTATATCAGAGAATAAAGATTTAAGTCATCTTGTAAAAGTTGAACACAAAGATGAAATTGGTAGTATTAAGGATTCCCTCAATGAATTAATCTCATCTTTTAAAACCGTAATGAGTAGAGCTGTTATCATATCAACAGATACAAAAAATGTTGCTACAGAGCTTGATAAAACAGCTTCAATATTAGAAAATGATTCAAATAAAATGCAATTGTCAATAGATAAAATTAGTAATTTAGTTACTGATGTAGGCAAAAATCTAGATGCAACTGAGGAGTTAGCGGTGTCCAATACAGAAGATTTATTAAGTGCGCAAGATGTATTACAACATTTTGTTGAAAACCTAACAGGCGTAATAAGCATGATAGAAAATGGTAATGTTCGTCAATCTGAACTTTCAAATAAAGTCTCAGAGCTTTCATCACAAGCATCTGATATTAAGAATGTATTAGTCATTATTGGTGAAGTAGCAGAGCAGACGAATTTACTGGCATTAAATGCAGCAATAGAAGCAGCACGCGCTGGAGAACATGGCAGAGGTTTTGCAGTTGTTGCTGATGAAGTACGAAAATTAGCAGAACGAACACAAAAATCACTTAGTGAAATAAGTGCCACTACAAATGTTATTACTCAAAATATTACAGAAATAACCGCAGAATCTGAAATTACAACAAAAGAAAATAACACTGTAGCAGAAAAAGCAATTACGCTCTCTTCTGAAGCAGAAAGTACAATTATTCAACTTAATGAAACTGTAAATTCAGCCAAAACTCTAGTAAATAAAAACACCTATATAGCAACAAGAACAAAAGAGTTAATGAAAGAGATGGATTCTGTTGTAGCAATAGTACAAACAAATAGTAGACTATCAATATCAATCAATGACGTATCAACTCAACTAGCCAATAAAGCAGATATGCTAAACAGTGATTTAAATACTTTTAAAGTTTAAATATTCTCTTGTGATTCTTTAACTGTTTCAAACTCTAGTTTAGCCTCTTCTAAAATCTTTTGTGCGTCACTTAATGCGTTCATTCCATCTTTATAGAACTTGACACTATCTTGCAAGGTTACTTCCGGATTCATTAGTTTTTGTAGAATCTCTTTTGAGTTTTCTAACTTTTTTTCAAAATCTTTTGAGGTTGCCATATTAATTACCTTTTAATGCGTTCTCTATATAAGAGCTAAATTTTTCTGTCTCAACCAAAAAGGCATCATGCCCATAGTCACTCTCAACTTCTAAATAGTTGCTTTGGTCCTCTTTACCTATACGTTTCATTGCATGGTGTATCTCTAACATCTCTTTTGGAGTAAAGAGCATGTCACTCTCAAAACTTATTAGATATAGATTTGCACGAATAGATTTTAGAGCCTTTTCTAGGGAATCATACCCTCTACTTATGTCAAAAATATTGATAGCTTTAATTATATATAAATAGCTAAGAGGGTCAAAGCGCTGAGAAAAGTTATATGCGTTATATTCTAAATATCTCTCAACTTGAAACTGTCCAAAAAGTTCATATAGTCCATCTGTTCTTGTATACTCACGACCAAACTTTTTATCCATTGAGTCGTGTGATAGAAAACTAATGTGTCCTGCCATTCTAGCCACTGAAAGCCCTGATAGTCCATTTTCTTTAATATCTTCAGGATTATAGTACCCACCCATGAAAGATGGATCTTTTAAAATTGCTTCTTGCGATATTTTATTAAACGCAATTGCCCATGGTCTTGTAGCACTTGTTGATGCAAGCATGATTATATTTTTTGCAAAACGTGGGAAATCTACACCAAATTGTAATGCTTGCATACCACCCATTGAGCCACCAATAATTGCATGAACCTTATATATACCAAGTGATGAATAGAGTATATTTTGAGCATGAACCATATCTTTTATAGTAAGTACTGGAAATTTATAACGATATGGCTCCATACTAGGATAGACTGGTGACATCGGTCCAGATGAACCAAAACAACTTCCAATTACATTTGTACAGATTACAAAATATTTGTCAGTATCTACAGCTTTTTGTGAACCAATTAAAGCGTTCCACCACCCTGGTTTACTTTCACCCTCATATTGACCCGCAGCATGATGACTTCCAGTTAATGCGTGGCAAATTACAATTATATTACTCTTATCTTCATTCATCTGTCCATATGTCTCATACGTTATGTCATATGGTTCTAGTATACGCCCACTCTCTAAGTAGAGCGGATTAGTAAAGTGTGCAGTTTTAGTGGTAATTTTCATTAAAAGAAATTATGCCTTTTCTAATGCCTGCTTAATATCTTCAATTAAATCTTTTGAAGCTTCAAGACCTGCACTAATCCTAATTAAACCAGCAGGAACTCCCGCCTCTTCTAACTCTTTTGGTGAAAGTTGCATGTGAGTTGTGCTTGCAGGATGTGTAATAATCGACTTACTATCTCCAATATTTACTACAAGTGAGTAAAGTTTAGTTGCATCAACAACACGTTTAGCTGCTTCTAAATCACTAACCTCAAAACTAAGTAGTCCACTTGAACCTTTAGCTAAATACTTAGCAGCTTTTTTACTATTTTTATCACTTTTAAGTGCTGGATAATTCACTTTAAATACTTTTGGATGAGAATCCAAATATTCTGCTAAAATTAAAGCATTTGAAGAGTGTTCTCTCATTCTAAGAGCTAAAGTCTCTAACCCTTGAATAAATAGCCATGAATTAAACGGTGATGGAGTTCCACCTAAATCACGAAGAAGTGAAAGACGTGCGCGAAGAGTAAAAATGGGTAGTGGTATATCTGAATAAACTAAACCATGATAACTAGCATCAGGCTCATTGTAACAATCATAACGAGTATTACCTTTTATCAAATCAACCATATTTTCACGTTCGATTATAATACCACCGATTGCTAGTCCCTGTCCTGTTGTATATTTACTCGCACTATGAACAACAATATCAACGCCATATTCAATAGGTTTACAAAGAACAGGTGTTGCTACTGTATTATCTACAATAGAAATAATATTATGTTTTTTTGCAACTGCAACAATAGCTTCAATATCTGCAACATCTATACTTGGATTCGTAATAGTTTCAAAAAATATTGCTTTTGTTTTATCATCAATTAAAGCTTCAATTTCAGATGGATTTTGAACATCGAAAAATCTAGCTTCGATTCCAAAACGTTTTAGAGTGTGCGCAAAAAGTGTAAGTGAACCACCATAAAGTTGTTTTGCAGAAATAAAATTATCTCCAGTCTTTGCAACATTTGCAATAGCATAAAAGATTGCAGACATTCCACTTGATGTTGCCAGACCTGCAATCCCACCTTCCATAGCAGCCATTCTTTTCTCAAACACATCACTTGTAGGATTATTTAATCTTGTATAGATATTCCCAAGCTCTTTTAGAGCAAACAAGTTTGCAGCATGTTCAACATCACGAAACTCATAAGCTGTTGTTTGGTAAATTGGAACAGCCATTGTTCCATGACTATCCTTTTCATAACCCTCATGTAAAGCTAATGTCTGTTGCTCCATTTGTAACTCCAAAATTTATTTTTTAAACGTATAAAAGTCTTTTACACATGATAGTTCGGTGCTTCTTCAGTAATATAAACATCATGAACATGACTCTCTTTAAGTCCTGCACTTGTAATCTCGACAAACTCGGCTTTTTTCCAAAGTGTGGTAATATCTTTTGAGCCACAATACCCCATTGATGAACGAAGACCACCAAGAAGTTGATGAACGACTGAACCCATTGAACCACTATGAGGAACACGTCCCTCAATTCCCTCAGGAACTAACTTCTCAGTAGCAGTTCCATCTTGAAAATATCTATCTGTGCTTCCTTGCTTCATTGCACCAATTGAACCCATGCCACGGTATGCTTTATATTGACGGCCTTGATACATTATCATCATTCCAGGACTCTCATCTGTTCCAGCTAGAAGTGAGCCAATCATAACTGAACTAGCACCCACAGCTAATGCTTTTGCTACATCACCAGAATATTTAATACCACCATCAGCAATAATTGGAACATTATGTTTCTCACCAACCTTAGCACACTCTTCAATAGCGCTAATCTGTGGCATTCCAACACCTGAGACTATTCTAGTAGTACAGATTGATCCAGGTCCAATTCCAACTTTTACAGCGTCCGCACCAGCTTCAATCAAAGCTTCAGTTGCTTCTGCGGTTGCTACATTTCCAGCAACAACATCAACGGCAAGCTCCTTTTTTATCGCTTTTACAGTATCCATAATACCTTTTGAATGACCGTGTGCTGAATCTAAAACTAAAACATCCACACCAACTTCAACTAGCGCGCGCGCACGATCTAATTGCCCTACTCCAATTGCAGCACCAACACGAAGACGACCAAAATCATCTTTATTCGCATTTGGATACTCTATCTTTTTACGAATATCTTTAATTGTAATTAAACCCTTTAAATTTCCCTCTTCATCTACAACAGGAAGTTTTTCAATCTTATTTTTGTGCATAATTTTTGCGGCTTCATCAAGAGTTGTACCCTTACGTGTTGTAATAAGTGGCATAGCTGTCATAATTTTCATAACCATTTTCTGCATGTCTGTCTCAAATCGCATATCACGGTTAGTTAAAATTCCTAACAGTTTATCGTGAGGGTCAACTACAGGAACACCAGAGATTTTATAGTTATCCATTATCTCTTTTGCTTCACCTAATGTTGCATCTGGTGCTACATAAATTGGATCAATTATAATTCCACTTTCACTCTTTTTGACTTTTTTTACTTCCATAACTTGAGTATCAATATCCATATTTTTATGAATAATCCCCATCCCACCAAGTCTTGCCATAGAAATTGCAGCTTTATGCTCAGTAACTGTATCCATTGCAGCTGATACCAAAGGCATATTTAAAGAGATATTACGGCTAAATTTTGTCTCTAATGAAACCTCTTTAGGTAAAACTTCCGAATACTGCGGAACTAAAAGTACGTCTTCAAATGTTAAAGCTTTTTTACGAATGTTCATAGTTGTTTTCCTTATTTTAATGCTCTTTCTAAACTTAATGCTCCATCAAACAGTGTCTGTTCATCATATGCTTTTGCTATAAACTGTAGTCCAATTGGAAGTCCATTATCATCTCCACACGGTACACTAATAGCAGGTAATCCCGCTAAGTTTACAGAAATTGTATAAATATCGCTTAAATACATCTGTAGTGGGTCTTTTTTGCTTCCAAACTTAAATGCAGCAGTTGGTGTGACTGGACTTAAAACTAAATCTACTTCTGCAAAAATTTTGTCATATTCATTTTTTATAAGTTGTCTACTTTTTTGAGCTTTTACATAATAAGCATCATAATAACCGCTAGATAAAACAAAGTTTCCCAGTAGTATTCTACGTTTTACCTCATCTCCAAAACCTTCACTTCTAGTACGAACATACATATCTTTTAAATCTGTACCAGCAACACGATTTCCATAACGTACACCATCATACCTTGCTAAGTTTGTTGTAGCTTCAGCAGTTGAAGTTATGTAGTAGGCAGATACATCATACTTCGCATCCATCAAACTTTTATGAACAATTGTATGACCCTCATCTTCAAGTATTTTCATCGCATTTTTATAGGCATCAACAACAGCATCATCAGCACCGTCAATGTAGTTATCAATAACTGCAATTTTTAGTTTTCTGTTCGGATTTAAATTTTGGCTTACTTTTTCATATGAAATATCTGCACTTGTACTATCTTTTTCATCATAACCACTAATAATGTCATACAAAATTGCAGCATCTTCAACATTTTGAGTCATTGGACCAATTTGATCTAAGCTACTACCATAAGCAGATAAACCATAACGACTAACACGTCCATAAGTTGGCTTCATCCCAACAATCCCACAAAATGCAGCAGGTTGGCGAATTGAACCACCTGTATCACTGCCAAGTGCTGCAATAGCAATACCAGCACCAACAGCAGCAGCACTTCCACCACTACTTCCACCAGGGACTCTACTTGAATCATGTGGATTTAAAGTTCTACCATAAAAACTTGTCTCAGTAGAACTACCCATGGCAAACTCATCCATATTTGCACGACCAAATGGACTAATTCCTCTCTCTCTCATATTTTTAACAACAGTAGCATCATATGGAGCGATATAGTGTTGTAAAATTTTACTTCCACCACTTACATTCCAACCAGTTACTTGAATATTATCTTTAACTAAAATAGGAACACCATTGCCACTCTCTTCAAGTCCGATATAGGCATTAATATCTTTTTTAGCTTCTATTTTCTCTTTTAACTCAGCTTTTAGCTCACTAAGCTGAGCCTCATTCATTGTAAGAGCTTCTTTTAAAGTTACCACCTATATCTCCTTTTTAGCTTTTTTTACAGCATATATGCCAAGTGCTGTTGTTATTAATATTAGTACAATTGTAATGCCAATAAATAGCGGTGTTGGAGTGCTACTTAGCATTCATAACCTCATCACATCGCTTACAAAGCACATCCTCTTTATCAGCTGAGAATTTCCAACATCGTGGACATTTATGCGCTTGTGCTTTAACTATGTAAAATCTATCACCATTTAATTCAAAACTACCCATATCGCTATCTGCTGGTTTATATTTAACGCCGCTAACCATAAACCAATCCTCAGCTTCAATTGAATCTATATCTTCAATAATTTTAGAGTTTGTAAATAGCTCTAACTCTAGAGTACTTTTTATAGTTTTCTCTTTTTTCAAAACATCTACTACTTCAGAAAATTTATCACGCGCATCAATCATATATTGTGCATCAAAATCACTTTTAACTTCTGGTAATTTAACATATTCATAATCGAAAATATCTTCTACATCACCTCTTATAATTGCTGGGGCGTGTTCTAAAATCTCATCTGCTGTATATGTCAATACTGGTGCAATTAGTCCTAAAAGTGAGCGTACTATCAAAGCCATAGCACTCTGACTAGCACGTCTATGAGATGAATTTTTATCATCACAATATAATCTATCTTTACATAGATCCATGTAAATTCCACTAAGTTCATTTACAATATAATTATTTAGTAAACTCATAGCCTTCACAAAATCGTAAGCATCAAATGCTTCATGTGCTTCATTAAATACTTCATATGAACGAGCTAGTATCCAGTTGTCTACTACGCTCATCTCTTCAAACTCTGAAATTTTCTCTAAATCATTAACATTTGCAAGTAAAAATCTAAAAGTATTTCGTAGTTTACGGTACTGCTCAGAAGTCTGTTTTAAAATTGCATTACTAATTTTCAAATCGTTCTGATAATCACTCGTTGCCACCCAAAGACGTAGTATCTCACTACCATACTCTTTTAAAACTTTGTCAGGTGCAACAACATTACCCTTAGACTTACTCATCTTCTCACCCTTGTCATCGACAGTAAACCCATGAGTAAGAACTGCTTTATAAGGTGCTTGATGCTCAACTGCCGTACTTAAAAATAGTGAGCTTTGAAACCAACCACGATGTTGATCACTTCCCTCTAAGTATAAATCAGCTGGATACGAGCCTGCATCATAATTTCTACTTTTTAAAACTGCTTTCCAAGTTGATCCACTATCAAACCAGACATCTAAAATATCTTCTACTTTTTCAAGCTCTTCAGCTTTATAACCACTTCCAGGGTAGAGTAACTGCTCAATAGACATACTAAACCAAACATCAGTCCCACGCTGCTCAAAAATCATCGCAGTAAAATTTAAAACCTTTTCATCTAATACTGGCTCTCCAGTAATTTTGTGACGAAATAATGCAATTGGAACACCCCAGTCACGTTGACGACTAATACACCAATCAGGACGATTTTCTACCATTGTACCTATTCTATTGTGACCAGTTGCTGGAATGAATTTTGTCTCACCAATCTCGTGTGTTGCAATATTTCTTAAAGTTCTATTTTCACTCTCAGGAACAGCATCAACTGAGATAAACCACTGCTTTGTTGCACGGTAAATTAGCGGAGTTTTTGAACGCCAACAGTGTGGGTAGGAGTGAACAAACTTATTTTGTTTAAGAAGTGCGCTACCTAAAAATTCTAAAATTTTCTCATTTGCTTTAAAAACATGAGTACCTACAAAACTCTCAGCCTCTGGTAAAAGTTTTTCGTGAACTATAGTCTCATCATAACATCCGCGCTCATCTACTGGCATCACAACATCTAAATTATATATTAAACCAACACGGTAATCATCTTCACCGTGACCAGGTGCAGTATGTACAGCTCCACTACCACCATCCATTAAAACATGCTCACCTAAAACAACATGAGAGTTACGTCCATTAAGTGGATTTATTGCTATTAGATTTTCTAGTTCAGTTGACGTAAACTCTTTTTCAATACTCTCAGAGACTATACCCTCTGCTAATAGACTTTCATGTCTAGCACTCGCAATAATATGCCCACTTGAAGTTAAAATATACTTCTCTTCTGGCTTAAGACTAATTCCTGTATTTGCAGGAAGCGTCCATGGCGTTGTTGTCCAAATTACTAAGGCAGCTTTATCTACACCTAGTTTCTGTTTTGAATTATCATCTAACTCAAATGCAACATAAATTGAGTAATCTTCTTTATCTGCATATTCAACTTCAGCTTCAGCAAGAGCTGTACGCTCTGCCCAACTCCAGTAAACTGGTTTGCTACGTTCAATCAGCAGTCCTTTACTCGCAACATCACAAAGAGTTCTAAAAATATTTGCTTCAAAAGCGTAATCCATAGTTAAATATGGCTTTTCCCAATCAGCAATAATTCCAAGCTGTTTAAACTCATCTCTTTGAATACCCACAAATTTTGCAGCATGTTCACGACAAAGCTGCCGAACTTCAGCCGTACTTAATGCCTCTTTTTTTGCTTTTGAACCAAGCTTTTTCTCCACTTGTTGCTCAATCGGAAGACCATGGCAATCCCAGCCTGGAGTAAAACGTACCGATTTACCATTAAAATAGTTAAATTTAACAATAATGTCTTTTAAAGTTTTATTTAAAGCATGCCCAATATGCGTATGACCATTTGCATATGGTGGTCCATCATGAAGAGTAAAGCTCTCTGTAGCATCTTTACGTTTTGTCTTCATTTTTGTGTAAACATCACGTTCATACCACGAAGCATAACGCTTTGGTTCATTCTGCGCTAAATTTCCACGCATTGCAAAAGTTGTCTTTGGAAGTAGGAGGGTCTCTTTGTAATCCATGTGTAATTCACTCCTGAAAAATTTTTGCATTATAACTAATGAGTAGTTAATATATGCTATGATTTTTGCCATGAAATCAACACTACTATTTGTCGGAACTAAATTTCGGCTCAATCAAATATTAAATAACTACATTCTACGTCATGTGAGCGGTGAAGGTATACACGCACAAAGTATAATTTACTTTGATTCAAATGATAAAGATCTTCTACTAGAACTTGAACGTCTGCTAGAACTTAACCTCAATCTAATAATTGCCACTGATGAACAGACATTTGCGCTAATGGGCAAAATGTTATGTACATTAACTCAAGATAATCAAGTCCTTTTTGATGATATGCTTTTACCATCTAAAACAAGTGTATATGAACAAAATAGTTATCTCTTAGAACACAATAGTAGTCGAATTAATGTTCTACTTACTCAAACATCAGAAGAGCTTCCTCCAATTCTTTTAAACCACACCTCAGATAAAGTACAACTTCATATCTTTGAAGAGGAAAAACCACTTATTTTACTTGAACCTCTTGCAAAAACTTTTGAAGTAGATATGAATCTAATAAAAATAGTAGATGGCTGGCTTCTTCTTGAAGTTCAAAGTAGAAAATTTGGACATTTAGCTAAGTTTATTGAAAAAAGTACAACTTTGCTAAGTAAAAAAATTATAGCCTCTAAAGATCCAATAACTTATATCATTGAGAAACTAGCTCATAGAGGTAAAAAAGTTACATTTGCTGAGAGTTGTACAGGTGGACTTTTAGCATCATTAATAACTTCAAAAAGTGGTTCTTCTTCTGTATTTAATGGTTCGCTTATAACATACTCAGATAAATTAAAATCTGAATGGCTCGGAGTTGATGAAAAGGTATTACAAAAACATGGTGCAGTTAGTGAACAGACTGTCAAAAGTATGCTACTTGGAGCACTTTCTGTAACAAAAGATGATTATGCACTAGCAATTAGTGGTATTGCAGGTCCAACTGGTGGCAGTGAAGACAAACCAGTAGGTACGGTAATTATAGGTGCTGCAAAGAAGGATAAAACTCTTGTAAGGAGCTGTATGTTTGCAGGAGATAGAAAATATATTCAAGAGCAAAGTTCATATACAGCATTAAAAATGTTACTTGAATTAGATAATGAGCTATTTTTTACAAATCTTCTTGACAATTAGGAACAATTTACCTATAATTTCGCCTCATGTCTCGTTAGCTCAGCCGGTAGAGCATTTCCCTTTTAAGGAAGTGGCCGTTGGTTCGAATCCAACACGGGACACCAGTTTTAATGTTGCAAACCAAAAGACCCTTTCGTCTAGTGGCCAAGGACATTATCACTTCATGGTAATAACAGGGGTTCAAATCCCTTAGGGGTCGCCATTTTTTGGTCGCTTAGCTCAGTTGGTAGAGCGCTACCCTTACAAGGTAGATGTCACAAGTTCGAGTCTTGTAGCGACCACCATTTTTTGACTTAGTCAAAAAATATCTTTTTATTGTTACATTTTAGTGCGGTGGTAGTTCAGTTGGTTAGAATATCGGCCTGTCACGCCGAGGGTCGCGAGTTCGAGTCTCGTCCACCGCGCCACTTTTATTTATTTGCACCGAATCTTTAAGCTCACTTTACTTAAAACTTAGGCACAACTAAATTAGAAGACTATTTTTAAATTGGTCGCTTAGCTCAGTTGGTAGAGCGCTACCCTTACAAGGTAGATGTCACAAGTTCGAGTCTTGTAGCGACCACCATTTTTATTGTTACATTTTAGTGCGGTGGTAGTTCAGTTGGTTAGAATATCGGCCTGTCACGCCGAGGGTCGCGAGTTCGAGTCTCGTCCACCGCGCCATATCTTCGAAAAAAATTTCATAAAATGTTTTAAATCATAATAATTTATAATTTTATACATCTAACAAAACTGTTATCTGACTTTGAAGTTGATCTACTTGTGCCTGAATCAAAAAACACTCGAAAAGCTTTATTAAAACCTATACTATCTTCTGTTGATGACCAATAAAAGTGTACAGAATTAAAACCATCTATCTTTAAAGAGAATGATTCAGTTAACTCAGCTAATGTTGGAAGTCTTGCTAAAGAAGAAGCACAAAGAGATGTTGCATCTTTCCATGACATCAACTGAGGTGCTTCTTCTAGCCAATTTTCTAACTTAATAGCCTTACTATATAGTACTACCTCATCAGAAACACTCTTAGCCTTACTAATTAATACATCTATATCACTTGCTATTGAATCTTTAAGTAATATAGTTTTACTGTTAACATTCTGTTGTGTAACCTCATCTAAAGCACTAATATTTTTTGCAATAATTTGTGTAACTGTAGTTCCGTCTACAATTTCCCCTAAGACTCTTTTTTCAATAATTTCTTTAAATGCTACTGAGACAGCATATACTATTTTAGTTGAGATTTCATCACCAAAAATATCATTATATTGTTTACTTTTTTGACTAACTGTTACATCATCTAAAAATTTATCAGTAAAGTCTGAAATATCCAATTTTTTATTTTTCTCTGCTAATCTATCTATTTGACTTTTAACTAAAGCACGCGCTCCTCCTACACCACCAATAATTGCAATAGCTTTTACAACATTTTTTGCCTCTATTGATAGAGCTGTAAAATTACTATCTGTAATAGCTACATTTTGAAGTTTTTGTTCTATCTTATTAGTAACTAATTCAATAGCTTTCTGGGTAATCTCAATCTGATTAAGAGCATCTGAACTTTTATATTTTTCTTCATCGATATTAAGAGCAAATTGAGTTACACTTCTCAAAATATCTTTTACAGAATCTAATTTATCTTTACTATTTTGCTCACTAAACCCTAAAACACTATTATCTATCAAAGTAGTAATATCTAACATCGTGCTATTAAAATCGGTAGTTGTATCACCTAAACTTTTTGCAATGCTATCCATAGCAATCTCAATACTCTTTTGAATACTATCTACATTAGAAGCATCTGTAACACTTTTTGCAATTGCCTCTGCTGTTTTTTCAACAATTAACGCAATTCTTAAAAGTTTTGCTGCGTTATTTTTATCTGAAACTACATTACTTTGAAGCAATGCAATAAGATCACTTATTAGCGATTCTTTATCCACTCCAAAAAGTAGTGCAACTCTTTTTTCAGTATCATCTAACAAAACATTGACTGCGCGTAAGGATTTGGTTTCTTTTTGAGTATCACTAAAAATTTTTGAGACTATTGAACTAATTGGAGTAATATGTCTTATTACACTATTAGTTTCACTACAATCCAAATTTAAAACAACACCTTTTAGTACACCTTCAAATGTTTCACCACTACTTTTATCATTTCCTCTTGCTGCACGAATAACATATGCTGAAGAGCTATTTGAGTTTATATATACTTTATAGCCACCATTATTCGCGCTTTTCAATGAAGTAATCGCATTTAAAGTAGTAGGTGCTGTAACAAAGGGAAGTATCTTCCCTGTATCTAGCGATAAAATTTCAAGTCTTGCATCTTTTATATAACCATCAACAATATTTCCACTAATTTCAATATGTGGAATTAACTGTAAATCTGCATTTGAGTTAACCCAATACCCACGACCCTTTGTAATTTGAGTAAGTTTGTCTATGTTTTCTGGTGTATACTGCTTCCACTTTGAATTAATATCATACGCCCAAACAGACTTAATTGAACTATTATTAAAAACATGATTCACACATAAATTTTGCAAAGCACCAAGTAACCTCCAACCATTTACAACATTTACACCATATATTGCACCTACTTCTAAAGCTGTACTATCATCAAAACTTAAAGTTAAATTTTTAGAAGCATTTAGCCAATAACCCTCACCACCTAATAGTTCATTTATAGGTTCAAAAGATGTATCCTGAGGATAGCTAATAAATGAACCACCTTTATAAGAGAAGACTCCAATTATTCCAGCTTTATCAAAAATTGACATATCAGTTATTTTACTTTGAGCGCCAAGTAGCTGCCAACCTTTCTTGACATTAACATCTAAGGCAAATAGAAAGTTAGTCATAACAATTAATAACAAACTTATCGCTATTTGCATTATCTCCCCTTACTTGACACAATTCTATCATATTAAAAAATTCTATAAGATAAAACGTGATAGAATTAGCACATATTAGTTAGTAAGGAGTTCATGATGAACATGAGCATCGTTGGACGTCACATGGAATTGACGGACGGAATAAAACATTACATAGAAAACGCTTTCGAAAGCTTACAAAAATATCAACTAGATATAATATCTATATCTGCGATTCTCTCTTCGGATGAGAAAAAAGGTAAACAACGTACAAGTGTTAACTTTACTATTAACCTAGCACATAAAGGTACGGTTGTTATTCAACACAAAGATAAAGATCTTTACGCAGCTGTTGATTTAGCAGTAGATCGCGCACAAAAAGTTCTTCGTCGTCACCACGACAAAGTTACTGATCATAAACATGCTGGTATGGAAGAGAATACAACAGCAGCACTCGCTTCAGAAGAGCCACAACTTGATGGTTTTGAAGATGAAATTGTTCCTATGGATTTAGAACTTCATAAACCAATGGAAATAGATGAAGCACTATCTCGTCTAAAAGATGGGGCTCAACAATTTATGATTTTTAACGACATCGATGGTAAAACACGTGTCATCCACAAGCGTTCGGACGATAAATTCGGACTTTATTAGTCCTCTGCTCCTACCTCTTCTGAGGTAGGAGTTTTTGTACATCTTTAACAACATTTTCATCTTCACCTAAATTTACCCATTTAAAAGATTTTCCACTTTGCATATTTCCACTAAGTAGATCACCACTTTGACGAAACTTTAAATCTAATGCAGCAATTTCAAAACCATTATTACTTTGTGAAAAAGATTCTAATCTTGCACTCTTTTGTAAATTAGTAAAAAGATAACAATATCCTTTTAATCCTGTACGACTTACACGTCCACGTAATTGATGAAGAGTAGCTAGTCCTAAACGTTCAGCCCCCACAATTACAACAGTTGAGAGTCTTGGTAAAGATATGCCAACTTCTACCACAGTAGTTGCAAGTAAAATATTCCCACTATCTTTAAAGTTTTTCAGTACTTCACTCTTATTTTTATCTTTTCCATGAGTTACTGCTACATTTTCAAAACGTTTAATCCAAAAATCTTTTGCCTCTTCTAAAGATTGATACTCTATTGCATCACTTTGTTCAACTAAAGGATAAACAATTAAAACTTGATGGTTTTTCTCTAATTCTGAAGTTATATGCGATAAAAGATCTCTAAAGTGTGGTTTTTGGATAACTTTGGTTGAAATATCTCTTTTAAATGGTGTCTGTTCAATTAAAGAGACATCTATAATGTTTGAATCAATCATCGCCTGAGTACGTGGAATTGGAGTAGCTGAGAATTGAATATAGTGTGGTTTAGTATTTGCATCATTATTTGTTAATTTCTCTAACATATTTCTTTGAGCTGTTCCAAACCTATGTTGCTCATCAACCATTACAAGTGCAACATTTGGTAAATCTCTATAAAGCAGTGCATGAGTTCCTATTAATACATCAAACTCTGCTAAGTCCTCTTTTTTCTGCTCATTTGTAACTAATGCAATTTTAAATTCATCTGGTAAAAACTTTTGTGCCTCTTCAAAAAGCTGATTAGCAAGTAAAGTAGTAGGAGCCATCAATATACTCTTATATGGATGCGCTATTATAATAGAGGCTAAGATAACCATAGTTTTACCAGAACCAACATCTCCAACAACAATTCTACGACTAGAGAGACCTGAACTAAAATCTTTCTCAATTTTACCAATAGCTCGTTTTTGATCATCTGTAAGATTAAAAGGTAGGGTTTTTCTCCAACTTTGCCACTCTGCATTTAATACATGAGAAGCGTTAAAATACCTGCGCTTTTTTCTAAGTTGAGACATATATGTGTATAGTTCTACAAATTTTAATGCGTACAGATACTTACCCTCATATTCACCAACTTTTATAAAATTATTTACAAATTCAGCAGTTGGATAGTGTAGACTCATAATATTATCAATTATATCATCTGGTAAGACATCTAAATTCTCTAAGGTTACATATTTTTCAATTAACCGCCTCATACTATCGGTTCGTAAATCTGTTCTATAAATAGCGACAATACCACCTGAACTTTCAACTACTTTTGGTTGAGCTATCTGAAGAGTACCATTATATTTTTGAATTTTTCCATGAATTAACATCTTTGCAGAATCTCTAAAGACGTTTCTATGAAATGGACGTGGATTAAAAATCATTCCATCTACATTTGTCCCTAAATTATGACTAAAAAAAGATATACGAAGAAATTTAGGAGTCTGCTGGATAGATTCAACGGTAACATCTAAAACTTGTGTTTGACCAATTAAAGCCTCACTTAAAATCTCGCGATTTTCATAAATAGCAGGAACAAAAACTGCAAGCTCTAAGGCAGAAGAGATTCCTAACCTTTTGAACTTCTCTAAATCAGCTTTATTTTGTAACAACGGCAACACTAAGCTGCATAATTTCGCCATGATCGCGAATAAATTCGTTTAAATCTGGAAGTTCTAACTTTTCAATATACTCTAATTCTTTTAGTGAATATCCAAGTTCTTTACCTTTGTAGTACTCTGAAAATGCGCGTGAAAGTCTCTGTGAAAGTGTCTCCACTCTAAGTGGTTCACTACCTAATAAAAATTTTTTAGCAGCATCAAGCTCGACTTGTGTAACACCTTTTGCTACATAACTGCTAATAACCTCTTTAACAATTTTCATTGCCTCATCTTGATTTTCTAACTTAGTTTGAAGATACCCACTAAAATAACTATGCGAATTATTAACAGATACTCGCGCATAAGCAGAGTATGCAAGTCCCCTTTTTACACGAATCTCTTCCATCAAACGACTTCCAAAACCACCAGCACCTAAAATATGAATACCTACTCTAGCCTTATAATAGTCTGCATCAGCAGCTCTCATATTAAATGGCGCACCAAAATATAGATATGCCTGTTCAGTCTCTTTTTTTATAACGCTACTATTAACATCCATTGATGTCTCTATGTGCTGTAACTCCTCTAATTTACCATGACTTAGATTTTTTAAAACATTTTTAGCATAATTTTCTGCTTCGCTTTGGCTAATATCTCCACCAATTACAATAACAGCTCTCTCTAAAACCAGAATCTCTTTCACAAAATCTTTAATATTTTTAAGACTAATAGCATCAACACTTTCTAATGTTCCAATCGATGTGTTTGCTAAAACTGTGCCTCTAAAAAGTAGAGATTTTAACTCAGTACTTGCAATATAATCAAAATCATTTAGTTTTTGTGTAATAGTTCCAACCGTACTAGTTTTTACTTTTTTAAGAGAATCTTTAGTTAGATTTGGAGCTTCTAATAACTGATTTAAATAAAGAATTGCATCATCAAAAACATTTCTCAAAGAGCCAACTTCATAAACAAAAGTTTCATTACCGCTATGAGTACCTAAATGAATTGCTTTCTCTTCTAATTTTTTAGCAAATCCTAAACTTCCATCTTTTAATGTTCCCTCATTAAGCATTGAAGCGCTCATACTAGCAAGACCGCTTAGATTACCATCATTAATAGTCCCAGAGTTTTTTAAAACTAACTGCATTGAAACTATCGGTAACTGAGTATCATACTCATAAATAATCGGTACATTTACTCCTTTTACTTCAACATTTATTATCTTACTTGCCATCAATGTTACTCCTAAAAATATTAATATCACTATATTACGCATAATCTCTCACAATTTCATAAGCTGTATTTCTCTGCGCGGGATACTCACCTATATCTTTTATTAAACTTATCATCTCATCACTTCCCATTCTATTGCTTGCCCCTGCACTCTTTACAACATTCTCTTCCATCATAGTTGAACCTAAATCATTCGCACCAAACATTAGCGCAGTTTGACCAATATAAGAGCCTTGCGTGACCCATGAACTTTGAATATTTGGTATATTATCTAAAAATAGTCTGCTTACTGCCAAAAGACGCAAATAACGGTTTGATGTTGTCTTTTTTAAATCTGGGATTTCACGTTTTAGTTGCGTATTATCTGATTGAAAAGACCACATAATAAATGCTCTAAAACCGTTCGTTTCATCTTGAAGATCTCTTACCATCTCCCAGTGACGAACAATCTCTTCATCAGTCTCAACCGTACCATACATCATTGTAGCAGTAGATTTAATATCTAACTTATGAGCTTTTCTATGAATATCAATCCAACGAGACGCGTCAATTTTTCTTGGTGCAATAATGTCACGAACACGGTCGCTTAAAATCTCAGCACCCGCACCTGGAATTGAACTTAGTCCTTTAGCTTTCAAACGAGCTAAAACATCTTCAACACTAATTTTTGAAATCTTAGCAATGTAATCAATCTCAATTGCAGAAAAACCATGAATTGTAATAGTTGGATAATGCGAATGAATCCACTCTACTAAATCTTCATACCACTCAATTTGAAGCTTAGGATGAACGCCGCCCTGAAAAAGAATCTGAGTACCACCAATTGCGAGCAACTCTTCAATCTTTTGCCCTATTTCTTCGTACGTAAGAACATAAGCATCTTCATCTTTAGCGTGACGGTAAAATGCACAAAACTTACAATCTACCCAACACACATTTGTATAGTTAATATTTCTATCTATCACAAAAGTGGTAATGCCTTTAGGATGAAGCTCACGCTTACGTTGTGTAGCTAGTATACCAAGCTCTTTTAAATCAGCATGTTCAATTAAATTAAGAGCTTGTGCTACATTCATACGGCTCATATTATTTGCCTATTGCTTTATCTGTAATTTTATCTAATGCGCCAGCCATTTTATTTAATGACCCACAACTATCTAGTGAGTAATGAGTTGCATAATACTCTTTTGTTCTATAAACAACTTTTACTTTTTTACCCTCTTGAAAAACCATAACTTTAATTGGCAAATCAAATCCAGCCAATGGGTCCTTAAGCATAATTTTAGTGCCAACTTTAGGATTTCCAAAAATTAAAACTTGTTGATCAGCTAAAGTAAGTCCAACACTTTTTGCCCCCTTAGCATGATCTACTAAAGCAAAAACTGTAAAACCTTTAACTTTTACAATTTTAGTAAGCTTATCAATTGTAACATCAACGCTAAATGGACTAAGTTTTGTTACAAAGTCTGCTGCATTCATAACCGACAAAAATAAAAACACTGAAAGTATTAACTTCATTTTCCTCTCCACATCATGTAATTGTTCCTAATCTAAACTCTAAATAACGCGAATTATATCAAAAATAAAAAAGTTCAGATAAATAAACTAATTTAACTTTACATTATTTGATACAATACTATCGTAAACTAACCTTAGGATAGAAATTGATAACCATTGAAACTTTAAAAAATGAAATTGTTTGGAGATTAAAGCCATTAAATTAAAAAAAATATTATTCTATTTGTAGTGGCTTTTGGGCTAATTAATAATCATATCAATAACTAAAAGAAAGACTATTTTCTTATTTTTCTGACCCTATAAAAAAGATACAAAATGATAACAATAAATAGTAAAATACCAACAACTTGAACCCAAGCTCCAATACGTAAAATCTTATTTAAAATAGAACCATGCTCTTTTTTATCTATTTTAAGTCCAGCCATCACAGCCACATGATGCAACGCACTCACAGCCAAATCTTTATCTGGAACTGATTTATGACATGATAAACAAACATTACTACGATCAAGTTTTGCACGTTGTTCATTACTTAGTGGACCTGAAAGCTTGAAGTGATGTCCAACAGTTTGGAGCTGTGTACCGTTTTCATCTACAAACCTTGACCAATCCATATTTTGATTCTCAACAGCTGAAATTTGTATCTTTGAATTCCTAGACAATAGTTTACCGTCTGCTGTTGAAATGTCCACTATATGGTCATTTGCAGGGCTTGACATTAACATACCACCCTCAATTCCATAACCCATAGCTTTAGTATTAGAGTGGCAACTCTCACATGAACGTGCCTCTTTTTGAATGGTGTGTGGTTGAACAGGTGACATATCGATCCCTAATTGTCCCTCTTCACCTGCACCCTCTACATTTGGAATCTTAAATACATGATTTTGAAGCAGGGCTTTACCATCTTTACCAATTACTGTAATTGTAGTTTGACATCCTGGGATTGTAGGACTTATGCGCCCTTCTCCATTTTGTGAAAGTGGTGGATCTTCAAAACGAAGAAAAGATCTAGTCTCTGTAACTTTCCCATCAATTAAATAATCTTTTAAATTACCACGCATATCCCCAGTTGTACCATGTAAGTCTTGATCATGGCTAGCCTTTAACCAATCAACATTTTGTTTACCACCTGAATAGTCAATTTTCACATGACAACCATAACATTGTGGAGCCCATGTTGCATGGCACGTATAACACTCTAATCTATCAGTATGCGCTTGAACTTGATCCATCGCCACAAGTGCTTTCTCAGAAAGTTTCTCTTGCATTTTTAACTTTTTTAGAGGCTGTAAATTTATATCTTTTCCACTTGCTAAATGTACTGTTATGCTATTGTTCTCTTCTCGTACTGCATTTGTCAAAGGATTTCCACGACTAGTTAAAAGATAACCTTTCTTTTTATCATAAACTGTACCTTTTTGTAGGTACTCTTTTAATGTCTGTGTTACTCCCCTACTCTTACCAGTTGCAGGTTTAGTATCATGTTCGTCTGAATAACCAAGAGGGAGTTCCCATGGGTAGGCTTTAGTTGTTCCATGACAATCTTGACACTCAATCTCCACAGCAGCTAGTGTAGTTCCAACTGCCATTCCATCACCATGAGAATCAGCAGAAGTGTGACAATCTTGACATAACATCCCTTTTTTCTGATGAATGTCTGACTTCATATGCAAATATCTCTTGCCATGAAGTTTAGGTTGTCCGCTTCCATCTTCCATCCATGTTGATTGATAAGCTGACTCCATCAAACCTTGGTAAGAGACACCAATTCTTTTACCACGATTATGGCATGTTGTACAGGTCTCAACTGGAATTCCAGAGTAATTTTGATCATTGACTTTAACTTTTACTTTTCTTGTAGATTGAATTGAGTGAACAAGTAGATGACCCTTTTGAGTTTTACTTATACTTTTATCTTTACCCTCATAAAGTCCAGAGTTTGAGTATGGAATGTGACAAGATGCACATCCAATTCCTCTAAATTCACCCTTATGGTGTCTACTACCACCTTTACTTCCAGTGTGACATCTTTGACACTCTTGACGCATGTATGTATAAGCTGCTAATTGTGGATTTTTCTGTACCTCATCTGCTGTTGGTGCTTGAGGCAACTCTTTCATGCTTTTTGGAAATATTTGAGGATTTTTACTATGAATATTTTTCATATAAGAGATATATTTTTTTGTTCCTAGCTTTTTATGAAGTTCAAAAGAGGCATTTACATCATAGTTACCAACATCATGCGCATAGCCATTAAGACCGCCAAACCCCCATAATGTTCCTTGAATCTTTCCAGCCTCACTCATCATTAATGAACTATATTGAGTACCTACTTGCTCTTTATGGCATATTCCGCAGGTATTTTTATTTATCCAAGGACTAGCTGGTGCTGGATAGAAGTTTTTTGGTCCCTCGTTTTTTAAAAAATATTCAACAGTCCCATTATGAGAAAGCTCTTTTTTTTTCTCATTTGGATTCCCACCATGACAGACTATACAATCATTTCCAGTATGACCAGCTTTATCAGCCATATCCAAAATTTCACTCATCATCTTAGATTCTGGGCTTCGTATCTGTTCTATTCCCTCATGACACTCTATACAGCTATTTGCAAAAGATAACGCAGTTAAAAGAAGCGTTAAAAGAAAAGCTTTAATCATCACTCTTTTTAACTTCGTCTTCTACTTCTTCTTCAACAAATTTTATATTGTCAAGAACACCATTTATGAATTTTGGAGACTTTTCATCTCCAAAATCTTTAGAAATTTCAATGGCTTCATTTATAACAACAGCTTTATCTACCTTTTCAAATAGGATTTCAAAACTTCCAAGACGCAAAAGTGCCTTTTCAATAGAACCAATTCTATCATAATCCCACTCTTTAATTTGAGTAGATATTGCCCTATCCAATGTTATCAAGTTTGACAATACTCCATTAAAAAGATTTAAAGCAAAATCCTTTTGTTTATTACGAATTTTACGCTCTTCTAAAATTTGATCAGTAAAGTCATTAATATCTTCATTACCTAAATCATAGGCATAAAGTAGCGCGACTACTGCTTCTCTAGCATGTCGTCTAGTAGCCATTAACCAATCTCTTCATATAAGTTCATCATCTCTATTAAACCAGTCATCGCTTCAAAACCTTTATTTCCTACTTTACTACCAGCACGCTCAATCGCTTGTTCAATTGAATCAGTAGTTAATAGTCCATAAGATACTGCCACATTATAGTTTAGTGCAGCACTAGCGATCCCTTTTGTTGATTCAGCTGAGATGTAATCAAAATGTGGAGTAGCCCCACGAATCACTGCACCAACACAACAGACACCAACATAATTTCCATTTTTTAAAACTCTATTTAAAGCTAATGGAATCTCAAAAGCACCTGGAACTAAAATCAAATCAATATTATCAGCATTCCCACCATGACGTACATAAGAGTCTTTTGCACCCTCAACAAGTCTGTCAGTTATTATATGGTTAAAACGACCACAAATTACTGCTACTTTTTTATCATTTTTTACTTGTAATGTTCCCTCAATAGTCTTCATCTGTTACATTTCCTTAGCACTTTAAAATTGGGCAATTATATTTAAAATAGTCTTAATTTATCGGGTACGCCTCATTTACGGCGCGAATTCTCACTAATCTCTCAACCAATGCACCTAACTCATTCAAAGGAATCATATTCGGTCCATCGCTTAAAGCTTCATCAGGATTATAATGTGTCTCAAAAAAGAATCCATCAACCCCCACTGCGGCTGCAGCGCTTGCAAGATATGGAATTTTAGTGCGATCACCTGAACTTTTACCACCAGCAGCACCTGGCATCTGTACACTATGAGTTGCATCAAAAATTACAGGTGCAGTCGCGCGCATAATAGGAAGCGCTCTCATATCAACAACTAGATTACCATAACCAAAAGTTGTACCACGCTCAGTTAACCAAACATTACTCTCTTTTGAAACTGCATATTCAGCTATATCTGCTCCACGAGTTTGTAAAACTTTGAGAAGTGAATACTTCATATCGTGTGGATTTATAAATTGCCCTTTTTTAATATTTACAACCGCTTTTGTTTTAGCAGCTGCCACAAGCAAATCAGTTTGACGACATAAAAATGCAGGAATCTGCATAACATCTGCAACCTCAGCTACAGCTTCAACTTGTGAACTCTCATGAACATCAGTTAAAATTTTATAACCAAACTGCTCTTTAATCTCAGCAAGCATTTTTAGACCCTCAACTAAACCAGGACCTCTAAAACTATTTAAACTTGTTCTATTTGCTTTATCAAAACTAGCTTTAAAGTAAAAATCAATGTCATCTCGTTCTGCTATTGGTTTTAAACCTTCTGCAATTTTTTGTATCGCCTCACGACTCTCTATTACACATGGTCCTGCTATTAAAATCATTCTTTTACCTTTTTTGGTTTTTTCGCCACTAATATTCCAGCTACTGTAATTAATAAAATTCCCAATATTGTCACAAATGTTGGAAACGCATCACCTAAAAATATTCCTAATATTATTGAAAAGGCAATTGTACTATAACTTACAGTAGCAACTAAGCCAGCCTTACTCATCCCATAAGATTTTGTCATAAATACTTGCGCTAAAGTTGCTAAAGTACCCATTGCAACGATACTAAACCATTGCCAACCACTTGGCATTACAAACTCAGCAAATAAAAAATCTAATTTAGATGACTCAATATATGGAGCTACAGACATTAAAATAATTGGACCAATTGTGCCAACTCCGGTAAAAGAAAGAACGATTGCACGTGTATCATAATACTCTTTAAGCTCTTTTACTGAAGTATAAGCAAGTGCCGCACCCACTCCACTAAATATTCCAAGTAAATCGGTCTTAGTTAGTGTCAAGCCACTTGGCTGCGTAATTAAAATAATTCCAATAAAACCAATAAATAGAGCCAACCAACCAAGAAGCGAAATCTTCTCTTTTAAAAATAGCCATGCAAAAAAAGCTGTAAAAATTGGTGAAGTTTTTGAAAAAGTAATAGCATCAGCGAGTGCAATATTAGCAATATTATAAAAAAATGCAAGTACTGCGATAAAACCGATAAGCCCACGAAAAAGAAGTAAAAATGGTTTTCCACCTTTATGGTTCATGGGACGTCCAAAAAGTGTAACCCCTAAAAGAAGTACACCAAATATGTTTCTAAAAAAAACAACCTCTAAAGAGCTCATATGCTCACTCAATTCTTTTGCAAAACCTCCCATTAGAGAAAAAAGAAAAGAGGCGAGTAGCATATATAATATGCCTTTATCTATCTTTTTAATAGATATCCCCTCTATTTCCAGCTTTTTCAATATAAATCATAAGTTCAGCATCTTCAATAGAATAAATAAATCTATAACTATTTATTCTTAAGCGATAAGAAGTTGTATTTGTGAGTTTTTTTATATCTATTTGAACTTCTACTATTAATAAACTTTACAACATTTTTATGAAAATTTATCACATACATCTTATTTCCAGTCAATTTTATCCATGCTTACGTAATTTTTTGAATTCCTTTTTTTTGATAAATCTTTAATTTCCTCTAGTTCATCTTTTGATATATAATCAAAATGTTCTTTTGCAAGCTTAGTAGGATCAATCTCATCACTAGAGACTTCATCTTTTAAAATATTAATATCTTTAAGATTTGTTAAAAAATAGATTATCTTATCATACGCGTTGTCGTTAACATTTAATGTAATAGTATGCATGTCTTACTCCTAAATAATAATTAGCGTCTAATTCTATGAGATATTGCTAGAACAAATGCACCAGCGAAAAACCATAACAATATTGATTCTAAGTAACCTAATAATACAGCTTTTTGCGTAACTTTTACAAATAACTGTTTTTCCTTAGGAATAAACGGAAGTGCAATATGGCTAAAAGAATAATATAAACTTACTAAACTGTTATTTTCATCTAAAGAAAAAGTTTTAATTTTTGAATTATATTCATTAATTATAGGAAAGTTTATAAATCTAAGTTTATCTTCATCTGTACTAAGAATACTATTTTCATCGGCATACTTTCCTAAATCTATCATAAAATCAGAACCAAGTTCTAATGGTCTAAAAACAAGAGTGTCAATTTCTAAATTATCTTTTTTTTCTCTACTTTTTATACTACCACCACTTAAAAATTTTGTATCTTTAAATGTAATTTTATTACATTTAATATTATCAAACCTTGCATAACTTTCAAATACTGCATTATCAAATTTAAAATTAAGTTTTTTATTGTCATGATTAATCTTAACTGATGTGTCTTTTTTGCTATTTTCATACATATTAACTAGATTGTGAAAATTAAATTCTAAAAAAATCACTCCATTAAAATTAATATGTACTCCACTATTCTTACTATTTAATACCCTATACTCAATATATTTATGTATCAACTCATCAAAATAATCTGCGTGGCTATCTTTATTTTCTTTTTTATCATGAAAAATGCAGTACCTATGCCCGCCTGAAAGTTTATTAGGATAATCAAAATCTTTGTCTTTTTTCAAAAACCCTTCAAATTGACAATTATTATATGAACATTTACACATATAATTTACCGAACCGTTTTACCAACAAGTATCCCTGTAATATCTCCAAAGAAGATAACATCTTTTAATACTGCTTTTTGGATAATTCCGTCTTTATCCATTGCAACGTTTAGTATTCCCTCTTTTGAAGAGAAAATTTTCTGGTGAACATTTATAAAAAGATAATGCTCTGTATCAATTTTTAAATCTTTTTTCATCTTATTTAGCTCTGCATCAACTAGACGTGTTATTGTTACCTTTTTATCATCAGCCTTCCCGCCAATGGTTTTAATATCCCAGCTGTTCTTCTTCTCATTTTCCAAGCGATAGATTACATTTCCATATAAACTTAGGTAGTCAAAATCAGCTTTATAATCTAGTGTCTCTTCACTAATCTTAACTTCACCATTTTCATCTACAAACTTTTTAACTTTTATTTCACCATTTTTTACGGTGTGACGGCTTGTTGTAGTTTTAGTTTTTCTTTTTTTAACAACTGTATAATTATCTGTTAAAAAAAGACCATTTACTACACGTCCTGAACTCTCATAATACTCTTTTCTACCACCACTAAGTGCCTTTGCAAGTCCCACAGCTTCTGCTTCTAAAACTATGCAGTAATTATCATCATCACTATTTATAGTAACCTTTGCTTTAACTATTGTCCCTAATAATCCATATGTAACTTTATAGTTTGCTTCAATTAATTTAGCATGTAAACCAAGTGCCAATATAAAAATTAAAATTAATGTACGCATGTTTCCCCTTAAATATTGAAAGATTTTAGTACAATTAGTGTTAAAAACAGGTGATTACAGAATGCAAGAATATTTTAACACACTTTTACAAGTTCGATACCTAGATAATACTCTTCTTAAATGGATAAGTTCGCTTGCTATTTTTCTATTATTTATGCTTCTTCGTAAGCTTTTAGGTAAATTTGTTATTTCAATTCTTAAAACAGGTGCACAAAAAACTCGTACCGATTTCGATGACAAACTTATTGAAATGGTTGAAACACCATTGCATTTTGCTCTAATACTCACTGGAATTTACTTTGCGCAAACAATTCTTTCAATCAGTCCTGAACCACAGGCAGTATTTGATAAATTTTTTAGAGCATTTACTGTCGTAGTTGTCATTTGGACGCTTTACCGAGCAGTTGACATCTTTACAGAACCTCTTCGTAATGCTACACAGAAGATTCACAATAATGTAACAGATGAGTTAGCTGATTTCGTTATTAAAACTCTTAAGTTCATCGTAATTGCTATGGCATTTGTGACTGTAATGCAAGAGTTTGGTTACAACATTAGTGGTTTTGTTGCATCTTTAGGTTTAGGTGGTTTAGCATTTGCACTTGCTGCAAAAGATAGTGCTGCGAACCTTTTTGGCTCATTAGTTATCTTTAGCGATAAACCATTCAATAGAGGAGACTGGATTAAAACTCCTGATGTTGAGGGTACAATCGAAGAGATTGGCGTACGTTCTACAAAAGTTCGCACCTTTGATCAAGCACTTGTAACAGTTCCAAATGCAGTTCTTGCAAATTCTGCAATTGTAAACTGGAGCAAAATGGAAAAACGAAGAATCAAGATGAAAATAGGTCTTGAATACTCAACAACTACCTCGCAAATGAAAAAAATCTTAGATGATATTAGAATCTATTTAAAATCACGCAGTGACCTAGATCAAGATACTATGTTCATACACTTTACAGACTTTGATGAGAGTTCTTTGGGTGTTTTTTGTTACTTTTTTACAAAAACAACTAAATGGGGAGAGTGGCTTGCAATAAAAGAGGAAATTAACTTAGAGTTAATGAAAATTGTAGAAGAGAATGGAAGTGCCTTTGCATTTCCTAGTAGAACAATATATATGAAACAAGGAGAATAAATGCAAAGTAGCAACATTGATATAGATGTAATCTTAGTGATAATAGCTATAGCAATTGAGTTAGCCGTACTAGCAGCTCTAATGTTTGGAGTTTTTGCATCAAATCGGAAAAAAGACTCCACTAGATTAATACAAATTAAAATTGAACTACCTCTGAATATTTCCGCAGAAGATAAAAAAGATGCCATATTTAGGCTAAAACAATCACTTCTGTCTTCACTTGAAACAAATAATGCTATTAAAATAGCTGAAATAGATGCTAAACATTCTAATTTAAAAACTATAACAGCATCAATATCTGTCCAATAAAAGGTCTATTAAATTAGGAATCTAATGGAAAAAACATATTTACAATAACTCCAGTATCACTATTTTGGATATTTATCTTCCCATCACAGTGATTTTCAACAATTATTTTAGATATATATAGACTTAAACCTGTAGCATTTTTAGACTTTGTTGAGAAATAAGGTTCAAATATTTTATCCATATCCTCTATATCAATACCTTTTCCATTATCTTCTATTGAAACTTTAATAAAATTATCTTCTTCATACACATCTATAATAATACTAGGGTTTTCAACAAACTCAATACTATCTTTTGCATTATTTAAAATATTTAAAAAAACCTGTTTAATCTCATTTTTAAAACTTAAAATAGTTTCACAAGTCTTATAATTTTTTATAATATTAATGTTTTTAGAAGATGTAGCGTTCTCCATTAAGTTCAATGAACTATCAATAAGTTCTTCAATATTACACTTTTCTTTCTCTTTCGATGGTTTAAAAAAATCTCTAAATTCATTGATTGTTGAAGACAGATGTTGTAAAATATCTTGAATACGATATAAATCTTTATTAACTTCTTCTAAGTTCAATATTTCAAGTTCATATTTAGTTAAATTATTTATCACAATTGCACTAATACTGCCTAGTGGTTGTCTCCACTGATGTGCAATCATAGCAATTGTTTCACCAATTTGAGTATATTTAGACTGTTCTATCATATATGCCGTTTGACTCTCAACTCGTTCTTCTAACTCCTCATTTAAAGATTTCAAATCGCGAGTTCGCTCATTTACAACTCTTTGAAGGTAAGCTTCATTATCTTTTATTTTTTTAATATCTCTATAGGAGCGTAAAGCAGAAATTGTTGTAGTTATAAGCTTTATACTACTTAACTCTGTTTTTTCTTTATAATCATGTATATCATACTCTTTTATTACCGTTTGAACAGGAGCGCTATTTGGTTCACCAGTACGCAATACTATACGAGTAATTGAATTATGCAGAGTATCTCTAATCTTCTTTGCCAATATAAGCCCAGCATCTTTAACTTCCATGACTACATCTAATAATACAAGTGCATAATCTGGATCTTTTTGTAAAATCTCAAAAGCTTCAATTGAATTATAAGCGCTATGTATGTCTAACATCTTGTTATCAAATGTAAAATCTTTTAGTACTCTTTTTGTTATACTGTGAGCATACTCATTATCATCTACAATCAATATTTTCCAAAAAGAGTTTGTCTTCTCAAAAACTTTATCACTTTTAGTGAATGTAATCACACTGTTTCCTCATATTAAATAACTAAACTCTATTAGACTTCTTGCAAAACTATACTAAAGTACTTGATGGGTTTATCTGTTTTAAATATATCAATGCTTTTACATATTCTTATTAAAAAATTAAACAAAACTGTTTTTAATAACTTCTATCTCCTGCATTTTATCTGTATAGACCTTTTTTTTCTCTTTTACATATAAAGTTCTATCAATATTAATCTTTAAATACTCATCTTTTGCATATTCTATGATTTTATAGATGTAATTCTTGTCTGAAGTCAAAAAAATTTTTATTTTATCAAAACTAAAATTTGCTTGTAATCTCTCTAAAATTTCATCTTCACTTGGCATTGAGACAGTAAATTTTGTTGGATCACTCTCAAATGCAGCAACTTCATAAGCAATTTTTTGCTCAAACTGTGAAATTGTCACACCCGTTGTTTGTCTATAGCTGTAACTAAAAATGCCATTAAAGTATGCAAACTTTTTTCTAAGAGCTGTAATATTTGCATTAATTGCACGCTTATATCTTGTTAGTACATTTTCATACACTTTTGCTGCAAACATTCTAGTATTTGCAAACTCTAAATCAGATGCAATCTCACGATGCTTCTTTATAAGCTCATACGGCTCTTGCCATTTTTTAACTGCACTATCTTGTAAATTATACACATCTCTAAACTCATCAGCTACCATAATTTCGACATCTTTTAGTAGTTTCATAGACTTTATAACCATCTTATCAATCGTCTGATTATCATAAAATAGATTTTTATAAATTGTATCACTATCTATATCGTATGTCTCATATTGATGCTTTTCTATCTTCATTTTATTTAAAAGTCCACTCTTTTGCTCTTTATATAGATGTTTTTGAACTCGTTTAATATTTGCTAATATCTCTCTTGCAATCTCTTCTAAAATAATCTCTAAAGAGTTAAATACACTCACCAAATTTTTTAAATTATTCTCATGAATCTTATTAAAAGCACTAAGCATAATCTCTTCTTGATTTTTTAAAATAGACTCTAAACTCTCATAAACTCCTACAATAGTCTCATACTCTTTAACTAAAATATCACAAATAGAACTCAAATCTTTTTTAATTGTATAAGCTTTTGATTCTACTGCAGCAGGGCGGATAACATCTTCAATAAAGTCTAAAACAGCAGAAATATTTGATTCTTGCATTTTTTTAAAGTCATCGCTATTATCTCTTCGCTTAATTTCATTTATCTCCTCTTTAAACTCTCTAAACTCATCTTCAAAAAAATTTGTCATATCTAGATCTTCATGTATACTCTCTTTAAACTTTTTTACAACATTTAAAGTTGCATCATTAATCAAAACACTTTTTTGATTAACTCTTGATTCTAGTGCTTGTTTTGCTGAAATTGGAATGACTTTTGCAAAAAAACCTGCAAATTTATCCTCTATATATGAAGTTGTTGTCTCAATCTGTTTGTCTGTAAATTTATCTTTTTGGTTTAACACACACAAAGATTTATTTTTAAAGTTCTCTAAATACTGTTCTAAAACCTTAGCTTCACTAATTTTTCCAGCATTATCCATCAAAGTAAGCCAAATAATACCCTCAACATCTCGTAAAACCTTGCGTGTTGTAGCTGTATCATCTTCTGATAATGAATTTAACCCAGGAGTATCCACAAAAGATATATCTTTTAGAATCTCCATAGGAGCATAAATTGTCAAATATTTAATATCTTCAACACTTTGGCGTTGATCTGTAAACTTTGCAATACTATCAACTCCATGATACTCCTGCGCCCCACTTTTATAAGTTACCTTCAGCTTATACTCTTGCCCATAATTAATGAAATTAACTTTTGAGGTAACTGGTGTTATGCCTGTAGGTAAAATATCTTTTGTTAAAAGTGCATTTAAAAATGTAGATTTTCCAGATGAAAACTGCCCCGTAATAGCCACTTCCATTGGATAACGAGCGCGTCTTAATAGTTTGTCAAAAAGATTTTTAAGTTGAATTGATGGCAAAAACTTTTCATCTAAAAGAGCATCTTGAACTTTTTTAATAGTCCCCTCAATGCTATTTTCATAAATATGTTTTTTCGCTTTGTAGGTATCGTAGTACTCTTTAACAAATTGTTCAAGCAAGCTCATATTATTTTTCCAACTCTTTAAGCTCTTTATATAACTCTTCAACCAACTCTTGCTCAGTTGGTAAATACAGTTGATACTTGCTTGCTAATATAGTCTTATTATCTTCAGGAAGTGTATATTTTACCACTGTATCATTCTTATCTGCACACAGCAGAACCCCTATGGTAGGATTTTCAAAACTCTCCTTTTCAACTCTATCGTAATAATTTACATACATTTGAAGTTATCCTACATCTTGATGAGTTAATTTATGAGTTTTAATTTCAAAAAGTACAAAACACTGTAAAAGTCTATTGTAAAATACTAAATCTACAAAAAAATCATCACCATCTATATGTAGCCTTTGCTGTCTTGAGACAAAAGAAAAACCATTACCAAGTTCAAGTAAAAACTCTTGTAAATTGGAAATAATTGCTTGTTCTAAATCTTTTTCATAATAACTACTCTTTTTTTCTAAGCCTAAAAATTCTAAAACCATAGGGTCTTTAATTATCTCTTTTGCATCTTGTGGTATTTTTTCATCTCTTGCAACTTCTAAGACACTCTTTTTATCACTGCTGATTAAAAGTCTTTCATAAAGCGATGAGTTTATTTGCCTTTGTAAAGCTCTTGTGCTCCAAAGATTTTTTACACTCTCATTAATATAAAATTCTCTTTTATCTTTCTCATCAATACGAATAAGAAGCTTGTACTGACTCCAATTCAATTGCGAATACAGTGTATTCGCATTTGTAAAAATTCTATAAAATTGCCTCATGAGTTCTAATTGTCGCACCGAATAACCACTACCATATAGAGGTTCTAAAGACAGAGAAAGGTTCCTAATAATCTGCTTACCATAATCAGCCCTATCTTTACCACCCTGTTCTTCTTCAACAATTCTTTGTCCAATACTCCAATAAAGTTTAACTCTTTCAAAATCAACTGACTTTATTGCGTTATTTTTTGCCGTATTTATAAGTTTCTTTATATCATCTGTAAAAATTTCAATTGTTGCATTATTCATTTTTCACCTCTTGTATAGCTCTACTTTAAGTAACGGAGCATAAATAATCTCTAATTTCTTAATTTTTTCACGAACATGAAGCCTCTCTTTTTCTCTATCTTGCTCACTAATACCAACTCTTTCAATCTGCTCATTTAAAACTTTTTCATCTCTTTCAACTGCTCTATTCATCTCTTTTAATGGCGCGCTTATATTTTCAAAAAAACTCTCCATTAGTGCTTTACTAACACCTAATGCTTTTTCTTTCATCTGCTCTTGCATAGTCTCTAGTTCATCACTTAAAATATTTTGTAAACTATTATCAAGATCAAATATTTTTGAAAGTTTTGTTTTTACTACTTGTGCGACTATTTTTGATACAAGTAAATCACTGTTTGAAGTTGAAAAACTTCTATTGAAATGTTCACTAAACAGCTCTTGTACATTAAAATCATCACTATGTTCAGCTAATTTTAGCTCCTCTTCTTGATACTTCTGCTCAAAATTTGAAGCAATACTTTTTGTCTTTTTTATAAACTTATAACGATAATCTCTTATAATATCTATGAGTCCATCTTTAAGTGCCGTATCTACTATAACTTTAATTCTAGAAAGCGAAGGTGTAGATTTGTCCTTTTCTAGAGCGTAGCGCACATCATCTACAACACGATTTTTTATTATGCTTTGTAGAGCAATAACTTCACTATCTAAAAAGCTCTCTAATGCTTCTAAGTATTTAGTAGCTGAACTTTTGAAAGAACTAACATCCTCTTCGAGTGTTCTTACTATTTGTAATCTATTCTCTTTTTGTTTTTGAAACTTTTTCAATTCATCTTCTAGTTCTACATTATTTTTACCTAAAAGAACTAATTGATACTTTAATAACTTTGTATAAGCCTCTACTATTTTAGTTAAGCGGTACTTTGCTGAATTTAAAAAAAGCTCATTTTTTTCACTCCCCTTGCCATAAAGAGTCTTAAACAGATACTGTTCAATCTCTAAAATACCACTCTTTTCTATTGTATAACCAGCCTCTATTGCACTTTCAGATTTTCCAGTTCTATGAAGCAGTGCCATCTTTGCTGAGACACTCATAAATGTAAGAGAAGAGAGTATATTTTCTAATTGTGAACTCTTATTTAGCTCTGAAAGTTTTATTTTTATGCTAGTTTTTGTGTACTCAATTACCTCTTCCAAATCTTTTTTACTAACACTATCTGCTCTTGTAAGTACCACAAGTAGCTTTGAGACATTTTGATATAAAATAGCGTCAATTATAAATTCAATATCTTTTTGCGTTGCACTTTGGCTTACATTCATTAGATGCATCATTAAATCACAGTTTGATAGATACTCTTTTGTGATCTCTTCACGTTGTACTACTAAATCATCTAGCCCTGGCGTATCTACAATCTCAATACCATCACTCAAAAAGTCTAAATTTGCGCCAAGTTCTACGTACTTTACTAAATTACACTTTTTATCGCTTTGTGAGGCTGATGTATACAGAGCTAAATCATCTATATCTATCTCATCAACTTTTGATAGCTCTTGAATATACTCTTTTAACTCGCTGCCAAAATGTTCAGCTGTCTGTTTTACAAACTCTTTTAGTGAAGCTACATCTTGCGCACTTTTTTCAATGCGTTGCCACTCTTTTTCATTCCAGTAAAATACTTTAGCACTAGGATTAGCATCATAGCTAATGATCGTCAAATTTGCAGTTTCTGGAATTGTTGATGTACCTAATACCTCTTTGCCCATCAATGCATTAAGTAAAGTTGATTTTCCAGCATTCATCACACCAGTAACTCCAATAGAAAACTTTTGTGTATGCAAATACTCAAAAAAATTATCCAAATCATCTAAACACTCTTGTAAATCTATTAATACTTTGAGTTCATTAGCTAATTTTTCTAAACCTTGTTTGCTATTTTTTTCTGACTCAAATATTATTTCACTCTTTTTTTCTTCAATAATCTCTTTTTCTGGTTCAAATAGGCTAAGGAGTTTTTCACTGTTTTGAGCGCTCAATACTTCATTCTCTTTTAAATACAAAAAGCTTTTATTTAAAGCATTAAAGTCATCACCCTTTAACATCTCTATAATGTTAAATTGTAACTGGTAAATATCATTAATATTTGTAGGTTTTTCATCACTTAAACTAAGACATACTTTTTCAAAACTTTTAAGTGCCAAAAACTTGCTACAACTGTTTCTCTCAACTGTTAAAATTAATGCACTTAAATCTAAATCTAAATCTTTTTTAATTTCAAATTCATCTTTTTTATCAACATGGATTCCATGATAAAGTAAAAAATAATCATTTTCTAAATTCAAACATATTCCTTTATAATAAAATATTATCAGAAAGAATTATAAATATGCTTATTACTAATCTAAAGCAACCAGGAGGTTGCTAAGATTTTAAAGAATTGGAGTAATTAGTTAATAACTATTACCAGTTATCTCCCAGCCATCAGCAAATGGTGCTGAGTAGATTGTGTTTGTACGTCCAGTATTCTCATATCCACCAAGTAAATAAACTTTACTCTTTGTTACAACGGCTTGTGAATAACCAACTGCTGACGGTAAACTTGTACCAGTTGACCATGTGCCAATTGTTCCGTTATTATCAATTGGCGCGCTATATACAGTATTAAGAAAAGTTGGATTATTGTAGTTACCTAAAAGGTAAACTCTATTTTTTGTCATGACTGCTTGAGATCCGTAAAGTGTCCAAGGTAAGTTAGTTTCAGTACCCCATGTACCAATTGTTCCATTAGCATCAATTGGCGCACTATATACACTGCTAAGTCCAGCACCATCATATCCACCAAGTAAATAAACTTTACTGTTAGTTACAATGGATTGAGATTGAGCAATAGGTATTGGTAAACTAGTTTCAGTACTCCATGTGCCAATTGTTCCATTTGCATCAACTGGTGCGCTATAAACTACATTTGTATTTACCGAGCCATTATATCCACCTAAAAGATAAACTTTATTTTTTGTTAAGACTGTTTCTGAAAGTGCAAGTGCCCCAGGTAAACTAGCCTCTGTCACCCATGTTCCAATAGTACCGTTTGCATCAATTGGTGCGCTATAAACTATATTTGTATACACTGTACCATTATTTCCGCCTAATAAATAAACTCTATTTTTTGTTACTACTGATTGTGAATAAACAACTACTCCCGGTAAACTAGCTTCTGTTGACCATGAACCAATGCTACCATTTACTTCAATTGGTGCGCTGTAAACAGCATTTGAAGTTGATGTACTATTAAGCCCACCAAGTAAATAAACCTTACTACTAGTAACAATTGATTGTGAATATGCTAAGTTAACCGGCAAACTCCCATCAACACTCCACCCAGTAATATCATTAACAGTAGTAGGCTGATTAATGTTCTGTTTATGGTACTTATTAATAGAAGCAAATGTTTGTGTATTAGCAGTAGTAGAGGTAGAAGTCACCTGTTTAGCCCCAAGCGTCCAAAACCCACGATAACG